>Ga0074193_1003739_pt1 | contig 10639 bp, 12 predicted proteins | sample EPASupsiteHSE605_FD_64523 | JGI IMG/M metagenome (GOLD analysis project Ga0074193, IMG submission 64523) | Bioremediated contaminated groundwater from EPA Superfund site, New Mexico - Sample HSE6-05 | ecosystem: Environmental > Aquatic > Deep subsurface > Groundwater > Contaminated ...
TCCGGCTTCGTCACCATATCAAGCGAATTCTTGATGAAGGGCAACGAACCCGTGACTTTGAACGAGTCATTAATATTCTGAACAGCATGACTCGTTGGCTTGAAGAACAAGAACGGGAAAGACGGCGCTAAGGTATAAGTATCATCAAAGCCAAGCATATTCCAAGGTCTGGCGTTTAAGACCCGCTAGGAAGCGCAGAGTTTCTTCGCGACGTTTTATCGCCAGACGCTTGCCTGCTTTTGTTGCTACTTTATTTGGCAAGGCATCTGCAAAAAGACGTGCTCTGTCGATAGCATTTTCATGAGTCTGAATTAATTCATCTTGTCCAACCAAGCTAAATAAGCGCATTAAACCGATGTTTCCGAAATTATCCAAGATGTCAGCTTCGCGTAAATAGACTGCTTCATCACTTCGTCCCGGTTCCGAATAATACATGTGGTTTTCGACGGCATCCAAAACAATGGGCAATTTGACCGGAGAGAACATCATTTGTTGGAGGAGATTTGCAGTAACCCCCTTGGAACGTAAAGCGTGATCAATGTTTTTGAGGGCATAGATGGGATACTTTCCAGTGTCATGCAGCATAGCTGCAGTATAAAGAATTTCTTCATCTAGGGTCAAATGGCTTGAAAGTTCTTTGGCTAGATGGTAAACTCTAAAACAATGTTTAACGCCCCATGCAGGGTGAGCACCTGATTTTTCAATGATTTGGATGAGTTCTTGCTGAAGGTCCATAGTCTTTCCTCCTTAGATTCGTTTGCAAACTATATACGCCAAAAGACAGGCAATCTCCTTCCATAATAAGGAAAACATATCGGGCTAATATTACTATATCTTATGTTTTGTCGCATTTTATAGCTTATATATCCTTGGTACCATATTTTCTTTAAAATCATAATTCACAAATAGCAAGAATATTTTAGGGATATTTTTGGGTGGGCGCATAGGGAGTGAACGTCAATGAATAAAGTTAATGTTTATGGGAGCTTTACACAGGCTCTTTTCTTTTCCGGTGTCGTTGCAATTCCAAGATATCTTTTAACCCATTATACTGAAATTGGGCTAAATGATCGTGAGATGATGGTGTTGATTCAAATCTTATGTGAAACTGAAACAAATCCATATCCCTCAATTGCAGCCTTAGCTGGACGCATGACTGCATCGACTAATGACGTTGAGGAGATAGTGGGCCGCTTGGTTGAACGAAATTTACTCGCCATTGAAAGGTATTGGAATTCTAGTGAGCAAAAGTGGGGTAATAGTTATACCTTTGTAGGTCTGATCGATGAACTTGCCGAGCTCTGGGCCATTGAACGTTCTCAGCAACTGGAAGAAGAGCGAACCCTGAAACAAAGCCAATCCACACAACAACCAATATCTACCCCGTTAAATCCTTCTATGGAAAATTTAATCCATACATTTGAGCAGGAACTTGGTCGGTTGCTCACTCGTTTAGAATGTGAAAACTTAGATCGTTGGCTGTCATCTAATTTTTCAGAGGAACTTATAATCGAAGCTTTAAGAAGAGGGGTCAGTGCAGGAATCCGTAACTTTCGGTATTTAGATTCAATTCTTCGAGAATGGGAAAAAAAGGGATTGCGTACTAGGACCGAAATTGAGGCTGAAGACGCCTATTTTCAATCTCGCCAAGAGAAAAAAACCACAAAGTCTAAGAAAGAAGTTCCCAAAGCTACATCAAATAAATATGAAAAGTTTTATTTATAAATTTCTTGACGGTGAAATGATGGATTCGAGGAGGGGGGTGTTCTGATGAGAAGTGTAAAAGATATTTTGAAAAATGATGTCTTAGCCGCTAAAACGCTCAATACCGATTTGAAGTCCCCACTATACAATGATCCGAGTTCAGGTTTAGCTCACGAGTGTCCTTTGTGCCAAGATCGTGGAATCTTACTAGAAGGAGATGTGGCCTATCCTTGTAGTTGTATGAAAATGCGTAAAATAGAAAATCAATTTCGTCATGCCCGGATCTCACGAGTTATGAAGAGCTGTCGTCTCGAAAAATTCAGATTGGATTATTATCGACTGAACATTGAAGATCCAACACATCTTGAAGGAGCAACGAAAGCCTTAAATGCAGCTAAAAGCTTTGTGAAGGAATGTCTAGAGAACCCCCATGGTCTCGGGATACTGTTTACAGGTCCGGTTGGATCAGGTAAAACCTACCTAGCTGCTTCCATTGCCAATGAACTAATCGACGCACAACTGCAGGTCTTGTTCTTAGTGGTCCCCGACCTATTAGATGAATTAAGAGCTTCCTATAAATCTGAAGTCAGCGAATTAGATTTATTAGATACTGCTAGGACAATTCCGATTCTGATTTTGGACGATCTAGGAGCCCATAATTATACAGAGTGGACACGAAATCGTCTATATTCAATTATCAACTATCGCACGAATGAATTACTTCCTACAATTATAACCTCAAATCTTTCACTCGATGAAATGGAAGACTATATTGGAGTACGTACTACCTCTCGCATAATTCAATCCACACGAATTTTCCGCTTGACTGTTGAAGAGGATATCCGCCACCAGATGTATGAAGAACGAGAAGGAAAAAATAAATAATATATTTTAAAAACCATGCATGTCTGTAAGAGGACATGCATAGTTTTTTTAAAGGAGTAAATCCAAATTTATAGGAGGTGTGCAACTGTGACAAAAATTATTACACTAAATCGTAAATACATCGTCTTGGTGGTTAGTGTTTTCGTGATTTGCCTGATGGGCTTTGCCGGATTTTCACTTTGGCAAAACACAGCTGCGAATGTAAGTAAAGTCAATGAAGTTCCTGAAATCAAAATGCTTGGTGTGACGGTAGAACCTGCTTCAATTGTGAAGGATCTTACGTATGGTAGCGTTACCTTTAAAGGGGCCCAAGTGATCACTACCAAAACATTTGACTTGATTGCCACAGTCCAAAATACAACAGCGAAGAAGATGACGAATGTTCCAGTTGAATTGCAAGTTACTCTTGTTGGAGATGAGACTAAAAAAGTAATTTCACCGGGTACCTTAGCGTCCTTAGAACCAGGTACCACTGCTCGAGTAGCTTTTCGCCAGATTAAAGTATTAGGGGACGCAATGGGAAAGAGCCCCACAGCTGGACAGCATCTGATGACTTTGCGTATTAAGCCCAATCCTGAAGGGGGTGTAGGACAAGCAACAGAAGCAAGATTTCGTTTTACTGTTGATACGACTGTCAAAGTTCCAGTCACAGTAAAAAAACAGTAAGTAATCCCGAAAAATAAGTGCCCAATAAGCAGCACTTATTTTTGTTTTTTGCTTGATTAAGGATATAATGATTCTGAGGTGTTTTAGAATGGAAATACAAGTAGACCTACATACGCATACCGTAGCAAGTGGCCATGCTTACAGTACTCTTTCGGAAAATGCTCTGGCAGCCTCGCGCAGAGGGATCAAGTTACTAGGCATGACAGAGCACGCCCCCAGTATGCCGGGTGCTCCGCATCTGTATCATTTTGGCAACCTGGCAATTATCCCAGAAGAACTTTACGGGGTTCAGATACTACCGGGTGTAGAAGCCAATATCACGAACCATGATGGGGAATTAGACATGCCTATCCAATATCTGTCAAAGATGAAACTCGTACTGGTTGGACTTCATGTTATCTGTTACCCTGGAGGAACGTCAGAACAAAATACTGAAGCCTATATCAAGGCTATGAAAAACCCATTTACTGATATGATGGTTCACCCAGGACGACCTGATTTCGAGATGGATCTCGAACAGGTCGCCTATATGTCCGCTAAGTTAAATATCCCGGTTGAGATTAATAATAGTTCGCTGTCTAAGGATAAGAAGGGAACTTGGGGGAACTGCCGCACTTTTGCTCGTTACATGCTCCAATATAAAGGCCCTGTGATCCTAGGTAGTGATGCTCACTTTTGGGATCGTGTCGGGGATTTTGATCATGCCCTTGATTTGGTTCACGAGGTAGGCATTTTAGAAAACCAAGTTCTTAACACATCCGCAGAGCGGGTACTCGATTATTTAGCAACACGCCGCAAAAAACGTCCTGACTCTGGAGCAGTATGATGTGGGGGTTCAGGGTTGTTGGTTTTTTACTGAAATTAATTTCAAATAAATGCCGAAAATTCGCGTAAAATATCTTATAAACGCAGAAGAGAAGACAAATTGTCTTCTCTTCTGCGTTTATAAGATAAAGTTTATTTGTCTGACTAAAATTTTTATAGTACAATGATAATTGTGTTAAACTAGAGTATAGGACAAAGGTAGAAGTAAAGGACGTGTCGAACTGTGATTATTAAAGAAATACAGGTAGAGCGCGAACGCATAGCGGGAGTTATTATATTTATTAGTTTATTTGTTATCCTACTTTCGATGGTTACCATCCGGCTTTTAGATGTTAAAGTGTCAAACATCGAGTTAGTTGACCGTGGTCTATATACGATAATTACCGATTCTGGACCCGTTAATGTTAGTGGTGAAGACATATTGAGAATTGAACGAACCTACACTAAGGCCCCCATAACCGGAGCGTCGGTTGAACAGGATCGAATTTATACTACGAAGGGTTTTATATACATAACCTCTCTGGATCCATTTTATAAGACCGGGCGTCAGCTTATTAATTTAGTAGATCCTGAGGGGAAGCCCGTCTGGATCCATTCAAACAACATTCAAGCAACCGGTTCCGATATGACCTCAGCTCAATTACTTAATGAAAATTATAAGGCTGTCCAGCCATTTAATTATGCAATTGGTACACCTGCAAAACTTTCAGCTATTATCTTTTCGGTAATTTCACTACAATATCTTGCCCTTGCCATTGGTGGAATGGCTTTAGTAATCCTCATTTTTCCGTTACGGTTAGAACAATCGATGCCTGCACATCCTTTAGTACAAGAAGACTCTGACTATTCTTCGACTGAAGAAGTGTTAGAAGCTGTAGCAAAATAAACCCGATTAAGTTGTAACCACTTATCAGTTCATAAGTTGGACATGCTCGCGGTTCAAGACTCCCACTTCTAGAAGTGGGTGTTCCACGTTCTGCTTCAGCTTTTAGGGGTACACTAAAGATAAGGGTACGATATAGAACTCTTCTCGCAAGACCCATATAATTAAAAGTTTTTGAAATGAGTGATATAGGATGAAGAGGGCTATATTAGTCTCAGGAAATGCCTCATTAAATCAGGAAATCAAAGCGATGTTACCACTTGTGAGTTATCAAGCCTTGGCTACAACAGATAATGGAATGGAAGCTTTACGTTTTGCACACAGATTTGAACCTGATTTGATTATTATGGGATGGAATTTACGTGGCCTTAGTTCTTCGGAAGTTCTTCAAAATTTGATTGTTCAGCACCTTTGCCCGATCATTGTTGTTCTTACTCAAGAAGAACAACACGTTTTATCAGAGGTGATTGACGCAGATGCCCATCATGTTATTCTCTATCCATGGCGTGCGCTTGAAATGGCTGCGGGCATTCAGCTTGCAGAGCATCGCTATGCCCGTGAAACTGAAAATACCAGGCAGATCCAGCGTTTAGAAGAAGAACTTAAGACGCGAAAGATCGTTTTCCAGGCCATGTTATCTCTCATACAACTACGGGGGTATGCTGAACAAGCTGCTTATGCAGCTTTGCGTAACCAGGCAATGTCTACGCGTAAATCTATGCGAGCTGTTGCCCAAGACGTCCTCAAAGGCTTATGGTTACCTGAGTTGGATTGATCAGACAGAAAGGAGTCTTGTTTAATGATAGTATCCGTGAAGCATATTAAGGGAATGCATTTCCAAGGTGAAGGAAGTTCAAAAGTTGTAACCAATATCGATGCCAGCGTCACGGCTGGAGGAACAGGGCATGGAACTAGTCCCATGGAACTCCTTTTAATCGCTATTGCAGGTTGCAGCGGCATGGATATTGTTACCATTCTTGAAAAGATGCAGGTCAAGGTTCAACGGTTTGAGACGACTGTTGAAGGAGAACGTGCCAGTGATCATCCGCGTGTCTTTAAAGACATTGAAGTAGTTTATAAATTCTGGGGTGAATCCCTTCCCAAAGACAAGGTTCAGCGAGCGGTACAACTTTCAATGGAGAAATACTGCAGTGTTGCCAACATGATTGATAAAGTTGCTAATCTTACATACACTGTTGAAGTCAACCCACTTTAGATAATTTTACAATGTTTCAATACACATAGAAAGAGTCGGTTTTTATTTAAAGACGACTCTTTTTTATATCATAAAAAACCCATAGGCAAATCCTTGATAGAACATATATGTTTTGTTATACTTAGTACGGCTTGATTGCTAAATTTCAGTGTAAATGAGGAAGAAAATGACAATATTTCTGATGGCTTCGAGAAGCGTGTTTTTGATTTGTGTAGTACTGTATCTCTATTACTTCTCTCGACGAAAGCAACATAATGTCGTAGTACAAATGTGGTTCACAATTGTTGTAGGAATGGTTGCTGGCTTAGTAAGCCAACTAATTGGCGTATATCTCGGAAATTCTAGTTGGAGCTCGATACAAATCAGTTTTTATCTCTATTTTTTCCTTATCGTTTATTCTCTTTGGAAATTGTCCTTAGAGTTAAAAAAACGACATCGTTAGAGATTTGTAGCCGCATCAAGTAACTGCGGCTCATTTTTTTATTATGTACTGTAATTTTATCAAAAAGGAGAAACAGATATGAAAAAAGGTTTAATTAGAATACGAATGATTCTGGCCTTTCTGGCCTTTAATCTAATTTTGGCAACCATACTTGCTCCTTTTATCTTATTCTGGGGACCTTTCCAGTCCCTCAAAAGCGTGGCTGTTGGCTCAGTTTACACATCACGGCATCCTCAGGTTGTACAGGCCTTCCTTAGTAAAACAGAAATAGAAGAAATTATGGCCAGCAATAATTCTCAAGGTATTAACATTAGCCAAGCCATAGCCCGCACAAATATCATTGACGATGCGAGTTCAGGAATTACGATCGAAGATATTCAAGGCCCAAGTTTTAAAGGGAAAGTCATGTTGGTCAAAGATCCGAAACGAGTAAAATTGGCAGTTACAAAAGAAATTGGGATCACAGGAGAACGGGTCAGCGATTTTGTCAAGGACATGGGAGCCTTTGCAGGAATTAATGCCGGAGGATTCTATGACCCCAATGGTAAAGGAAATGGTGCTTTCCCGGATGGCTTGACCGTGCATGATGGAAAACTGGTCCATAACAATGTGGAGGATCAGACAGTCAATATTGTCGGGTTTAATGACCAAGGGAAACTGATCATTGGAGATATGAAGGCTAGTCAATTAGAACAAAATCATATTATGGAAGCGGTTTCCTTTACTCCCAATCTTATTGTTGATGGCAAACCTGTAATTTCTGGAGATGGGGGATGGGGAATTGCTCCCCGGACAGGTATCGGACAAATGGCCGATGGAACCGTCATTTTCGTAGTTATTGACGGACGTCAACCAACTTGGAGTATTGGGGCAACTTTGCGAGATTTGATGAATGTCTTTGTCGATTATCATGCTATCAATGCTGTCAATCTTGATGGCGGTTCTTCCTCAGAACTTGTCTATAACGGTAAAGTTGCGAACAAGCTTTGGGATATTTTTGGTGAACGTTATATTCCCACGGCCTTCGTAGTCACCCCTTAAGAGACTCTGTGAAAAGGAGAAATCTAGCATGAAGAAGCTTCGTATCCTCTTGGTTTGGACATTAGTTTCACTTCTCCTGCAGTTTGGAGCTTACTCACTTATAAACAACCAAGTCCAAAAAGTAATGTCTCCGGTTTCTAATGAACCAATCACCCTCAAGCTTAAGGCCACCATTCCAGGCACCGACCTTACCAATATTCAGATCTCCTACGCTAAGGATTATTTAGCATACAAGGAAAATGGAACGCTTAAAGTCTTCAACCTTAAAAAGGAATCCGTTGTTTTTGAGAAAAAATTACCCTCAGCAAATGACAAAACCTTAGGTGTACTCACGTATCAATGGCTGCCTGACCGAAATACTTTACTCTATTTTTATGCGCGGAAGAACCCTAACCCAGTAACTTACGTTACCGTGTATCCCTCTAAATCTACCCAGCAAACCACAACACAATCTCGGTCTACTACTGAACTGAAAACAGAAGACCCTAACCAAAAAATTGTCAAGGAAGTTCCCAAGGTCACACCTAAAGAGGTTCCCGCAGAACCTAGGGTTGAAAAACGGTATGGAAATCCTCAAATCACAGATCTGTATACGCTCGAACTTCCGAATAGTGATGAAGACATTGCTCCAGATGATCGTTTTAATCAAACAATTGACCAATTTCCTGCCGACGGTAAAATTGAAGAGTGGGTTGTCTCCACGTTTACCAATCTTATGTACCTTACAATTAAAGCGGGTTCGACAGAGCAACTAATGGAAATAGACGTGATGAAAAATGTGCGTACCTTAAGCAAATCAGGAGAGACTATCGATAATATGGCGGCTTCAGATCGGTATGGAACTCTTTATATTGACAGTAAAGTGGGAGCAACCCAACAGGTTATTGCTTTAAGTGGTACAAAACGTCAAGTCATTTCCAAAAACGTCAATGATAGAATTTTAGGAATAAGAGATGGAAACGTCTATATTGGTGAAGTTAAGAACAATGTACTTGTCAAAGTTAAAACTACGCCAGATCTTACTGAAGTAAAGAGTAACCCTTCACTGAAAACAGAATGGGAAGGTTCTATTCCCTATAACAATAATTTGCGAACGGTTATTGGCGCTAAAGGTCAAATCATTGTCTACGATCATCAAACCGCCAATATCATCTCAGCAGGTCAACTTAAAGAGGTAAATTTGCATGGTGATGAGAATTATATTTCTGTCGATGGTGCTGAGCTTATCCAACTCACTCAAGAAGAGACATCAACTCTTGCGGAATTGCAGCCCCTTTAAAGTTTAAATTAAACCAAAAAGAGCCTTCGGGCTCTTTTTCTTATCACATAGAATATTAAGTTCGTAGTGGCAATTCATGAATTGCCACTACGGTTCAGACGAGATTTACCTGAAATGGAGGAGCATTCGATACATGGAGTATTTTCTCAAGGAGTTTCGTTGGAGTTACCTGGCAAGCTTTTGAGTTGAGTTTCTAGATTATCGAGTAGGGAACGGATTTGATTCATTTGATCAAGGATCGATGTTATGTTTGGGGTATTTGTTGGTGTTGGTGTTGGTGTTTGAGTTGGCGAAGATGGAACAGGAGGGGGTGTGCTTTGTCCAGGCGTTGTCGGTTGAGGTACCCCTTCTCCAAAGAGTTGGATTAACGCTGAACCTAAATTATCGGTCATCACCAAATGATCCTCATAGGCAAGCACGACCTGTTTCATTTCAGGAATACTACCGCCTTTATCTGACTGGAGATAGATTGGTTCAACGTAAAGAAAGTTACCACCGATTGGGAGGGCCAAAAGATTACCACGTATCACACTTGAGCCTTTTTGATCCCACAAGGAAAGTTCTTTGGAAATTTCAGGGTCTTGATCGATGCGCGATTCAATTTGCAAGGGACCATCCACTTCAATATTTTTGGGTAGTTTATAAAGTAGGAGCTCACCATAGTGTTCTCCATCCATTCTGGCTGCCATCCAGGCAACCATATTATTTCTCGAATTTGAGGCACTGGAGGCCGGCGTAAAGGGAAGCATGAGCACAAACTCAGGTTTATCCTCGCCCGGAATTTTCATTATGGTGTAATAGGGAGTTACGTTTTGGGGTTTGCTATCAAAGAGTTCTTGGGCAATATCCCAAGCGTCTTCCTTATTGTAAAAAACGGAAGAATTCGTCATATGAAACGTCTTAAGCATCGTACTTTGTACGCTAAATAATGTTTCTGGATAACGAAGGTGGCTTTTCAAGTTTGATGGCATACTGGTCAAATCTTTGAATACACCGGGGAAAATCTTCATATAAGTTTGCAAAATCGGATCTTTAGCATCAACTGCATAGAAGTCAACTGTCCCATCATTGGCATCAACAATGACTTTAACGGAGTTGCGGATGTAGTTAAACTCTTCGTCTGGATAAGTGTTTGAGTAGGGAAGGGCATCTGATGTCGTATAGGCATCAATAATCCACTTGATTCGGCCATTATCAATGACCATATACGGATCGGAATCATAGGTTAAGAACGGTGCTAACTTTTGAATTCGTTCTTTTATATTGCGATGTATAAGCATTTTGCTGTTGGAGGTCACTTCATTAGCCAAGTAAAAGCGAAACGTCCCATGACTTAGTGAAAGCATCAGCTTATTAAACGGGGTTAGCGCAATCCCTGTTTTACCCTGATAGGAAGTTTCGGCATTCGTGTCTCCTTGTGGGTAGTCAAATTCTTTCATTGAGGTATTAGCAACAACCCAGTCATTGGTCAGCTCACCATAATAAATACGAGGCTGAGTCAGCTTAAATTCAGGAAAGTCACTGACAGAAGGAACGTCTTTAATGGCAAAAGAAGGGAGGCCCTCTGAGGTAACGGCATTGGCAAAGGAAGCAGCCACACCGAAACCATGGGTATATTTAAACCGCAGGTTCACGAAGGTCTGGGCCTTGGGATCTAAATCCGGGGTAGAAATTTCACGTGGCCCCATCATGACCTGT
>Ga0074193_1003740_pt1 | contig 10636 bp, 9 predicted proteins | sample EPASupsiteHSE605_FD_64523 | JGI IMG/M metagenome (GOLD analysis project Ga0074193, IMG submission 64523) | Bioremediated contaminated groundwater from EPA Superfund site, New Mexico - Sample HSE6-05 | ecosystem: Environmental > Aquatic > Deep subsurface > Groundwater > Contaminated ...
CTATAAGCCATATGTTGACTAGACTAAGCATTAACTTGCTACGTTATATAAGCCATCATACCCGTGGACGTTTATCCTAATCTACGGCTCTATGGTCTAGTATTAAACAGTTTTGTGTGGTAGAAACAGTGTGCTAGATGTGACAAACTTATATAACCTTGTCTAAGGATATTGAACTCTGAAAGGAGGTAGGCTTTATGTTAGTCTACGTTTTAAATCAAAACAGACAACCACAAATGCCATGTAAGCCTTCTAAGGCAAGGAAACTCTTAAAGCAGGGTAAGGCAATAGTAGTCAAATCAGAACCATTTACAATACAGTTAATGTACGGCTCAAGTGGATATAAGCAAGAAATTACTCTTGGCGTTGATGCAGGAAGCAAAGTGATTGGCTTGTCTGCAACAACAGTAGAGAAAGAATTGTATTCTGCGGAAGTCCAGTTGAGAAACGATATTGTTGATCTACTATCCACTCGTAGGCAGAATAGACGGACGAGAAGAAATCGATTAAGGTACAGGAAACCAAGGTTCTTGAATCGAGTTAAGAGTAAAAACAAAGGATGGTTAGCACCTTCCATTGAAAACAAAATCCAAACTCACTTATCTATCGTAAGTAATGTTCACAAGATATTGCCAGTCTCAAAAGTAATAGTTGAGGGAGCAAGTTTTGATATACAAAAGATTAAGAACCCCGGTATTAGTGGTACTGATTATCAGCAAGGCGAACAGATGGACTTCTGGAACGTAAGGGAATATGTGTTATTCAGAGATGGACATCAGTGTCATGGCAAAAAAGGTTGCAAGAACAAGATATTGAATGTTCATCACATTGAAAGCAGAAAGATTGGAGGAGATAGTCCTTCTAATCTGATTACGCTCTGTGAAGAATGTCATGACGATTACCATAAAGGTAAATTAGAGTTGAACCTCAAGAAAGGTCAAAGATTTAATGATGCCACCTTCATGGGGATTATGCGGTGGAGTTTTTACAATAGGTTGAGGGAACTCTATCCAAATGTAAATCTGACCTATGGGTATATCACTAAAAACACACGAATCCGCAATGGCTTACCCAAAGAACATAGAATTGATGCTTTGTGTATAACTGGTAACCCTATGATTGAACGATTGGATTACTTCTTCTTCTTAAAAAAGGTAAGATGCCACAATAGACAAATCCATAAAGCAAACATTTTGAAGGGTGGAGTTAAGAAGTTAAATCAAGCACAATACGAAGTAAGGGGTTTTAGGTTATTTGATAAGGTTCAATATCAAGGGGAAAGATATTATGTTTTTGGTAGAAGAAATAGTGGTTTTTTTGATATTAGAACTTTAGATGGAACAAAGGTGAACAAGGGTAGTATTAGTTGCAAGACATTCAAGTTGATCGAGAGAAGAAAAAGTCTATTAACGGAGAGGAGGACGGGAGGTTAGGGTATGCGTAACGGCATTCCTCTCCTAGCCTGAAGGCGTAGGGGTTTCCTGCCAAGCCATTATGAAGAAGAACCTTTAGAATAGGAAGTGAAACAGAACACTTAGAATAGGCTGAAAGATTACAGCACCCGCAACACGTTTAACGTGCTGCGGGTGCTGTCTTTTGCATGTCAATATATACCCCCTTGTTTGGATAATAACATTAGCGCCCGAATCCTTAGAGACAGGACTTATGCAGTTGTAGTAAATAAATGAAATATATCCTTTAACAGTGACTATTCAGGTACTCAGTTAATCAACCACAGATTACACAAACTAACACAGAATAAATACATGACCCCCATCTTCGAAACGGACTTTAGCTCAACCAGACTCTCTGTGAATCCCGTTCCACATTCTCCATCCCTTATCCTTTGTTTGTGTGTTTCTATCTAATCCTAATCCTAATCGTTCTTAATCTGTGTAATCTGTGGTTCCCCGTTCAGAATTCCCCAAGGCTCTGAATGGTCACCAGGAATGAAAAGGCATGACCTTACATTATGTAATATATATTTTACATATTGAATAATATAATGTATAATATGCAGTGTGAGGGGGTGGATATTTGAAGAATCTCAAATTAAAGTCAGCAAGAGCTATTTTAGATATGTCTCAAGAGCAATTGGCAGAAGCAGTCGGCGTAACAAGACAGACGATCGGAATGATTGAAGCTGGTAAATTTAATCCTTCTTTACAATTATGCATAGCTATATGTAAAACGTTAGGTAAAACGCTAGACCAGATTTTTTGGGAGGTATAATTATGAAAGATGAAAGAATTGAACAAGCCAAAAATAAAATAAGAAGTGAAATGGCCATTATTATATTATACGGTGTGGCTGTATCATTTTTAGTAAAAACTGTAGTATTTAAAATGGATCTCCTAAAATGTATAACGGAATATTTGATTTTGATATTTTTCCCCCTGTATCAGTTTATAAGAATGCACATGATGAAAATAAGTATTTACAGTCAGCGCGGGAATAAGCGATCTTTAAGGAATCTGCTTATAGCAATAGCTATTTTAGTCATTGCCTCAGCAGTATCCATTTTTAATCGAATGACAGAGTCAGAAGTATATGTTTGGCAAAACTCAGCAGCTGCCATATTCGCTTTTTTGATATTATTTGTAGCGATTTATTGTATCGTCAATAAGTATAATCAGTTCAGAAGTCATAAGTATGAAGAAGAGTTTAAAGACGATAAGTGAACTCGTTCATCTAAAGCTGACACAGAGACTTCTGTGGGGGAGTCCACTCCTACCGAAGCAACATAAAGAAACCCGGTTATAGAAGTGGGTTTCTAAGGAATAATAACATGATTATTGGCATATGCCATTAATCATGTTATTATTGGCATATAAAGCCGAAGAAAAATTAATTAGCTGAAGGAGAAATTGTGATGGGCAAAAAGGTACTTATTGTTGGTGGAGTCGCAGGCGGAGCCAGTGCTGCAGCACGATTGCGCCGTTTGGATGAAGAAATGGAAATCATTATTTTTGAACGCGGTGAACATATTTCATACGCTAATTGCGGCTTGCCGTATTATGTTAGTGGAGTCATTGCTGAGCGGGATGCGCTTTTAGTACAAACACCTGAAGGCATGAGAGATCGCTTTAAAATTGATGTACGGATCCATAGTGAGGTTACTCGCGTTTTACCTGAGGAAAAGGTTATCGAAGTTCAAGAAGCCAATGGTAAGGTCTATCGAGAATCCTATGATCATTTGATACTTTCACCAGGAGCAGCTCCGCTTCGTCCGCCGATTCCCGGGATTGACGATATCGAAGCTCTTATCGTGCGTAATGTTTTAGATATTGATCGAATTAAACAAATTGTCGATGAGCAGAAACCGCAAACAGCAGCAGTCGTAGGCGGTGGTTTCATTGGCTTAGAAATGGCCGAAAATCTCCAAGCAAGAGGAGTAAATACCACGATTATCGAAATGAGCAATCAAGTCATGGCTCCGCTGGATTTTGAAATGGCAGCAATTCTTCATGAGCACATTTTCAACAAAGGCATCAACCTTGTGCTGGAAGATGGGGTAAAATCCTTTGCTAAAAAGGAAAACACGACGATCATTACCCTTCAAAGCGGCGAGGAAATCGAAGCTGATTTAACGATCATGGCAATTGGTGTAAAACCTGAGATTAAACTAGCGAAGGAAGCCGGATTAGCCATTGGGGATTTAGGTGGCATAAAAGTTAATGAAAGACTTCAGACCTCAGACCCTAATATCTATGCTGTTGGTGATGCCATTGAAGTGAAAAATTTAATAACCGGACAAGCTTCGCTTATACCACTGGCTGGACCAGCCAATAAGCAGGGCCGCATAGTTGCCGACATCATTGCCGGACGGAATAGTCAGTATAAGGGCACTCAAGGGACTGCTATCGCTAAAGTTTTTGATTTAGCTGCAGCTTCGACGGGCATTAATGAAAAAATGCTCAGCAAATTAGAAATACCTTATGAAGTTTCTTTTACACACTCCAATTCCCATGCTAGTTATTATCCGGGATCAACAAGGGTGTCCGTTAAGCTGATCTTTGGAAAAAGTGATGGCCGAGTTTTGGGTGCTCAAATTGTCGGTAGCCAGGGCGTCGATAAGCGGATCGATGACATTGCTGGAGTCATACGTCGTCAAGGCACGATCTATGATTTACAGGAACTCGAGTTGGCCTATGCACCACCTTTTTCATCGGCCAAAGATCCGGTCAATATGGCGGGCTATGTCGCTGAGAACATTATCAATGGAGATGTTCGGATTATCCATTGGCAGGAACTAAGAAAACTTAAAGCAAACGATATATTTATCATCGATGTACGGACGGAAGAAGAACGCAAAGGTAAATTTATTCCCGGTTCGGTCCATATACCGATCGACAATCTTCGTGACCGCTTATCGGAACTTCCTAAGGACAAGGATATCGTGGTTTACTGTGAGATCGGGTTACGTGGCTACTTAGCTTATCGAATTTTAACGCAGCATGGATTTACCCGAGTTAAGAACTTAAATGGAGGCTGGGTTACTTATTATCCGGCTGTCTTTGGATAAGCTTTTTGATGACGAGGCAGTAAAAAGGTGCTTTGAGGTTAATCGCAAGATTAGCTCAAAGCACCTTTTGTATGTTGCATCCGACTCGCCCGGCTGAATCCGTAAAACTGACAGTTGTTTTGTCATCCGTACCGTTGTTATAATAGTTAGTTTTTACACTAAATCTCTTTGCCGCTATGCGGCACCTACAGAGAATAAAATGGGCGTTCAGGTCGGGCAGCTTCTCGCACATCCGTTTGTTTAAAAAAATTTCTGGCAGGTTTAGGTTAACTTATTTCTTAAGTAAATCGATCTGGCTTTGTAACCACTTGATAACCTCTTGTTTGTTTTTATTGACAGGAGCAATCCCCTCCCAAATTTCTCTGAAATACTCCTCGAAGGCTTTGACCAGCATAGGCTCTGTTATGGATAACCTTACTTCCGGTTTTACTTCTGAAGGTTTAAATACTTCAAGGAATACAGCCTGTCTTTCTTTAACCAGGCAAGAATAGTCCCTGTTAAACGTATTTCCGCCGGCCGCATTTTGCGTTATAAAAGCAATATTGTAGTTATGATAAGTTCTAAGAAAAGTGATAAGATTCTGCAGAAGTTCAATAATCATCTGATCTTCCAAATCAATCAGCTCAAGCCCCGAATAACTATAAAAATAATACTGTCGCTGCTTAATCAGGTCCCTGATGGAATCTGCCGAATATATATCATAACACTGATAGTCTTGTACGTTTGCTAGAAATGCCCGCAAGCGCTTTTGGTAAAAGGCCAATGCTGTTAGCAGCTCATCATTTGGGTGTTTTTTTTTAGGAGTTTAAGATATACATCTTCAGGCAAAGCTAAGATACTGACAGAATATTTGTAGAGAAACCGGTTGCCAATATTTTCTTCGCTTTTGGTTAAGTAATGACTGAAATCGAGGCTTTTTTCATCTGCATAATGGTGGATAAGGGGCTGAGCATAATTGGGCAGAAGTACCTCATAGTAGTTTTTGAAAACTTCAATAGCAATTTTGTTTCTAAAATAAAAGGCACAATTGATTTCCGAATTCGTCTTTGTCGAAAAGCAAGATAATACCCCAATCTCCGGGATCGTAATGTTTTCTTTTCCAGGGGCGGAAGTGTCGTATTTATTAATATAATAGGGCTTAAATCTCCCGGTCCTGATCAGAGGCCGGGAAAATTTTATCAATTCAATGGTTCGCTTGATATTATTATCTAACCGTAAGATCAAGATGACATTCCAGCCATTATTGAGTACTTTTAACAAGGCATTTCTGAAACCATCAATCAAGTCCCGGTCGGCTATATTCAGGTCATTATTATAAGTCAGATAAAGGGTCTGATTATTTCCGTACTTTTGACTGGCGGCGATTTCCAGCAAAATAACAGCTGTCGAAAAGATACTTTCAGGGCTAAGGATTATTTTATCTTCATTGGATAAGGGTACGGAATGAGCTTGATCTCGATTAATGGCCTGTTTGATTTCCTTTGATTCTTTTCTTTTACATTCAATGGAATTTCCTTGTGATTCCATTAATATTTTGGCTGTTTTTTCTTTTGGATCATCAGTAAACTCATGATTCCCGCATACTCTCAGGAAGAGTTCATCTAAACGCTGGATTTGCATAGAGTTTATGATATTTTTCGCAAAGTACTCGGCGATACTTGGGATGTATGTGGAACCGTAGCCGGGAATCCTTTTGCCATTCACCCAACGGTTAACAAGTGAACTGTCAACATTGATAGCCTTGGCTAAACGATTGGCGCTTAGATCCAAAATTGAAAGCAACGAATTTAAAGATTCACTGAATTTTATGTAAGACAAAGATACCTTGCCCCCTAAAAAAATTGATACTTTTACAATAACCTTAGATAAGACAGGTGTAATACATTTTTAAGTATTTGTCATAACCGTGGTTGTGACAAATACTTAAAAATTGTATAAATTATAAGATTAATATTTTATTATAAACACTAAGTTGCATAAATCGATAAAAAATATCTAAAACCGTAGTTTGAAATTTTGTATGTACCGCTTGCCATGAGAAACACCAGACTTTTTTTAGAACATAAGAGAGACGTGTCAGGAATGGAAAAAGGGTGTGAGAAATCTGGAAAAAGATCGACTTTTGAGTGAATGAAGTCGAAAAAATGATGGTGTTTCCTAAAAAGGCAGTTATAAACACCAGGGAGATGTAAAAACAGTAGATGATGAATTCTGGGAAGGTATAGTCGAGATAGACAACCGGCTTGTCGGTTACTGAATAGCTCAAAGGCACTCTAAGATATGGAGGTATCATTTATGGTAAGCTTGATAGGGAGAGATACACTAGAGTTTTTGGTCAGGATAACTCCGGTATTAAATCGACTGTTCCTGATGGATGTTTTTGTAGCAATAGGCGATACGGAAAGGATTCTGGCCTACCAGGCAGGAAATAGTTTCGATATTGGACTTAAAGCCGGCGACAGGATCAAAGAAGGTACTTCGTTGGCCAAAGCAATGAAGGAAAAAAAAGAAGAAATATTAGAAGTTGATAAGGAGGTTCTGGGTGTTGCCTATAAAACCATCACACTCCCTGTGTTTGATGAGAATAACCGGGTCATTGGGGCAATCAGCGTCGGCACAAGCCTCGATAACCAAAATAAACTCAAGGAGATCATTGAACAGTTTAGCGCTTCTTTTCAGGAAATAAACGGCAGTATGCAAGAAGTTGCTGCAGGTTCCGCGCATTTGGCGAAAATTGGTGATGAGCTGGCACAAACGGCCATTAACACGAGAGAAGATGTTAAAAAAACGGATGATATTATTCAAATGATAAAGAAGATTGCGGATCAAACCAAACTTCTCGGTTTAAATGCCGCCATTGAAGCGGCCAGGGCCGGTGAGAATGGCAGAGGTTTTGCTGTAGTAGCTAATGAAATCCGCAACCTTTCGGCGGGAAGCAACAGTTCGGCTAAGGAGGCTAATATAATATTAAAAGCAATTGCCGAGTCCAGTAATGCTATAAGCAGTGAAATACAGGAACTGAGTGCTGTGAGTGAGGAACAATCTGCGGCCATGGAGCAGATTTCTGTAGCTGTGCAAGAACTTGTCAGGCAATTAGAATCCTTGGGGGGATTTGCCAAAATTATCTAAAATGACTTGGGATTACAGCGGCTTTCCTTTCGGCGAGGCCGATCCGGCAACAGGTTGCAGGACAAAACTAAATGGAACATTGATGACCACGATTTTAGGCGTGGTCATTTTTTATAGACGCAGGTACTCAGTTTCGACTCATTGCCCGATAAACAGCCTTCGGTGGTGTGCAAACATAAAGATACATGTATTCGATTGTTTACATGAAGGCTTAAGGTATTGCTTCTTAGGTATTTTCAGTCACTTTTTAATTGGAATATATATTTGAGTGTCCATTTTAGTGTACATTTTGAGCGGAATTTAAGATGGCATAATCCTTATGTGTAAAGGGCACAAACCCTAGAGTCTGCTATATCTGCCTATTATAAACAAACAAGAAAATAATGGTACGGAAATTGCATGAAAATTTAGTCGATATTTGTTTTATTATTATTTTTTATGTTATATCACAGCACTATCGGACGTAGTAATAGGTATATAGGGGAAAAAACCAAACAATGGGTAGTTCAAACAGGTACAACCAAATTCAACTACAGGAACGACAGTGAGCGCAGATCTCTTTGATGAAGTTGGAGTTTTACTGTTGGGGAAGGGACAACAGATTATTAATACCAACTCTTCGTAGTTAGTTTAGAAGGGGGGTGTTTGGTGGATTTAATTTGCTCATATGGAATTGGATAAAGGGTCAGAATAGGTATCAACATAAAACGATAAAGGCAAACTTGGTGAGAGCCAAGGACGCAAAGCTACGGGTCTTACAGTAAGCTGAAGATAGCCGGGTTACCACGTAATAGTAGTTAATGTCTTTGTCGTCAAGCCTTTCGCCTGACGACTTTTATCTTACAAGGAGGTAAATTCATATGAGTTCACTGGAACTAGTTGTCTTTAAGCTGGGGGAAGAAGAGTACGGTATCGAAATTGGTTTTGCTCAAGAAATAATTCGTATTCCAAAGCAGATTACTAAAATGCCGGATATGCCTTCATATATCGAAGGTGTTATTGATTTAAGAGGAAGGGTAATTCCTATCATTGATTTAAAAATAAAATTTGGTTTTGAGCAAACTGAACGAAGTGTTGATAGCAGGCTTCTAATACTGGATCTGGAGAATTCTTTGCTGGGGATTATTGTTAATGATGTCTCGGAGGTTATTAAGATCAAGGAACAAGCGATAGAGATCTTCAGCGCTGAAATATCCGGTCTTAGCGGCAACCGCATACAAGGAATAGCTCGAATCGATCAACGCTTAATTCTTTTATTAAATGGCCTGAAAATGAAATCGGAAGTATTAATGAAATAGTAAGGAGATACTAATATGATAGCTTTAGCAGGTATTGAGTCATGTAAGATTTTAGCTGAATTTTTAGCAAATTTGATACCCGGGGGGGTCGTGTTTGGCTTAGTAGATAAAGATGAGTTTGTATGGGTAAAAGCGTCTGATACGTTTACGATTGATTTTTTTACGGTTGGCAACAAGTTGAGTGATGACACAACGACAATGTGTGCGATACATGAAAAAAAGGTTATAACCCAAGATATCCCTCGTACGGTCTATGGAAAAAGAGTATCAATCATTTCGATACCGGTAATCGATGATAATAGTGAAGTTGTAGGTGCTCTTACTATAGCTTTTCCTAAATTGCACCCTGTGGCTGCTGCCTTCGAAGACTTTGCCCCGATTTTAGCGGAGATGTTTCATGAAGGGGCATTTTTATATATGTCAGATTTAACTAAAATTGCTTATAGACAGCCTTCAGAAAAATTTGATATGCCAACAATCTCGGTTGGTTATGAATTAGATAAAACGGATATCGCTTATCGGGTTATCCACTCCAGACAACCTATTATCGAAGAAGTTGATGCTTCAAGATACGGCGAGCCTCTCAATATTGCTAATTATCCATTGTACGATGATGATAACCGAAATATTGTTGCGACGTTGGGAATTGTTACTCCTAAGAAAACTGCTGTTACACTGCGTGAAATGTCGGGTAATCTGGAGAACAGCCTTGAAGGCATTGCTGCAGCTATACAGCAGCTGGCTGCATCGGCTACAGTGATCCATTCCAATGAGGAGCTTCTAAATTCAGATATTAATGAGATTATTAATATCTCGGAACAGATTAATGAAATATCGGCATTCATAAAAGAAATAGCGGATGAAACAAAGATGCTAGGTTTAAACGCAGCGATAGAAGCAGCGAGAGCGGGGGATGCGGGGAGAGGTTTTGGAGTTGTCGCTGAAGAAATTAGAAATCTTTCTGCACAATCAAAAAGCACCGTTCCTAAGATTAAACAATTGACGGATATAATAAAAAAGAAAGTTAGTGAGGCAAGCGAGAAAAGTGTTCGATCATTGGATGCCAGTCAGGGACAGGCAGCTGCTTCAGAAGAGATTACCGCGAGTATTGAGGAAATAACTACAATGTCCGAGGAATTAAGTAATATAGCTAAGACTTTATAGAGATTGTGATTTTTTCAAGAACATCTAAGTTATCGTTCCGCGTGGTTCCAGGTATCTTTGCGAAACGACAATAAGTGACAACTCGCAAGCATGTTTCGGCGAATAGTAAGCGTTTTAGTACGCCCACTAGCCACTTACAATTGTAAGTGGCTAGTGGGTTAATTGTTTGCAACGATTATAAATCCGGCCCCACAATAATGGAAGGCCTACTTGTCTGTGGCGTCCTGAGGATTTTGAGTCAACAAACCGCTTTTCTCATCTTGCAGCTCGTTTGTGTCTTCCCAAAGGTAATTACTTACCTGGCGAATGTCGATTCCACATTTTTCAACCGGTGAAGAAAGAACCACCATTGTCTCAGCCCGGCGAAAACCATAAATCTGATCAATTTTAGCAAAAAGAATTCGTTGAAGATCCTCATTATCCTGCGCCCGAATTTTAACCAGATAATCGTATTGCCCTGTTACAACATGTGCTTCTTCTACTTCAGGGATATGTTTCAGTTCTTCGATCGTGCGATAAG
>Ga0074193_1003741_pt1 | contig 10632 bp, 12 predicted proteins | sample EPASupsiteHSE605_FD_64523 | JGI IMG/M metagenome (GOLD analysis project Ga0074193, IMG submission 64523) | Bioremediated contaminated groundwater from EPA Superfund site, New Mexico - Sample HSE6-05 | ecosystem: Environmental > Aquatic > Deep subsurface > Groundwater > Contaminated ...
ATCTTTGCCAGGTATTCTCCATCAAGTTTAGAGATAGCATAAGGAGAAGCCGGCTCAGGGTACATACTCTCTTGCTTTGGAAGGATAGGGTTATTTCCGTAAATTGCAGCTGAAGATGCTGTCACAAATTTATCGACTTCGGCTTTAACGCAGGCCTGTAGTACGTTAAGTGTTCCAAGCGTGTTAATCTGGAAAGCTTCAGAAGGTTTTTCACAGCTTAAAGGAACAGATACAAGGGCAGCTTCGTTAAAGACATAATCCATGCCTGAAACAGCCTTTTCGACTGATTGAAAATCACAGATATCTCCTTTAATGAACTCGATATTTTTATACTGTGGAATATTTCTGAGGAAACCTGTGGAAAGAGTGTCCAAAATCCTGACAGTGTGTCCTGCTTCTGCAAAATATTCAGCTATGTGGGAGCCTATGAAACCTGCTCCTCCAGTAACCAACACTTTCATGCTTGCAGAAAGGGAAAAGTACAAAATAAAATTTTCTATGCACGCCCAGATGTTTATAAGATGAACTCGAACCGTTCCTGAAGTGTGCAAAATATAACGCAGGCTGGAAAAGATCTCTTTCAGAAGAGGAAAAACGTCCTTCAAAAGAGGGAAAATTTTTCATACAAAGAAATCTTACCAATAAAATAAGTCTAAAAATTTGAAAACTGAGATAATTTTCAGAAAGTTGTACTTAAGAAAAAAAGAAAAATTATCCTCAGAACTAGACTTCAGAAATAGAGAACGGTCCAGCAAAAAATAAATTCAAAAGAAAAGACATGTTCTCCCTTGTTTTCCTGCAAGGACAATCCGAAAAGACAATCTGAAAGAACGAACTATACTTGGGAACAAAATATAGTGAGTAAGTTGTGAAAGGATTGCATAGATATAAATTCAAAGAGGATACAATATGAAATAATTTTGTCAGTGATAAAATGGCAGGAAATAGACAACTTTCCATGGACCTGTTGCTTGTTGCAGGTTTTGTGCTTATTACTAACATCTTTATACTCGTACCTGTGCTTAGCGACAGCTTCCTGCGCACGTATCTGGGGGTTATTCTGGTGCTTTTCTTGCCAGGCTATGCCCTTACTGGAGCTCTCTTCCCGGCAAAAAAAGATATTGATGGAATTGAGAGAGCTGCAATTTCTTTCGGACTTAGTATTTCAATCGCCCCAGTACTGGGACTTAGCCTGAATTATTCCAGCTGGGGGGTCAGGGAAATTCCTCTGTTGACAGAGTTTTCAATTTTTACTCTTCTGATGTGTGCAATTGCTTATTACAGAAGGAGACTGTTGTCTGAAGCCGAAGTCTTTGGAATTTCATTTAAAAAATGTTACCTTAGCATGAAGGCTAAAGTTCTTGAAAAATCCGAATCGAAAACTGATAAGGTTATTGCATTTATCTTTGTCCTTTCTATGCTGGCCTCTATAGGGAGCCTCGCCTACATTATAGGAAACCCTAAAGAAGGAGAGCACTTTACCGAATTTTATATTCTTGGAAACAACAGTACGATAGGAGACTATCCTACGGAATTTGTACAGGGAGAAAAAGGAACAGTCACTGTAGGGATCATAAACCACGAGTACAGACCAATGGATTATACAATAGACGTAAGGCTTGAAAACAGGTCTCTTCCGGAAAGTCAGAAACAGATAAGCCTTGGAAATAATATGTCCTGGGAAGAACCAGTTACTTTTAAGCCACCTCTTAAAGGAAAAAACATGAAACTAGAGTTTTTGCTCTTTAATGAAACCGAGAAAACCATACCTTACAGGAACCTGAACCTATGGATTAATGTTACTGAGGAGGCTTGAAAAATGGTACCTTCTGAATTTACGTCTTCAGAGATGGAAACGGGAAAGGTCTCTTTGCCGGAGCTCGGGAAAATGCTTAAAGTGCAAACTGAAGAAAAAATCGGATTCCTGAAAAAGATGATTTATGTAGGAACCCCTGTAGCTACAATTACTCTTATCGAACTGTTGATTTTTGGAGGAAGGCTAAAAGAAGCTTCAATAGCTTATACCTTGCTTTTGCTCTCGCTTTCGTATTCAATAGCAGTTATGAAAAAGCCTGAGATAAGGAAAATCTACCAGGCCCTCTTACTTCTGACAATATTTAGATTGATAAATTTCTCAATGCCTATTTTTTTTGAGAAGAGTCTTTACTCTTTCATATTTATCTACGTACCCATGGCAATTCCGATAACTCTTGCTACTGTTCATCAGAAGGTGAGGTATGAGAGAAAAAGAGACACTCTGAAGAGGATGTGGATCTACCTTCCTCTATCTGTTCTTGCCGGTCTGGTTTTTGGACAAGTAGAATATATACTGATAGGAACCAGAGAACTGATATCAGATCTCTCTTCGACAAATCTGCTAATACTCATAATAGTAATGGTTTTTATTGTAGGGCTTATAGAAGAACTCATCTTCAGGTCAATTCTCCAGACAAGCCTGGAAAAATTCCTGGGATCAGCCTGGGGAATTTTCCTTTCAAGCCTCCTTTTCGGAATAATGCATTCTACTTACGGTACACCCTACGAAATAGTATATACATTCTTTTTAGGAGGCTTTTTAGGATACTTATTTTATAGAACTCGAAGTATTCCCCTTGTGGTAATGATTCACGGCTCAATAAATGTGTTCTTGTTTGGGATAATCCCACATACAGGACCCATATTTGAATTGATATGAAACACTGTAAATGTTGACTTGATAAAACTTATGAAAATTAGTGTATATGATGATCTTAATATAAGTGATCTAAAAGAAATTACCTAATAGAAATGAGTAGACTTAAGTCCTGATCACTTAAGCAGCATTTTGCTTACAGTAATTATCTTTTCCTATTGAGCTCATCCCAAAACCAATTTCATTCCCAAATCTATTATACTATTTTCACGTTAGAAATTAGAGCGATTATTCAAAATTCAAGGTTTTGGGATAGGCTCATTAAAAGAGAAATCATCTGGTAGAGCAAAATAACGACCGGAGTTTTAGAAAGAAACGAACCTCCATTGTCATGGCATAAGAAGAGAATAAGAGACTAAAGAGTAAGCAACCTGCCAGTTTAACCCTCGAAGAACCAGAAATTATAAATATATGTATTTAAAAGAAGATTGCCATTCTTTATGAACGGAACATAATGTGCTCCGGAGAAAATTTTATGGCCAGATATGCAGACCGCCTCTGGGAAATTGATTGTCTGCGAGGATTTGCTGTCCTCTTGATGCTCCTTTATCATTTTCTTTATGACTTGGACTTTTTCAAGCTTGTAGATATTCAGCTCGGGTCCGGTCTTATCTTATATGCGGGCAGATTCTCAGCTTTACTTTTTATTCTGATCTCAGGAGCTGCCCTTTCTATAAGCCATTCAAGAGCCCTTAGCAAAGAGTCTGCTGGAAATGGAGCAGAAAATTTTTCTAAGTACTTGAAAAGAGGAATAAAGCTCTATTTAATGGGACTTTTGCTCACAGGTATAACCTGGATCTTTTTACCTGAAGAGTATATTGTTTTTGGTATCCTCCACTTTTTTGGGGTTTCAGCAGTACTCGTTTATCCTTTCCTGAGATATGGGAAAGAAAATCTTTTTTTTAGCATATTTTTCGGCCTTTTAGGGCTTTACTTAAGAAATATGACTTTTGGGTTTTCCAGCCTGCTCTGGTTGGGATTTACTCCCGAAAATTTTAGGACCCTTGATTACTTTCCTGTGCTTCCATGGTTTGGGGTATTACTTGCAGGAGTTTTCCTGGGGAATCTCCTGTATGCAGAAGGAAAAAGGCAGTTTGAAATCCCCTATACTGGGAAAAATCCGCTTATCAGACTGTCTTCCAGAGTGGGGCAACATTCCCTCTTCATATATTTCATTCATCAACCGCTCTTTCTAGGGTTCTTATTCCTGAGTGGGCTACTTAATCTGAATATGCCGTTATAAAGTTCATTATGAACCCTTTTAAAAAACTAGAAAAATATAATTTAGTATTTTTTACAACTTAAAATTACTACTATTCACAACTTTAAAATTACCAGTAGATACTAAACCTGCTAGTTTTATATTATCTAACATACGTAATTTGTGTATCTGTTTGCTTGCACTTATATGCTGATCAGTCTTCACCTGCTCGTTAAAAAATAGTACGGATATAAAATAGAATCAGGATATAAGGTCAAAAAGAAATCAGATTCATATTTTCAGTCCGACAGAGAAGCAGGAAGTGCAAATCAAAAACAGAAGATGGAGAAAAAAATGTATATTGAAATTGCGATGTTTGCCTATTTTGTAGTTCTGTTCCTGACCCTTCGAGATGTCCGGATCTTTAAAAGAACAGGTTATCGTTCTTACAGGACAGGAGCCATGAAAGGGCTTGCAGCTTCTTCCCTTGTTTTGATAGGGGCAATTGCTGTTGAGGCAAACCCGGAACTTGGGCTGCTTTTCGTATTAATAGGACTCTTTATTAACCGTAAAGGAGTAAGAGAGCGTGTTTTTACTAGTGCAGGAACTCTTGACCGTTTTCTTGGAAAAACAGACTATGTAAAGAGAAAATCTCGGCAAAACAGATAATGAAGAGGAAATAAGAGAGATAATAAATACGGATACTGAATATACCTAAATGCAAAATATACAAATCCACATAACAAAATTATCCCTCAGAATCTAACTGTAGCTGCTGCAACGATGATGCAAAAAATATATTAAAGGAAAATTTAGAGAAGAATTAAAGCATTGGCTACATATTCTATTAATTGAGATAAGAAATTAAGCCTCATAGGTGTAGACTGGAGCGTCTACCCCAAAACTTATAAATCTCAAGTGACCTATTAGTCGACGAAATCATGATCAATCAAATTATTATATCCAGTTTTTGCTAAACCTATCAATTCGAGAGAAGAAAATAAACATCGAAGAACTATTTTCTATTTCGGGCTTCACGTTAACCAGAGTTCACAGGAAAACATGTGAGATAAACTAGAAGTAGAATTGAATAACTGGACTAAAAAACAGCAAAAACATCTAAGAGGAGATACGATGGGAAATATAAGACAGACAAACATAAAAAGAATCGCACTTAGACTGATTGAGAACCATGCTGATGTCTTCACAAAAGACTTTGAAACTAATAAAACTCTTGTGACAAAGTATACAACTATTGAAAGCAAAGTTATAAGGAACAGGGTTGCAGGTTACGTCACAAGAAAAGTTGCACGTATGAAAGTATACTAAGCAGAAGACTTACTTCTGGACACGGTGGGGATATCTGAAATGTTTGAAGGAGCAATGCCTGCCCTGATAACTCCTTTTACAAAGGACGACAAAATTGACAGGGAAGGCTTACAAAGGAATATTGAATTTGTTGAAGAGGGAGGAGTTACAGGGATTGTGCCCTGTGGCACCACAGGAGAATCCGCAACTCTTTCCGCACTTGAGCACGAAGAAGTAATAGATATTGCAGTGGAGTGTTCAAAGGTTCCTGTAATTGCAGGAACAGGTTCAAATAATACAGGAGAAGCTCTCCAGTTTACAAAACACGCTGCAGATGCAGGTGTTGACGGTGTACTTCTGATTTCTCCCTATTATAACAAGCCAAATCCTGCAGGCCTGCTTGCGCATTTTAAGAAAATAGCAGAAGCCGTCGATGTTCCTATGGTTATGTACAATATCCCTTCCCGTACAGGACAGGACATGCCATTAGAAGTCATTGTCGAACTTGCAAAAGTCGAGAATATCGTAGGAATTAAAGAAGCCAGTGGAAATGTCGGTAAAGCTTCTCAGATTTTGGAAAATACTGTAGATGAAGACTTCGTGGTTATTTCAGGTGAGGATAATTTAACTCTTCCGATTCTCTCTGTAGGAGGACGAGGAGTCATTTCTGTTGCCGCAAATATAGTGCCTGACAGAATGTCCAGAATGGTAAACGCAGCTCTTACCGGAGACTACGAAACTGCAAGGAAGATTCATTTTGAAATTGCTCCTCTGATTCGCGCCCTTTTCCTGGAAACGAACCCAATCCCTGTTAAAAAAGCTGCGGAGCTAGCAGGCCTGGCAAGCGGGCATCTGAGGCTTCCACTCGCGCCCCTTAGTGGGACAAATGCTCAGAAGATTGAAGATGAACTCAGGAAATTGGGGGTTATAGAATGATTAACGTAGCAGTACTCGGAGCCTGCGGCAGAATGGGCTCTTTAATTGTGGAGAATGTTACCAACTCTGCGGATATGCAACTTGTTGCTGCTTTTGACATCAATAATTTCGGAAAGGACGCAGGGGAATTTGCCCGAGTAGGTAACCTTGGAGTTCAGATCTCGGACGTAAAAAATCTTGGGGCTGTTCTGAAAGAAAGCAAGGCTGATGTTTTTATCGACTTCACCATAGCTGGCGCAACCGCAGTTAATGCTCCAATAGCAGCCAGAGCCGGAGTAAATCTCATAATAGGGACTACAGGCCTAACTCCTGAGCAGCGAGCAGTAATTGATGAGGCTATTCAAGAAGGCAAGGTAAGTGCCGTAATCTCCCCCAACTATTCAATAGGTGTTAATGTCTTTTTCAAGATTATCAGGGAAGCTGCAAAATATCTTGCAGATTATGATATCGAGATTATTGAAGCTCACCACAACCAGAAAAAAGATGCTCCGAGTGGAACCGCCCTTAGAGCAGCCGACGTTATCAGTGAGGCTCTTGGCGGAAAGGAATATGTCTATGGCAGAGAAGGTATCGCTCCACGCGGAAAAGAAATTGGAATTCATGGAGTCCGCGCTGGAGATATCACAGGAGACCATACTGTTCTTTTTGCAGGAAACTCTGAAAGAATTGAGATCAAGCACATGGCTCACTCACGCCAGATCTTTGCCAAAGGTGCAGTCCGTGCAGCCGAATGGGTCTGCAGGCAAAAACCAGGAATTTATTCCATGGATGATGTGCTTGGTTTATAAAAACATCTTAATCAACAATTTAAAGTAAATTTTATATAACTAGTTTGGGTCCTGAGTTTCCTTATCAGGCCTACACTCTTTTAACTTATAGTAGAGCTATTTACTCCCCTTTTCTATTCTTTTTAACTTAAGTCAAGCAAGTTTACTTTTTAGAATATTAATATTAATCTGTCCACTAGAAAGTTATATATAGTATATTGTAGGAAATAGGATACTGCTTGCTTGCAAGTATAATAGCCCTGAAATCTCAAAAACGTCTTATCATCCCACAACAATAGGGATACTTGCTTGCAAGCAATATTCCATTAAAACTATTCTAAGAAAAACTGTAAGCGTGGATAAAAAGATCGAAGTTGAAAGCAAATATGTGGATTCCGGTAGACGTGAATCTTGATAAATGCGAATACTGATCGGCAGAACCCGATAGGTGCAAACCTGATAGAACAATTGCCACATAAAGTCATTTATGGCTGAAGACAATCCCGGAACTCAAGTCTTCAATCCTATCCGCTATAACGACATTTCCCTGTATCCCGAGCTTTTTTCCCTTATACCATTTTCCATGAATAAGGAGTCGGTCACCTGCTGAGATTAAGCAGAGGCCATGATAGAGTACGACTACGGTTTTTCCTTCATATTCGATGGAAAATACACTTTCATATTTGCTTCCGATGCCTCCAAAGACAATACCAATAGGTACACCGATAAAAAAAGATGGGCGTTCATAGGTTCTGGAATCAACCGCTGCTTTAGCTTCAACTCCGAATTCCTCATTCTCATTCTTCGTCTTTTCTTCTTCACTTTTGGTTTTTGAGTCTTCAGAAAGATATATTACCTCAGGATTAGTTTCAAATTCGTTCTCTTTTTGCATAAAAAAGTCTCGCTGGTTCTATAACTTTATATTATTTAATTTTGAATGAGATTTTATGATCAAATTTGAGTAAAAATATTCATTTGTGAACAAGCTTTAATTATCTTCTATATATTTATTATGGCCAGATCATTAAACTGTTTTTGATAAGATTTTTGGATTCTCTTCAGAAAGAACAATTTTTCAGGCAGATAGTTTCAAAAACTTTCAAAGCAGAAAGTTATATATAGTCAACGTTCAGATGTTTACATATGTTCCTACCGGCAGGTGAAAAACAGTTTGAATTTTGGGTTCTGCGCCGAAACGGGCTCCCAAATATCAATATCGCAAAGCGTTTTGGGGTTTCCAGGCAGGCAGTCTCGCGAGCCCTTCTTAGTATGGATAAGCGCATCGAAGAAATCCTGCTTGAAATGGCCAGAGCAAACAGGATCGAAGTCGAAAAACTGGACTCAAAAAAAGGGATACTCTTCGGAAGATCGGTTCCTTTCAAAGCCAATGCAATAATTTTTGTCTCGACAAAACACGGAATGCAGGTTTGGTACGAGCACGAAGGAGAATGCGGATCTTGCGAAAGATACAGGGAATGTATTGAGCTCCTCTGGGATTTTGCAGAAGAGATGCAGCTTAAACTCCAGAGTACGGAGGATCCCACAAAGATAGCTGATGAATTGTTTGAGAAATTAAAAGAGTCGATCGAATAGACCTGACTAAAGGCAGGTAAAAATTGAGGAAAGGATGACAATGAACGTATTTACAAAAAATATAAAGAGATTGATGGGATGGTGCCCCAACGCAAAAGCACTTGAAACCGGATCTCAAATTATTCCTGCAAATTTTGAGATATATGATAAATCTGGAGGAGAAAAGGCCGGAAACAATCCCAGCCGCACGAGAAGAATAGGATTGTCACTTACAAGTATAGGCGCTTTTGTTTTAGCATTGACACTTATCCTGGAAATACGAGTAGTTTCAACTAAAGATGAAATCCTGGTGTCATCACTTATTACAGGATTAGGAACGCTTTTACTTCTAACTGGTGCTGCTCTCTATATTAAAGGATAATAATGATTCCATGTATCGAAGTCATGACAGAATGAGGTTTCTTGATAGAAAAGGATGACTGTCCATAATTCCAGTGGAAATAAGCTGAAAATGGGGAAAGATAACAATGAATGTATTCACAAAAAGTATGAGAAAAATTATGGGATGGTGCCCCAATGCAAAAGCACTTGAAACCGGATCTCAAACTGTTCCTGCAAATTTTGAGGCATACGATAAATCTGGAGGAGAAAAAGCCGGAAACAATCTTAGTCGTATGAAAAAAATAGGATTGTTACTTGTCAGTATGGGTGCTTTACTTACAGTATTGTCGAATAGATTTTTACCAAATGGAGAAGCAGGATGGATCATATTCTATATTGGGATCCTTCTATTTGCCATTGGCTTTATTCTTTATATAAAATATTAGATGATATCGCAAGTTGACTACATAGTGTTTTGTCTCTAATAAATAATTTCGTTTTCGGAAAAAGCATATGAAATAATGAGGTAAAGTAGTAGGAGTATTTTAGGCAGAGTATTTGTCCACAATTTCAGTGGGAATAAGCTAAGAATGGAGGAAAGATACCCTATGAATGTGTTAATTAAGAACATAAGGAAACTGATGGGATGGTGCCCGAATGTAAAAACACTTGAAACTCAACGTTCCATTAATTCTGGATATTTTGAGACGAGTGATCCAGCTAGAGGAAAAGACGCTGGAGATCTTCCTGTTTTACCCACTGGTTGGTGGAACAAACGCCATAACAGGGTATTAATGATGTCCTCAGGACTGACTCTTATTTCTGTGCTGGGAATTGGATTTTTGGAAGTTCATCTAATAGATAAAATTTTCATTTTTGGGTTAATTATCGGAACCATTTTTAACCTATACATTTGCATCTGGAACTGGCATTACCTAGATAATATAAAAAATACAGGCAAGAAAATAAAGAGGAATATTAGATCTTCAAAATGGAGAATTATAAATCTAATACTTTCCCTGGTATTATTGTATCTCTTATTTTCACAGTTTAAATGGGGACTCATTTTGTTTTTTGTTTCTGCCTTTTGTTTGATAGCTTTGTTTTATTACTTTAATTTCGACTCAACTGGCCTAGTATTGCTTCTTGTCTTTGGTTCATCGCTTGGTTGGAGACACACTATAGGATTTCTATCTGGCTTTTGTTTGACGGCTTTTCTGTATTACCTTACAGACGTATACTGGGAAAAGAGAAATGGGAAAATAATACTTGTGTACGGACGTAAAATGCCAGAGATCTACATTGTAAATTCATAAACGGGGTAACAACTATGACTCTGGAATACATCAATAAACTGATGGGATGGTGCCCGAACGCAAAAATGCTTGAAACCGAATCCCGGATTAGCTCTGCGAATTCTGAATTATATGATCAATCAGGAGGAGAAAAAGCCAGGAATCCAGGGATTTCAAGTCGTATTTCCAGGTTTTTTTCCAGATTTGACACCCGAATTCTCCTACCAACACTATTCTTTACTTTTATTTACTTAAGTTTGTTATTTCAAAAAGGTATAAATGAAGAGGCCTTCTTTTTAGGTTTTTCATTTTCTCTGCTGATTTATCTGCTAGGATGGAAAAAGCAGATACATTATTATGATTCCCTGGCAAAGAAGCCTGCTGTTGGCCCTTCTTCAAAGAAAATACTCTTATGGATTTTCTCAGCCCTAATCTTGTTTTTAATTTTGCCTATGGTTTTCTTATCTCAGATACCCTCTTTTCTTAACGCTCGGTCACTGTATTCCTTAGTTGCTGGTT
>Ga0074193_1003743_pt1 | contig 10623 bp, 8 predicted proteins | sample EPASupsiteHSE605_FD_64523 | JGI IMG/M metagenome (GOLD analysis project Ga0074193, IMG submission 64523) | Bioremediated contaminated groundwater from EPA Superfund site, New Mexico - Sample HSE6-05 | ecosystem: Environmental > Aquatic > Deep subsurface > Groundwater > Contaminated ...
CAAGTGAAAAGGAGCTGCCCTTATATAATGTCCTCAGACATCATATAAGGCAGCTCCTTTCCGCACTTTATAGGGCTATTAGTTTTCCAATCAATTAGTTGACTAAATCAGATACAGAGATGTTTTGACTTGCCACACTTGTTGCACTGCCTGGAATACCATCGGCATCTTCTTCACCCGTCAACTTATTAACCGTGAGTCGGATTGTGCCGTTTTCTCCTTCGTCTGAACCGTCGAGCATAATCTTGATGCTGCCGGAACCATTGTCAAACGTTGGGTAAAGATCGCCATCCACGACGGAGAGTTTCAGGTTGCCAATGACCGTTCCGTCGACAGCATGAATCAGAACCGTATTGCCATCGGGGAGAGCCTCAAAGGTCACTGGGTTGTTATCATCGGTCTTAATCCCGGAATCTTTGAGCACTTTATCCAGCTCAATTCCTGAAGCACTGTAGATGGTTGGAATACTGCTTTGGAACGTTACATCCGTAATATTCGTGCGGGTATCCTCAACTGTCACAGTGGTCGAAGCAAGCTTAATGCTGCTGTCACCTTGGTAGAGATCAATGGTGACAGGACTTGATTTGACCTTTTTCGCGGTGACCTTGATATATCCCTCGCCAATCGTACCGGCATCAATGGTGACATACTTATTGGTATTATCATCGACGAGCTTATCGCCATCGACTTTAATCGTGAGGTCATCGAAGTCAACGTTCAGGGTTTTATAACCGGCACTATCCAGCGCATTAATGTTCAGATAGGTGACATTGTCGGTGCCATCTGAAGCATCCAGGGTTTGGGTTCTAAACGGTGCTACGCTGAACTCATAATCTGTGGCCGTGCCCGCTGTGGCACGATTGTTGAACGAAACGGTGCCTAGGGTATTCGAATCTTGGTCTTTAATCGACAGGGTTGCGGTACCATCGTCTTCGCCGCCTTTAACCAGCACGATCACACGACCCTTGTAATCGGTGGCGGCATCAACGTCGCTAACCTCCGCGTCATAGCCGACAGGAATTTCTTCATCATACGTCACGGCAACCGCTTGGGCAATCGTATCGGAGCCGGAAATGGCATCCTTCGGATTGATTTGATAATCCTTCATAGGATCGCCGAATTGGTCTTTCACAGTGACGGCAAAGGCCACACTTGTGTCGGTACCACCCAGCTTCGTTTGAGTTGGTTTATCAATTACGGTTTTGCTGGCACTTACTTTACGATCCTCATCGACGACGTTCAGGGTAAGGGTTTGTTTCGTTCCGTCGGAGGTGGTGATCGTCAGATCGACCGATCCTGTCGCTCCGCCCAAGACGATCCGGGCATAGTCATTGCCATCGTTGTCCTCTGCCAGAGCGTCTTCGTTCTTGTCAACATAGGCAATGGCTGGATCGCTGGAGCTGTACTTAACTTCTTTGGTGATGGAATCATACACATCCTCGGTATTGGTCCCTTTAACGCGCAGATAGGCAGTATCATCGACGGTTAAGGTATTGCTCTTAATTTGAACTTGGGATCCATCAAACGCTGCGGGAGTAGCGGAACTGTCGGCCAAGAAAATCTTCGCGCTTTCAATGGCAGCCGTACCACTCTCAGCCGCTTTCACGGTGACTTTCTTTGAAGCAGAGGTGATCACCGTGTCTCCTTTAGAGATCACAACTTTGTAGTTAAACGTTTCGCCTTCCACCAAGCCATACTCACAATCCATGTTGATGACCCCATCGGTGCTGTCATAATTTTCACCGTAGAAGACAGCTTGAGTCGCTTGGAACTCAACGGTATAGCCGGCCGCTTCAAGGTCACTGATTGATTTTTGAACGCCACCAACCGTAAACCCAAGAACCGGATCACTATCCCCTTCATACAGGTTACTGGTCGCTGCTGCGACCTCCGTGACATTTAATTGACCCGGATTAGCAAGGGTCGAGCGGAGGTTTTCAGGAACAACGGCTGTTCCACCCAAGGCGGTTACGGTGGTACTGTCGGTGACTTTGTCTTTCAAGAAATCCGTCGTAGCCGTCTTAACCGATCCATTGACCAGAACCACAGGAGAATTCGTTTGAGCGGCGAGGGAAGCGCCCGACAAAGCGTCAATCATGGTCTCACCATTGGCCGCAAAAACACGGTCGTATTTGAGAGAAGTAAAGTTTTCAAGTACGGCAAGGTTTGTATCGTAGGCATCAAAGCCGGCATTACGGTAAACAGTCCCCGGCAGTTGCGCTTTAACGTCATCGGAGATAACGCCCGTTCCCCCGGTAATATAGGACGTTGTCACATTCGCAGAAATACTGGCGATATAATCGGCGACCACTTGAGGAAGGGCACCTTTTTTCGTTAACAGCAGCGGTTGTTTTTGGGCCCCAGCGATGGACGCCACACTCAAAGCGTCTTGAGCAACCCGCGCAGTTTCACCATTGGCAATAAAGATTGACGTGGTAGGATTCGTCTTGGCGATTTGTTTGGCAATATTAACGGACGTTTCATATTGATCAAAACCACCGAGGTTAACGACTTCAACGCCCATGCCTTGCAAATCAGCGATGACGCCGGCTTTAATCACGGCCAGGCCACTGGTAACATAAACGGTTTTAACACCCAGGCGTGTGATTTCAGCTTTGGCTTCAGCGCCCAGTTGATCGCCGCCGGTCAGAAGGACCGGAGCATTTAAGGTCGCGGCTAAAGGAGCCGCAGCAAGGGCATCCACCATATTATAGGCTGTAGCCGGAGCGATGACCGCATAATCGGAAGAAGTCCAACCATCCTGGGCAATCGCTTGAGACGTTTGTACGGCCGTGATTCCCGCGAGTCGTGTGTTCACAGCATCGGAGGCTAAAGCATTAAACGGAATCATAGTGAGAGCCATACCGGCAATCGCTAAGGAGGCTAAAGCTTTTTTTGTTCTTTTCATGTGTTAAATATCTCCTCTCAATTTTGGATCTTTTTTTCTAGTGAAGAGACTCTCTCTCTATTGTCCTTCACATACTTAATGAAATAATGCAACGGTTAATTGCGCTTGGTTGGGTCATCTTTAGAACAACAGACGAAGAAAGAAACAAAACGAAGAGACAGAAACAAGAAACAAATGAAAGTTTAAACGTAACTGCAAATGCACCTTCGCACAAACAGATATTAACATATTAAACAAAAAAGGACATCACAAACATATTGGCTATATTGCCATTAATTACTTATAATTACAGTTTATCAGATATACATTGAGGCTGAGAGTAAAGAGTCACATTGTTTATAGTTAGTGAAGTTGTTCAGCCGAAGCTGAAAAAATAAAACAGGACCCAATGCAATTGCAAATGTTCACTGACGGCTATGTCGGAAATCTCTTAAAATATTCGCTATAGAGTATAAAAAAATGATCTCCGAAATTGGAGATCATTTTTTGTGGAATGTTCGATTAACTATCAGGGGATGGATTTTCAAAAAAGGTTCCCTCCGATTATGCTGTCTCGGAGGGACTTAGAGAGGAGAGGAGTATATACACATGAAAAAGATTAAAAAGAACTAAGAGTTCCTTTCCCACATTATACAATAGGTTATGACGTTTTTGCTTGGTAAGTAAAGGTAAACACCATCGCTTGGAAGTGGGCAGGGAATTTTTGAGATAAATAATGAGTCGTTTTCTCTATATCCCCCTGAAGCTCTTTGAGTCATTTCAATAATAATAGGTTATTCCCGTATTAAGCAAGCCCCTTGGAATAGGAATAAATAACCAGTCATTACGTTTCGCTAATAATCCTAGGTTGACAAATAGAACAGCCTTTAAGGATCCGTTATTGTTCACAAAACTTGGCTTCTAGTTTTGATTTCAAATCGTTGATAAATTGCTCTTTGTCGTTTTTTCTCAATTGGGATAGAACCAGTTTTAAGTTCATTGTTGCGGAACCTTGACGAAAGGTGATAATTAGCCTCTTATTTTTCTCAGAAATCGAGATAACATCTATTAATAATATTTCTAGTTTCGAACGGCCATTATTAACCACTAATTTCTCTTCCCCTAAACCCAGATAGGGCCTATTATAAACGTAAGCATCAAAAAGAAAAACCAGTGCGACCAATATCTGAAAAATTGCGGAAAAATAATTATGCAACGTTAAACGAAGCAAACCGGAAAATAAAACCATTACACCACAAAATAAAAATACGATAGACATAATTGCTTTGCGTTTAAAGTATTTCAAAGCGTTTTCTCTCCTTCATGATTCTTTGTAGCATTACCTCATTTGGTTAGATGTTTTGAACCGCACCCGAAAAGTAGTACATTTTTATTTCCGTTCAGGGCATTGGTGTTAGTGAACTCGCTTACGCTAAAGCTGAACAATCGGGGCTTTGGTAGGGGATTCTAGCCTCACCGAAGTGGAAATTACTCCTAACACAGGGGGAATCCTCGAACTGATGTTATCGGATTCTTAATTTCGTGTCAAGAGAGGAATTTAAACAAAAGCGTGACAGGCAGTTCCTATTTCATCTGATTATGCCGAGGAGGAGTTTGAAAGTACTACCAATCGCCGAATAACTGCCAAGTGATTGGCAATTATTTGGCGATTTGTTTTTTCAAAAACAATAGAAAGCAAGAAAAATGCACATTTCGGCAAGGGAATTTGTGCATTAAGCACTCATATCAATGACAACAGGACTGTTCTCGTATCTATCAGATAAAATATACTTTACTTAATGAAAGAAGTACATTGAGGGCGTAAGAGCCCCGATGTTCAGCTTTAGCAGAATGAGTCCACTACGGTTAGAGTAATATTGATAGGAAGGAAACCAATGTGATGTTAATTAAAAACGATGAGGAACTCCAACAGGCTCAAACTTGGATTAGTGAATTCATGAAAAGGAACACGCCAAGCCACGCCCCTTTGCTGGAGATCGCGGTTAACGAAGCGATGAACAATGGTTATCACTCTTCTGGAAGAATTGAGCTCAAACTCAAGTGCATGGGTAGAAAACTCATTATAAGAGTAAAGGACGATGGACCGGGTTTTTCCACAGAGGAAGTTAATGTTCAATTAGAGAAAAATATATATGAAGAGAAATTTGAGGAAATATTAGAGTCGGAAGGCGGACGAGGCATTTTATTAATGAAACTTTTCTGTGATAAAGTGATATATAACGCGAAAGGTAATGAAGTGTTATTGATGAAGAAAATTCGGTAAAGAGAAATCTAATTCACCCCAAAATCTATAAAAGTAATCCGAAATCCTCAATATTTATTTTTGTATTGAAAGTTTCTAGCGGCGGGTTGGTTCTATTAATTCCTGCAATCATGGTGTTTATGATTTGAGAATATTCCTCGATAAAGTTATGCAGTCTAGACCTAGTAAAGGTTTTATCATAGGCAAGTTTGCTATTTAAAAAAATATTTAAGTCATATTCCTGGCTTGAAAAGTATTCATCAAATTTTTCTTCAATCATGGCGGGCGCAAAGATAGCTGCTTCTCGGCATATATATAATCGGCATAGAGGTGTCATAGCATCCCTTGGTAAGACACAACCCAAGTCACTTGCGAAGGGACAATGTTTCAAATCAGCCTTCATTTCTACCATAATTCCGTTATATCCCTCAATTATCTGACCTTTTTTCAATATCAGCTCATAAATATCAGAGTAATGAAGATATAAAAATACTAAATCGAATAGACAAAATTCCGGCTCATAAGAACAGCAACCTATTCTCTTACTTCCATGCTTATTTCGGTAACAAACGGAACAAAGATTAGTACAAACACTAGGACGCAAGGGGTCATTGATAATTTTAAACTCCGCCAACATTTACAAATACCTCCTTTGTTACTAATTAACTTCTTTACGTAATTAATGAAAAGAGATGAAATTAACAATTTTATAATAACTCTGTTTTCTTAAATAGTCGATCCCATTCGCTGGCATAAATTAACGTTTTAGAATTCTATCTTTTGCAGAAACTAGTATTAGATTTAATGTAAAGGAGATTAAAACATGGCAACCTTAGGTAAAGGCAACAATACAAATTATTTACCCCAAGGAAATACTCCGAAACCAGGAATAATAACACCAAAGACCAAAGCAATAGCGGAGAAGACGGATGTCCCGACTAATGAAAATACGGATCCTAGTCATAATTAAGTTGTCGAACTCTCATATGATCAAGGTACGTTTTGCTTATTCAGTTTTTTGTCCTTAACTATTGTGGAAATAAAACAACCAGTTTTCCACGAGTAGAAAAACTGGTTGTTTGTGGGCAAAGCTCTTGGCAGCATAAACATATGAAACAGATAGTCAATAAAAGAATCACAAATATGACGCTAAATAGGGCGTCATTTTTTATGGTTCGCGTAGTATTATGGAGGAACTTAACAATTTATGACGAATCATAGTAGATGTATAGAATGGAATAGGACGGTCCTTGAAATTATTAGTCATATGTATTACTGTTTTTCAACATATAGGGATATCGGTTATATTCAAGGGAGGATTATGGAATGAATGAAGAGAGAGTGAATGAAGCGATCGGATGCAATTTACCAGTTAGTCAGTTAGTCGAAATTGCCTTGGCTCGAGGGGAGGGGGTTTTAGCCTCAACGGGTTCTCTCTCCTGTACTACAGGAAAATATACAGGTCGGTCCCCTGAGGATCGTTTCATCGTGGATGAGCCTTTTGTACAGGGAAAGATAGCTTGGGGCAAAATTAACAAACCACTTGCCCAAAATAGCTTTGAAGGACTTTATCAAAAGGTGTTGGCTTATCTAGGTACAACACAGTATTTTATATTCGATGGTTTCGCTGGGGCCGATGAAAGATATCGGTTGCCAGTGCGGGTAGTCAATGAGTTTGCTTGGCATAGTATTTTTGTTCAACAATTATTAATTCGTCCTACTGTTGACGAATTAGCAGACCATCAACCAGAGTTTACAGTGATTTGTACGCCGGGTTTAAAAGCCGACCCCCAAACTGATGGCACCAACTCTGAAGCGTTTATCGTAGTGTCCTTTGAAAAAAGAGTTGTATTGATCGGTGGCACAGAGTATGCAGGAGAGATAAAAAAGTCCATCTTTAGCGTGTTGAATTTTCTAATGCCCGAACGTGAAGTACTCTCTATGCATTGTTCTGCTAATGTCGGTGTTAATAAGGATGTAGCCCTGTTCTTTGGTCTTTCTGGCACAGGCAAAACCACCTTATCGGCAGATCCTGAGCGGAGTTTGATCGGAGATGATGAGCATGGTTGGTCGAGCTCAGGCATATTCAACTTTGAGGGTGGTTGTTATGCTAAATGTATTAATTTGTCGAAGCAACATGAGCCCCAGATTTGGGATGCCATCCGGTTCGGCACGGTGACTGAAAATGTAGTATTGGATGCTCAGACTCGGGTGGCGGATTATAACGATGGATCTTTGACAGAAAATACCCGTGCCGGTTACCCAATTGATTACATCGATAATGCCAAGATTCCCGGCACTGCAGGCCATCCACATGTGGTGATCTTTTTAACTGCGGATGCGTTTGGAATATTGCCCCCGATTGCCAAACTATCGAAAGAACAAGCGATGTACTATTTCCTCTCGGGTTATACTTCCAAGCTTGCCGGTACCGAAAGAGGAATTACAGAACCAGAAGCCACGTTTTCTGCTTGTTTCGGTGAACCGTTTTTGCCTTTAAATCCTGTCGTATATGCCAATATGCTAGGGGAGCGGATTGATGCCCATCATGTTCAAGTTTATCTGGTTAATACCGGTTGGTCGGGTGGACCCTATGGAGTGGGAAAGCGAATGAATCTATCATTTACCCGGGCTATGATTTCAGCCGCTTTAAATGGTTCCTTAGAAAAAGTGCTTTATCAACAAGATCCAGTGTTCGGGATTCTCATCCCAGAAACAGCGCCAGGAGTGCCTGCGAACATTTTACAGCCGCGGGGTACTTGGGCAGATCCGGCAGCGTATGATACCGCTGCACAAGCTCTTGCAGCTCGTTTTTACCATAATTTTATGAAATTCACGGATATTCCGGATAATATTCGAAGTGCTGGACCGCGGCCTGATTGAGGGAGTTGTTAATCGGCGCAAGCTTTTGAAATAATAGGGGGACAAAGAGCATGTTGGAATGGAAACCAGAATACTCAATTGGAGTTGATTTAATAGATCAACAGCATAAGTACCTTTTTGGAATTATCGATAGTGCCTTTGAATTATTAAAAGACGATTGCTGTGCCGATAAATATAATGCTATTGGTCTAATTATTGAAGACCTACGTCAGTATGCTAAGTACCATTTTACGACGGAAGAAGACTATATGATGAGAATCAACTATACTGGCTATTCTAGTCAAAAGGATGAACACGATAATTTTATTCAGTATATTATTAAAATTGATCTTAAATGTGTGAAGGAAAACCCTTTAAAATACATCGAAGATATTCTGTCTTTTCTCTTTAATTGGCTGTTGGACCACATTTTACTGAAGGATAAGCTAATAAAAGCAGAGTAGTCAAATATCTTAAGCATAGCGGCGTATCGAGGAAGGTTATTAATTATAGGATAGACATTATCAAAAAGGACTAGCAATTATAACTGCTGGTTCTTTTTTGTACTATATCAGAAAATATAAACTTCGTTTGCATACTGCAAGAAGGCTAACCCGTGCGAAGACAGTGTCTTCGCGGGCGCAAGCCGGGTTTTCTTTATGCGCCGCGAAAATGATATTTTCAAAGGAGTGCTACTGAAAACTTTCAGATAAGCTTCAGTAAACATTCAGGTAAACTTCAGCGTTGTTTCAGACTGTCATTGCATAATAGGATTGTTCCCGAAAAAAAGATGAGAAGCGCGGATTCTCATGGATGTCTCATTTATGAGGAAGCCCTAGATGACAACGAGTTGATACATAATGAAACTCTGGCTTCTTATCAAGGGTTGGTTTCTGATTCAAAATTTGAGGAGGTTGTAAACAATGAAAAGAGCAAAATCTATCGTAATCTTAACCGCAATGGCAACACTTTTATCGGCAGCAGGTGCTTATGCAAATCAGACAAGCGGCACAATGCAAACCCAAAACTTCTTATCTCGAGTACAGTCGGTTGAAACAAATAATGGATTTGCAAATAATCTGGATAGTCTTGTTACCGCAGGGACAATAACCCAAACTCAAGCAGAGGCGATTCAAGCGGCTCTTGAAGCAGCAAAACCAACAGGTGGCTCAGAAAACGGTGGAAAACAACACGGAGACAAAGGCGGATTTACAAGTGTCTTAGATAACTTAGTAACGGCAGGAACGATAACCCAAACTGAAGCAGAGGCGATTCAAACTGCCCTTAAAGCGGCAAATCCCTCCGACTTTGCAAGCGCTTTAGATGATTTAGTAACTGCAGGGACGATAACTCAGACACAAGCAGAGGCGATTCAAGCAGCTTTCGAAGCTGCAAAACCAACGGGGGGGCCAGGAAACGGTGGAGAACAACACGGAGACAGGGGCGGGTTTACAAGTATCTTGGATAGCTTAGTAACCGCTGGAACGATAACTCAGGCTCAAGAAGATGAAATTCAAAGTCTGTTCACCAAAGAAATGAAATCACCTGCTGTTCAGTAGCAAGGACATAAAGCAGCTTTGTTTTGTAATCCAATCCCCTCTTATTGTTAGGGGATTGGATTATTTTACGAAAATTAACACAGTTTTGAATGGCCGTTTTAATGACTGATACTTGTCGCCATCACGATTGATAGATTAACTTAATTATTCACAAGGTCTTTACATTTTCCTTATATTCCCATATTGAAAAAAAGCTAGGGGCTTTACGGCAACAAGTGGTAAAGAGGTAAAGGAGGAAGAGAATGAACAATAAATGGCTGAGCAAGAAATGGGCGATCATCGGGGCAGTCAGTGTGCTGGTCATAGGAGGAAGTTATTGGGGCTACAAGCATTTTACGACAAAACCTGCCATTTCTGCTTACACTACCGCGAAAGCAAAGATAGGAAATATAAGCGAAGTGATTACAGCAACCGGAACGGTGAACTTCCCTCACTCGATTCCTTTACAATTCTCAAACAATGGCCAGGTAGTTGAACTCAATATTAAAGATGGCGATATAGTAAAAAAGGGGCAAGTTCTTGCTAGGATTGATGATGCGGCTCTGAAGACAACCGTTGTGCAGCAGCAAGCCAACTTAATGACGGCTAAAGCTAAACTTCAATCGCTGCGCGATGGATTTAACGCCCAAACGAAAGCAGAAGCTCAAGCGGCACTTGCTAAAGCACAGCAGAGTCTAACCGCAGCTCAGCGGAATGCAGAATCGGCCTATTTAGCGAACCAGGTCTTACTTGCCAATCAGACGGTTAAACAGACTAGTGATGCCTTAGCTAAGGCGCAGCAGAGTGGAGATACTTCATCGATATTATCTGCTCAAAGCTCATTGAACCAAGCGCTAGCTTCTTTAACGACAGCTCAAAATTTGCAAAATGGAGGAGCAGCTCAGGCTTTAGCTGCAGCACAAGCGGATTTTACTGCAGCTCAATATAAAGTAAATCAGCAAGAGGTGGGTCCGACAGCAGCAGACCTGCAATCGGCTTACGCCAGCATTACTCAAGCACAGGCTCAGCTAGACAGTGCGAACACGGCATTAGCAGAAGCCACGATATTAGCT
>Ga0074193_1003090_pt2 | contig 10618 bp, 6 predicted proteins | sample EPASupsiteHSE605_FD_64523 | JGI IMG/M metagenome (GOLD analysis project Ga0074193, IMG submission 64523) | Bioremediated contaminated groundwater from EPA Superfund site, New Mexico - Sample HSE6-05 | ecosystem: Environmental > Aquatic > Deep subsurface > Groundwater > Contaminated ...
GGTCAAACAGCGCCATGAGCGGCACGCCGCTGCGGGAACCTCGAACAGGTTTACCTGGTATGGGTATGCTCATGCTTCCGCCGCATTCGTGCTGAACAATATGGTGCCATATCAGCAATTAACCTTGTCTGCGGGGCTTTTCAGCCTCATCGGCTGCGGAGGCATCCGCGGGCTTTGACGCATCAGCGGGGCTGGCTGCGCTGTCCGCAGGGGTCATGCCAGCGGTATCTTCAGATGAATCTGCTGTGCCGGGGCTGATAATTTCCGCATCGGTCACATCGTCATCATGCCCTGCCGTTCCATCCCTGTTAGCTTCGGCGTCAAGGGCCGGGGGCAAGGCCTGCGCCTCCACCACATGACCGCCAAGAGCCAGACGCTGCACCTCATTTTGCGGCAAGGGTATGCAGCCCTTGTCCACCAGCACAATGCCCGTGCGTTCCAGCACTTCGCGCCGGTACTCATATTCCTGCTGCATGCGGTGATGCCGGTACACAAACCAGCGGTGCACCAGATAGCATACGGCAATAAGAGCGGCCAGACTGCCCGCAATCCAGGGAATATATTCGGCCAGCGCGCCGCCAAGGCGCATCAGGGCAGAGAAGGCCCCGTCCACAAAAAACAGTCCCGCGCCCAGAAGCATGATGCCCAGAAGCAAAACCACCGTGGGCGCATTGCGGATTATGGCATAGAAACGGCGCAGCCGTTCGGGAACCTGTTCATCGTCAGCAGTCTGCCCTGAACCCTGCCCGCCCTGTATGCTGTCCTCGCGTCCCAGATAGCGTGAAACCCAGGTGCCGGAGAGGTGGACAATGAGCATCAACCCCACAGGGGCCAGCACCGCGGCCACGGCCCAGCCAAACCAGGGAAAGCGCGCCAGCGGCGGGCCGCCGGGAACATCCGGCGCGGCATGCATGACGCCGTAAAAAAAAGAAATGCCGCCAACAATCATCTCTACAAAAAAGATGGCGACCATAAGATATATGAGCGCGTCCTTGTACGGGCCAGCGTACCAGGCTGCGCGATCCTGACGGCGGCCTTTATCCGCAGAAGATGCGGACTTGCCTTGCGTTTCGGATCCTTTATTCTCTGCTTTCTGCATTCGTTACCTCGGTCCCCAAAACATACGATGCGGCGCTTTTTCCCGCAAGCCCCCATACCCCGAAACAAGGATTTCACCGTTGCGCGCCGCTCTTGCCCAGAACGCGCATCTGGCTTACTTTGCCTGCATGCACACTGGGAGGTTCTCATGCATGTTCTGGTAACAGGCGCAGCGGGCTTTATTGGATACCATCTTTCCCAACGGCTTCTGGCCGATGGGCACAGCGTGGTGGGCGTTGATAATTGCAACGACTATTACGATGTGCAACTAAAAAAAGACCGTCTGGCCCAACTTGCCGCCATGCCGGAGGCGCAGCGCTTCCGCTTTGAACTTCTGGACATGGCCGATGGCCCGGCAATGGCCGCCCTGTTTGCCCGCGAAGGATTTACCCATGTGGTCAACCTTGCGGCGCAGGCTGGCGTACGCTACAGCCTCCAGAACCCGGAATCGTACCTCAATGCCAACCTGCTGGGCTTTGGCCATATTCTTGAAGGTTGCCGCCAGAACAAGGTGGGGCATCTGCTTTTTGCCTCGTCTTCTTCCGTGTATGGCATGAACACGGCACGGCCCTACAGTGTGCATCATAATGTGGACCACCCGGTCAGCCTGTACGCCGCCACCAAGAAAAGCAACGAACTGATGGCCCATTCCTACAGCCATCTGTTCCGCATTCCCTGCACGGGATTGCGCTTTTTTACGGTATACGGCCCATGGGGCAGGCCGGACATGGCCCTGCACCTGTTCACCACCGCCATTGTGCGCGGCGAACCCATCAAGGTGTTCAACGAAGGGCGCATGCGCCGCGACTTTACCTATATCGACGACATCATCGAAGGCGTGGTGCGTCTGCTGCCCTTGGCCCCGCAGCCCGACCCGGACTTTGACCCTGAAAATCCCAACCCCGCCAGCAGCTCCGCGCCCTGGCGCATCTACAACATAGGCAACAACAATACGGTGGAACTCAACGATTTCATCAGCACCCTTGAAGACGCCCTTGGCATGAAGGCCCGCAAGGAGCTTCTGCCCATGCAGCCGGGCGATGTTGAATCCACCTGGGCCAATATTGACGACCTCACCGCCGCCACCGGCTTTGCCCCTTCCACGCCTCTCAGCGAGGGTATAGCCCGCTTTGTGGCCTGGTACAAAGAGTATTATAAAATATGAACGACACTTTCTCCACTTCTGCGGATCATTTGAACATATCCGCCCCCACGCCCGCCCGGCCCGAAATTCTGGCTCCGGCGGGCGATGCGCCTTCATTCCTGGCCGCTCTTGCCGCCGGGGCAGACGCCATCTATCTGGGCCTCAAACATTTTTCTGCCCGCATGCAGGCAGAAAACTTTGGCCTGACGGAACTTTCGCGCCTGACAGACCTTGCCCATGCGGAAAACGCCCGCGTTTACGTGGCCATGAATACCCTGGTCAAGCCCAACGAGCCGGCTCAGGCCTATCGGCTGGCGGCGCGCCTTGCCCGTCAGGTCAGGCCCGACGGGCTTATCGTGCAGGATCTGGCCATGCTGGATCTGGCGCGTCAGGCTGGTTTTGAGGGCGGGCTTTATCTTTCCACCCTTGCCAACCTCACCCATCCGGAAAGCCTTGTGCAGGCCAAAAAACTCGGCGCCAACCGCGTTATCCTGCCGCGCGAGCTTTCCATTGATGAAATCCGCACCATGGGCGAGGCCTGCCCCGAAGGCCTTGACCTTGAATGTTTTGTGCACGGCGCGCTGTGCTACTGCGTTTCGGGCCGTTGCTACTGGTCGAGCTACATGGGCGGCAAAAGCGGCCTGCGTGGCCGCTGCGTACAGCCTTGCCGCCGCGTGTACCGCCAGGGCGGCCCTGCGGCCATTGCCCTTGTGCGCAATGCGGAACGTGAGGAACAGGACCGCATGCGCCAGGAACAGTCGCGCATGGACATTGCCCGCAAAAACCGCACCGGGCGTGATGGGCGTGGCAAGGCCGACGACCGCCGCAACGAATCTTTTGACGCGCCCCGCCGCCCAAGCTCACGCGGGCAGATACGCGGCAAGGAGCACAACGGACGCTGGTTCTCCTGCCTCGACCTTTCGCTGGACGTGCTGGCAAAAACCCTGCTGAACATCCCCCACCTTGTGTCGTGGAAGATCGAAGGCCGCAAAAAAGGCCCCCACTACGTGTATCACGTGGTCACGGCCTACCGCATGCTGCGCGACAATCCCGGCGATGCGCAGGCCCGCAAGGCTGCCGAAGAAATTTTGCAGATGTCGCTGGGGCGGCCCTCCACGCGCGCGCGCTTTTTACCGCAGAAGGATCACACCATCCCCACCACCCCGGACGGTCAGACCAGTTCCGGTCTGCTGGCGGGCAAGATTCGCATCGAGCCTGAAGGCGGCGTGACGCTCAAGCCCTTCTTTGAACTGCTGCCGCAGGATTACCTGCGAGTGGGTGTAGAAGACGAGCGCTGGCATGCCACTTTGCCCGTAACCCGGCGTATTCCCAAGGGCGGCAGCCTTACCATGCGCCTGCCCAAGCACAAGACGCCCAAGGCTGGAACGCCCGTCTTTCTTATTGACCGACGCGAACCAGAACTCATGCGCATCATCAAAAGCTGGCAGGCGCGCCTTGAGGCCATGCCCTCCCGCCCCAGCAAGGCGGTGGAAAGCGACCCGCGTCTGCCCAAACCCATCAAGGCCAAAACCCGGCCCGACATGTATGTGCGCTCAAGCGTGCCCCACGGCAAGGAGACCCGCACTGGCCGCAGCCAGTTGCAGGCCCTCTGGCTTTCGGCGCGCAGCGCCGAGCTATCGCGCACGGTTGCCCCGCGCATGTGCTGGTGGCTGCCTCCTGTTATATGGCCTGATGAGGAAGAAACCATCCGCCGCTCCATCGGACGGCTGTGGCGCGACGGCGCGCGGCATTTTGTGTGCAACGCTCCGTGGCAGCGCGGCTTGTTCCCCGAGCAGCTTGAAGAAAACGCCGACCTGCTGGCAGGGCCTTTCTGCAACGCGGCCAATGCCTCGGCCCTTGGCATACTTGCCAGTATGGGATTTTCGGGCGCTTTTGTTAGCCCTGAACTGGCGCAGGAGGACATGCTGGCCCTGCCCGCGCAAAGCCCCCTGCCGCTTGGCGTCGTGCTTTCCGGCTACTGGCCCGTGGGCATCAGCCGTTTCGGCCTGCTGGGCGTCAAACCCAACGAACCCTTCCTCAGCCCCATGGGCGAACCCTTCTGGGCGCGGCAGTACGGCGGCAACATCTGGATTTATCCCGGCTGGCCGCTGGATATCACCGCCAAAAGGCAGGAACTGCTCTCGGCGGGATACGGTTTCTTTGCGCACATGCAGGAAAATCCGCCAGCTTCCGTGCCCGAAATGCGGCGCAAGAGCCTGTTCAACTGGGAAGGGGATTTGCTGTAAGGGTCGTGCCGCCCCTAACTCCGGGCGGCTGACCGCATTCGCAGCATCCTGACACATACTTGCGGGCCGCCGACAGAACATGGTTTCTGACGGCGGTCCTTTTTCCGGCGCAGGAAGCCCCAATGCACACGGATGAACACTTTTACAACGCCCGACAGCTTTTTCCACGCGGGCTTGAGCAGCCGGAAGGCAGCCTGCGCTTTGGCGCGGACGCCCTCCTGGTGGCTGCCTTTGCCGCTCGCTATTTGGAAAGCCTGGCCGCGCCACGTCAGGCGCATCTGACTGCGGCAGAGCTTGGCTGCGGCTGCGGGGCTGCTCTGCTGGGGCTGGCCTTGCGTTGCGTTGGCATTACCGGGCTGGGGCTGGACAAGGAAGGGCCGCTCGTGCAGGCCGCCACGGCCAATGCAGCGCGCCTTGGCTTGACAGACAGGCTGCGCTTTGCCGAAGCTGATCTGGCCGACAGAAAACGCTTGTCAGAGCTGGCAGGCACAACAGGCGGCTGCCACGCCGGGGGGGTTGATCTGGTTCTGGCAAATCCGCCCTATGGAGTAGCCGGGAGGCCCTCGCCCCGCCATATGCGGGAACGAGCGCTGCGTGGCGCACAGGGCGAGGAAAGCCGGGAATACGCGCTCCAGCTATTCTGCCGCGCTGCGGCAGCGTTGCTGAGGCATCAGGGCTGTTTTTGCTGTATCTATGACGCTCCGGCCTTGCCGCAATTGTGCGCTGCCTTGAACGATGCTGGCCTTGGGCTGCGCCTCCTGCTGCCCGTGAGAACGTACAGCGCAAAACCCGCCTTGCGGATTCTGGCTCTGGCCCGCAAGAATGCCGCGCACGAAACCGTGATTCAAACGCCGCTGACGCTGCACACCGGGGCATCCACCAATGGCAACCCAGGAACCAGCAAGGTCGCAGGCGGCGGCAAGGGCAGGACTCGGTGGTCTACGCAGGCGCTGCGCTTCTGCCCCTGGCTGGCCTGACGCATGCTTTGCCGTGATCAATCCCGCACAGATTCCATCCCCACAGGGTGAATTATGAATTTTATAGCTGATCTGCACATCCATTCCCGTTTCTCGCGCGCCACAAGCAAGGCCCTCAATCCTCGTCATCTGGCGGCCTGGGCGCGCTGCAAAGGTATCAACGTACTGGGCACCGGGGATTTTACACATCCCCAGTGGCGAGCGGAACTGGCGGAGCAGCTCGTGCTGGACGAAACTACGGGACTGTACAGGCTGGCTGTGGAGCCGGAAACTCTGGATTTTATGGACTCCAAGGCTGGTCCCGGCATGCAGGAATCCGCCGACCCGCTGTTTCTGCTGCAGACGGAAATCAGCTCCATCTACAAACGCGGCGGCAAGGTGCGCAAGGTGCACAACCTTGTGTTTGTGCCTACTCTGGAAGATGCGGAGCGCCTTTCGTTGCGGCTGGCGCAGATCGGCAACCTTAATGCCGATGGCCGCCCCATCCTGGGGTTGGACTCGCGCGACCTGCTTGAAATCATGCTAGAATGCGCGCCCGGTTCAGTGATGATCCCCGCCCATGTGTGGACGCCCTGGTTTGCGCTTTTCGGCTCCAAGTCAGGCTTTGACAGGCTTGAAGACTGCTACGGCGATCTTTCGGAACACATTTTTGCGCTGGAAACGGGCCTTTCGTCCGACCCGGCCATGAACCGCCTGATCAGCAGGCTTGACGGCTACGCTCTTGTGTCCAATTCGGACGCGCATTCCGGGGCCAACCTTGGACGCGAGGCCAATCTGTTTGCGGGCCACCCCAGCTATACGGGCATGTTTGCTGCCCTGCGCGCCTCTGCCCGGCGGGAAGACCAGAGCAATCTGGACTGCCGTTTTCTCGGCACCATGGAATTCTATCCTGATGAAGGCAAATACCACCTTGACGGGCACCGCGCCTGCAACGTGGTGCTGGAACCTAAAGAATCGCTGGCTCTTGGCAACATCTGCCCGGTCTGCGGCAAGCCGCTCACGGTCGGCGTGCTGCACCGGGTGCTGGAACTGGCAGACAGGGAAACCACGCCGGATCTCCCGCGCGAACCGGAAGTGCGCCCGCTGATTCCGCTGGCTGAAGTCGTGGGCGAAATACTTGGCGTTGGCCCGGCATCGCGCCGGGTGCAGGAGCGTTACAGCAGCCTGCTGCGCGATCTGGGGCCGGAGCTGGATATCCTTTGCCGCCTGCCGGAAGCCGACATTCGCGCCCACTGGGAGCCGCTGGGCGAAGCAGTGGCCCGCATGCGGCGCGGGCAGGTCTACCGCGAGGGAGGCTATGACGGCGAATACGGCACGGTAAGGGTTTTCTCCCCGGAGGAACTGGCCGATGCGCGCGGTACCCTGCCGGGTGTAAAGGCTCCTGCCAAACGAGGGCGCAAAAAAGCTGAGCCACTTGAATTTGCAACTGCGCAGACAACTGCCGGGCAGCCCGCATCCGTGCGCGTGCGTCGGGCCAGCCTCCCCCTTGCGGGTGATACCAACGCAGAAGCCACAAGCAATTTTTCTGCGGTAAAATCCGCAGCTAAAACTGACATGCCTGCGCAGGCCTTTTCCTATTCTGACGAGCAGCAGACGGCGCTTGCAGCGGGCCCAGCGCCCGTGCTGGTGCTTGCTGGCCCCGGCGCGGGCAAAACCCGCGTTCTGGTGGGCCGCCTGCAATGGCTTGCGGAACAGGGCGCGGACATGCGCAGGGTGCTGGCTGTCACCTTTACGCGGCGCGCGGCGGATGAACTGCGGGAAAGACTGTCCAAGGCCTTTGATGGTGGCGCGCAAACGGCGCTGCCGCAGTGCGACACCCTGCACGGCATGGCCTGGGCGGCCCTGCGCGCTGCCAGCGCGGACAATCCCCCGCTGTTGCTTGGCGAGGATGCCGCGCTCAATTTGTTCCGTCTGGCAAATCCGGAACTGGAAAAGCGTGATGCGCGCAAGCTTTGGGATGCCCTTGCCCTGGCGCGTGAGGGCGGTCTTCTTGCCCAGGAGTCTACTCAAAGCCCTCTGGCCCGAGCTGCTGCCAACTACGCTGCGCGCAAGAACATGGGGCAGCGCTATGTGGATTACGCCGACCTTCTGGACTGGTGGCTGGAGCACGCCCGCGCCCTACCCGAAAACGAGCGTCCGCAGCACGTGCTGGTAGATGAAGTGCAGGATCTTTCCTCTGTGCAGCTTGCCATTGTTCGAGCCTTGCTGCCTGCGGATGGGCATGGATTTTTCGGCATTGGCGACCCGGATCAGGCCATTTACGGATTCCGTGGCGTCACGGGCCAAAGCGAAGCCAGTCTGCGCGCCTGCTGGCCGGGGCTGAACGTCTTCCGCCTTGGGCAGAGCTTCCGTTCCAGCCAGAGCGTACTGGATATGGCCCGCAGCCTTTTGCACCACAATGGGCAGTGCGGCCCATTGCTGGCCGCGCAATCCCTCACGGCTGAACTGCGGCTCTTTTCCGCTCCCGATGAGCGCACCGAGGCCCGCTGGGTAGCAGAGCGGGTTCGACATCTGCTGGGTGCAACGGCCCACACCTTGCTGGATCACAGCAAGGGGGACGATCTGCACGGCCTGGCCGGAGCACTGGCACCGGGCGACATTGCGGTTCTTGTGCGCCTGAAAGCGCAAATTCCCCCCCTGCGTGCGGCCCTTGAACAGGCGGGGATACCATGCGCCGCGCCCTCACAGGATGGATTCTGGCAAGACGCCGCCTGCGCCCGCCTGTTGAGCCTGCTAGGCGCCCATTGCGGTTTTGCGCATGTATCTACCGAGGATCAGGGTCAACAGGATACCTTGCCGCAGAACTGGGCATCGGCAGAGAGCCTGCCTGCTCCGGAGCATATGCTGCCCTGGCTTGCCGAACAGCCCTGGGCGGGGGAAGTCTTTACCGGCAGCCGCCCCTGGCGCGAACTGTGCCGCCTGTGGAACCAGAGCGGCCACTGGGCGGGCTTTTTTGAGCAACTGGCATGGCTTCAGGAGGCCGAGCTTGTGCGCGCCAAGGCCGAGAGTGTGCAGATTCTGACCTTACACGCTTCAAAGGGGCTTGAATTTCAGGCTGTTTTTCTACCGGGGCTTGAAGACGGTCTTTTGCCTTTGCGGCGTGAACTTCTGTTCCCTGCCGCGGATGCCGCAACCAGCAGCACCCAAAGAGAGGCCGACGAGGCCGAGGAGCGCCGTTTGCTGTACGTGGGGCTTACGCGTGCCGCACGGGCGCTGTTTCTCAGCCATTGCGCCCAACGCTCTCTTTATGGGCGCACCCTGCATTTGCAGCCCTCGCCCTTCATGAGCCAGATATGCGAATTTTGCCGGCACAGCACCCTTGCAACACGCACTCGCAAGGAACAGAAACAGATCAGCCTGCTCTGATTCCCTCCCCCGATCTACGCCACCGATGGCAGGATCAAGGGCGCAAAAAAAGCGCCATTGGCGCTTGCGCTTTTGCAGAATTGATTTCGATCCGATGTGGGGAGAGGCATTCAAACGGGCTACAGGTTGGACATAGGAGCATTGTACCAGCCTTGCCCCTGATCTGAGGGCATGGGAACAAGGGCGCAACAGGCTGTCCGGCCTGACAAACGCCACACCCGGCAAAACTGCTCAAGAGTGCGCCACAATGTGACGCAAAAAAGCCGCTTATTCTTCCAGCCAGGAGTCGTCTTCAAGCACCTTGTAACCGCGCACGATGAGGTACACCACGCCGTCCGCTTCTTCCATGATGCCTGATACTTCCACGGGCACGCTGACCTCGTCATCCAGGTCAACCCCGGCGCCGCGCGGCACAATGCGGTATTCCACATCATCCTGCACAACAGCGACACGGGCCTGGCGCGCATCCACAGAGCGCGGCACTGCCGCGACATAACCTCTGACAGTAATGGGACTCTTGTTCATAAGCTCTAACATTGCCTTTCAATGCCGGTTTTTCTCGCCTATAGCTCCTTTTATTTTCTGACGCAAGCATCCCTGGCTCTTTGCCGCGTTTTTTTGACGCGCTTCGGCTCCGCACGCCTGAAGACCTTGTTACAGGCCGTTTTTTTTCATCAGTTCATACCAGTGTCCACGTGAAATACCTGCCACTTCCGAGGCTTTTCGCACGTCTTCCGCGCACATGTCCCAAACCTGTCGCACGTAGGCTTTTTCAGCCTGCGATTTCCATTCACGCAGGCTCGGCGGTTTTTGCCCAAGCGCGTCATTTACCAAAAACCCGTTTTCCTGGGTAGTTATCCCCGCGCCGTCGCTGCCGTGCAACACGCCGTTCTCTTTGCCCGGCGGCACTGCCCCCTGCCCCATGCGACGCCGTACGGAGTCCACGCGCATACGCGTGGGGAGATGCGCAGGCAGGATCAGATCGCTTTTTCCCGCCGTGAGGCATGCCCGCTCAAGACAATGGATCAGTTCGCGCACATTGCCGGGCCAGGCATACTCCAGCAGCACATCCAGCGCCTCGTTGGAAAGGGTTTTTTCCGGCTGATCACTGCCCAGGCAAAAGCGCGCAATGGCCTGCCGCGCCAAAGCGGGGATTTCATCAAGCCGCTCGCGCAACGGCGGAATCACAATGGTGAGGCCTTGCAGCCTGTAGAGCAGGTCTGCCCGGAAGCTGTTTTCCTTGGCCATGTGCTCCAGATTTTTATTGGTGGCGGCCACCAGCCTGAAATCACTGCTGACCTCGCGTACCTCGCCCACAGGGCGAAAACGCCGCTGTTCCAGGGCTCGCAAAAAGACCCCCTGCATGGGCTGAGGCAGGTCACCCACTTCATCCAGAAACAGCGTCCCTTTGTCTGCCGCAAGCAGCAACCCTTCGCGCGCCCTGTCCGCACCGGTGAACGCGCCGCGGCTGTGGCCGAACAAATGGCTTTCCACCAGAGTTTCTGGCAGCGAGGCGCAGTCAACCGTTATAAACGGCCTGGCTGCCCTTGCGCTGTTACGAAAGAGCGCCCTGGCAAAGAGTTCCTTGCCTACGCCGGTTTCTCCCAGCAAAAGCACGTTTACTTCGCTTTTTGCGGCCTGCGCCAACAGCTTGAGAGCGTGGCTCATGCCGGGGCCGCTGCCAAGGATATGCCCGCTGTCCACAACCAGAGCTTCTGATACTGGAGTGCGGTTTTGTCTGAATTGCAGAATCTGCCGCAAACACTGCTCAATATCGCGCATCTGCA
>Ga0074193_1003745_pt1 | contig 10612 bp, 11 predicted proteins | sample EPASupsiteHSE605_FD_64523 | JGI IMG/M metagenome (GOLD analysis project Ga0074193, IMG submission 64523) | Bioremediated contaminated groundwater from EPA Superfund site, New Mexico - Sample HSE6-05 | ecosystem: Environmental > Aquatic > Deep subsurface > Groundwater > Contaminated ...
CAGTAATTGAAGTTGCTAAGACAATTAAAAGCCATTGGGATGGAATTTTGAATTACTTTGAGTCCGGAATTACTAACGGCATTTTGGAAGGTATTAACAGTATTGCACAATTGATAAAAAGAAATGCTAGAGGGTTTCGAAACATTCAATATTTTATTAATATGATCTATCTAAAAATAGGAAAGTTAGATTTCAAGCTACCCACATGAAGTAGTGAAGAGCCATAAAAGTATATATCTATAAGGACAATTAATCTTGTATGAAACAAGAGCAGGATAATGAAATTCTCATTGAGGAAATGAAGAAATACTTGCCTATTCCCGCTCGCATCAAAAAGAAGTCATATCAATACATTATGCAGCAAGAAGGGGCTAATACCAATCTAAAACAAGAGGTAACCATAATCGATGTACTTGATTCGGGAGATATGGGAGGCATACTTTGCGCTATTAAGGAAAGTGAAGATAGAGCCATCCTAATTTCACTAACACATCTAATAATAAAGCCGGACCATCCTTTAAGCGATAAGATAGCAGCTTATCAAAAAAAGAGGATTAGAAGATTGCAAAGGTATGGGTAATTAAAAGCGCATTAAATGCATGCATATGTCATTAACTTGCAGTTATGTTTAAAGGCTTCCAGGTGCCTGAATTGTCAAGGAATGCAACGATTCTTAAACAATAAACTGCAACAATATCATACATGAAAGATAAAGCACCATGTGATATTGGATATGCTAAAGTTTTTACAGATACGCCAACCGATAAAATGCCGACAATGATGTGTAATGGGCGTGAATATGTAATTAATGCTTTTACTGTAGATTGCAAATCTGATGATTTGCAAAAGCTACTAACTAATGGAGATATAATAGAGATTGGAGCCTATAGTGATGGCGAAAAGGTGTATTTTCTTGAAATAAATCTTCATAGAATCATGAATGACTTTCTATTTATATAAAAATATTAAAAGAGAAGGGATTAAAGTACTCTTCCTGTCTTTTTTATCTACTCCTCAATTGATCTATTCCTTTATTTGCTAATACATCAGCTCGTTCATTTCCCGGATTATCATTATGACCTCGAACCCACCGCCATGATATATTATGCACACTGCATAGTTCATCTAAACGCTTCCATAGGTCAATATTCTTTACAGGCTCTCCCTTAGAATCCTTCCAACCTTTCTTTTTCCATCCTTTAATCCATTCTGTAATTCCTTTCATGAGATATTGCGAATCTGTATAAATAAGAACAGCTGAAGAATGCTTAGAACATTTTTCTATCGCTTTAATGGCAGCTATTAACTCCATGCGATTATTTGTGGTATTGTGTTCGCCTCCAAAGAACTCGCTACTGCCATTTTTACATACAAGCTTAACACCCCAACCACCTATACCTGGATTGCCCTTACACGCTCCATCTGTATACACAATCACATCAAAATTATCCATCGTATCACCGCAACACCGCATCATACATTTCATTAACATGTTTATAAGCTTTCATATGTAAGAGGTAACAGTTGTTTTTCTGAACAGATTTATCTAGACTATTTCATATTGACAGTTACTTCAGAGACTTTTCATTATTTTCTGGGTTTTTGATTGATTGCAGTCAATTGCCAATGGAATTAATGGTAAATTTTGGCGATCCCAGAAGATATTAAAAAATCTCTTACTTCAATAGCTGTCATCGATTTCACTACAAACAATATATTTGCCGTGAAGTCTAATGATAATGCTTTACTTGGTAATGTGACATAGTCAAGCTAAACGGCGTTGAATTTATTTAAATCTGAACACGAATTTTTCCTGACATGAGTTTTGGAAGAAGAGAATCACGAATTTGAGAAAGATTTTTGCATTCAAAAATATTTTTATACATTATATCCACAAAAGTTGATACTATTTCATTGTATCTATAAGATGTCAATTTGTCAGGAATTACAACTGGATACTTTACTAACGTTCTCCAGTTTGCTCTTGGCATCTTAGTCCCATCAGAAGTTTGAGTCGCATATTCAACAAATTTTTCACTTGATACTATTGAAAGTACAAAAGAATAATAGTTTTCTTCTGGAGAAATCACAATAATATCTGTAGAACAAACACCATCGATAGGAGCTACGCCAACTTTATGGAAGTAGGGCCTTAATTTTCCAAAAAGTACATCTCCTTTCTCAAAAATTAATTTGTTACTTGAAACTTCGTTTGCATTTCCCCATTCGGAAAGGGATATAGATTTCCGAGGCATATGTTCCAATCCAAAATAGGAAGTTTCTGGGTTTAGATCTTCAACTTTTACATTCTTTCTCTTTTCGTCTGCAATATCCCCAAGTTTTCCGACTCTCCACCCCTCTGGAATCTTTCCGAACTCCGAATCAACCATCCTGCCGCCGCTTGATTTGTAAGGGTTTCCGTTTTCATTCGGGAACTCGAAATCGATAAACCAGCGTTTGAAAAGGGAATGGGCGATTTGTTCGAGGTTTTTGCTCATCTGGAGGTTGAGGTTGATTTTATCATCCAGCGTTCCGAGAATGCTAGCGATAACACTTTGTTCATTTAGATGAGGTAGTAGGATCTTAAATTTGTAGCAGTCGCCAACTCTTATATGGCTGACAACTGAACCCGAGCCTTCATGTACCCCAAATTGGTAGCGTAAAGCTGGAGACAAAAATACATGATGAAGATATCGTGGATCTAAAACTTTTGGGTTCGCCCGGTACTGCATGATGCGTTGTCCGAGAATATTGTATCATCGAGGCGAACATAGCCAACTTCACCAAGAGGTGCTTCCCGTGTAAGTAAAACGTCGCCAACCTTGACTTTTGCACGCCGAGTCCATCGCTCGTATGTGTCCGCTTCAACATACCGGCAAGCAGCAAGGTCGACCTTTCCAGATCTGATACTGGTAGTACGAATCATTCGGTAGGGAGTCATGTGATCAACAGTCGGAGCCGTTTTGTTGACACAGTCAGTAATGAGATCGCACACTTCTTGCACTTCAACAACTGGCCAAGGTTCAGAGTTAACACTTTCCTCCCTCTCTTCAAGAATCAACCTTTTCCCGTCTTCTTTGAACTTTATTTCAGATGTCAACTATTCCTCTCCATCCTGGGCCCCCATATTTTGAGCGCATATATCAAGCTCCACTAAATTATAATGCCAGATGATCGTGGTTTTTTAAATTAGAGCCTCGGTTTCGTGTGCTTAAGGTTAAGCACATAATTCGGCATCAATAGAAGTTTATGTGCCTAAAAAAGCGGAATTAGGGCTCCATACCATTTTTACTGTTCTTCATGATTTTTAGTTTTAGCGTATATCCTGAGATTCATTTATTCCAATTGAATTTGGAAGACTGGCGATTTATTTGTGTTTTCTTTTTTTTTCGATTTTCACGGGAAAGGCCGCTCGTCAAGCGAGCGGGACAAGACACGTTAAAGACAACTATTAAGGCTTCTCTGTTTTTAAGTTCACTGAATCTCTTTTCCAGTGCTTATTGGGTAATCTTCAGAGCAGTTTTGGAGCAGTCTTTATTAAATTTCTAATAAAAAGGCTGGAAGAACCAAGTTATTTATGTGGTTAAACTGGTTAGTTTTCCTTCAGCTTGGGCCTCTTTTTCTCTCAGCTAGGGCTTCCTTTTCATTCTTTTGCCATTAGAGTGAAGACTGGTTTTTTCAGTGCTTCTTTAAGTTTTTTAACGCTATCTTAAAATTCGGGTCTGCTTTCATGACCCCTTTGAAGTCTTTTTCCCAGTTTTGTTTGTTCTTTTGCCTTTTTTGCCTTCACCGGTTTTTTCCTCAGGTTTCTCAGCGGGTTCTTCAAAGAGGTATTTTGTCAGAGATTCGATATTCTGTCTCAGGGCTTCTTTCATTCCTTTGGGGAATTCTTCGAACTTTTCAGCAGCCTTCAGAGTTTCCTCAAAATAGGACTTTGCAAGGGTCGGGTCCTTTTCAATGTAGGCAGACCCCATAATAAAATGCAGGGGGAAAAAGTTTTTGTGTTTTTCATTGAACTTTTTGTAAAAGTCCTGGATTTTTTCAAAATCTTCTTTTTCCATGAGTTCCAGGACATAGGACTGGACAAGTTCTACGTAATCAGGGCCTTTGTCCATCAGGAAATCGAATTTTTCATCATCGGTCATTAAAAAGAAGCCGGTTTTAAGGTCGTCTGCTGCTCTGTCCTTATCGAAAAACTCGGCTTTATCTGGAATACCTTCAAGAAGGCCTCCTTCTTCAAAGAAGTCCTCTGCGTCTCTTTTCAGAAGGAGCATATCAACCTGAGCAGAGGACAGGCCAAATTTGCGGGCGGATTTTTTGAACTGCCTTTCGTATTTTCCTTCTTCTGTGTTCGAAAAAAAGCCCAGCACGTATGTGATCCACTTTACATAGGCTTGTTTATCCGGAACCCAGGACCTATTGTCTATGACCCACAAAACATAGTCAAGGACAAGGGTGAACTCGTGATCAGTAAGTGGGCTTTCCTTAAGAGGCTCGATCAGGTTTTCTATAATATCTATTTCAAGATCTTTTTTAAAGAAACTAATAGGTTTGTCACGGTTCTGTTTAATATTCTTTAGTATCGATATTACATCTTTGTCTTTTAAATTTCGATTCTCTTCATAGTAATACCCGGCAATCGCAAACTCAATTTCACTCAGGTAATCACTGTATTCGTACTCTTTCTCATAGATGCTTTTTATTTCCTTTATTTCCGGTGTATCCGGCAAAAGCAATTCGGATAAAGAGTATTCATCATCAGAAATTTCATTGTTTTCTTCAGGACTCATGAATATGCCCCAGGTTGTTGATTCATATTAGGCTAATGACTAGTGTCGCATCAACCAATAACTGTCGCATGAAATCGATTATAATTATCCATAATTATTTGATATTTGACGATTGACGCGACACTAGGCTGGGTGAATACAAATCATTTTGACGTGGTTAGTTAGAGTTGTTAGAGGTCAGGCTGGGATCACTGATATATTAGAATGAAATGTTCCATAGAGTATCTGCCTTCCAGCATTATTCTTTTTTGGTATTTCATAAGAAAGGCCGCTCGCCAAGCGAGAGGGACAAGACACGTTAAAGACAGGTAATACGGTTTTCCTGTTTTTGATTTGCTAAATTTTCGCTCATCTCGTTCTTATTCTTCAATAAGCTCCCAATGTTCGCCTCTAGCAGAGCCTATTCTTTTGAGAAAACCTTTTTTCTTTAACGTTTCCAGATGTTTTTGAATTGCCGATTGATTTATTATCAATTTATTTGAAATTTCTTTTCTCGAAATTGTGAGATTTTCATGAATTAGAATGAGGATCTCGCATTGGTTTTCGTTAATTTCTGACCACCTTTCTGACCACTTTTCTTTAAACCTCATAACCGAGTCCTGCCAGATTCTCCTTTATTTTCCTCTCCAGCTCCTCAGATTTCCTGAACTGCTCCGAAAGTTCAGTATTCAGCCTTTTCATTTTTTTCTTCAAATTCCTCATCGTCGTCTTCGGTTTCTTCAAAACCTACATAACAGCCAGGGGTCAGGATATAATCGTGCTTCTTAATTTTGTCAAGAGTTGTGACCTTCAGAATACGTGTTAAGACAGCTATTACAGCTCCTCTGTTTATAAGTTCACTGAATCTCTTTTTCCGGTGCTTATTGGGTAGTATTTTTGGTATCTTTGAGGTAGTTTTTGGGGTAGTTTAATTTTCTCCCTAGCTTTCTCCCCAGTTTTGTTGATTCAGATTGATTTCTAATTAGGACTTACGCAGTTGAACTGAAAACAAAAGCAGAAAGCGCTCTATAGTATAATCTCAATAATTATAACGAGGCTGGTTGTACTTGATTTTATCCCTCAACTGCGTAAGTCCTACTAAGAGTCTATCCGAAAAGTCATTAACACATGTTGAAAATGTTACAATAAGCCTAAAAATCAGGGCATCCGTTCCGGTTTTGCATATTGTCTATTTTAAAAGTTACAGTAGGTCACAACACTTTTCGGATAGGCTCTAATAACAAAGCTGGAAGAATTAAATTATTTATGTGGTCAGACTGGTTAGTTTTTCCTTCAGCTTTGGCCTCTTTAACTCTGGGACAGGGCCAGACAGGGCCAAGTTAGAGATCAAACTGAGATCAAGCTGATATGTAATAATTAAATGTTCTGTGGGAGCAGGCTACATTGTAGCTTCATCTTCTTTTGTGATATCATCGGAAGGACTGCTCTCCTGCGTCGAGCGTGACAAGAACGGTGCAGGACAATGAATGTGTTTGTACGGGTCAGAAATATTTGTAATTTAGTCCTCTTGAGCGCAGCGAAAAGGACCTCGTGTTCCCGAATCGAAACTAGGGGAGCGCAGCGAAAAGGACCTCGTGCTTCCGGTTGCCTTGGCTTCAAAATTTCATTAAAACTGACAGGACACCATTTTTGAGTGTTTCCTTTTTGAATATGCTTCATTACCCGATTATTTTTTCGAACCTTTGCCCCTACTTTTTTTGCCGGAATTCCTTTTATCCACGGGTGTATACTGTTTTTCTTCCGACAGGTAGGCTTCCAGTGCGAGAATCTCAAGCTTCAAACCTTGTAGAATTTCTTCAGGTACATCATCCCCCATTTCTGCTACTTTCAAAGTCTGTTCAAAATAGAACTTCGCAAGGGCTGGGTCCCTGTCCAGGTAGATGATCCCCATCATAAAATGGAGAGGTAAAAAGTCTTCATCTTTTTCAATGATCTTGTTATATAACTCCTGGATTTTTTCAAACTTTTCTTGACTTACGAGTTCATTGATATAGGATTCCACAAGGTTAAAGTAATCCGATCCGTTCTCAATAAGGAATTCAAATTTTTCGGCATCCTTCATCGAGTTAAATCTTGTTTTCAGCTCTGGTGGCCGGGCTTTTTCTTTGAAAAGCTCATCTTCTTCCCCGCCTGCCTCTTCTTCATCATCTTCTTCGAAAGAATCGTACTCGCTTTCCTTCAAAAGCAAGAGACTTATCTCTTCGTCGGAAAGGCCCAAATTACTGGCAAATATAGTGACATTCTTTACGTATTCTTCCTCTTCCTCTTCCGTAAAATAACTAAGCGCGTATGTCAGCCATTTCACATAAGCCTGTTCATCATCCAGAAAGGACCTGTTGTCAATAGCACTTAAAACGTGGTCAAGCACCAGTTTGAACTCATGGTGGGTTATTGGCTTTTCTTTAAGGCCCTCGAGCAGGTTTCCCACAATTAAGATTTCCAGTGGATGTTCAAAAAAAGAGATTTTATTATAGCGGTTCTTTTTGATATTATTTAAAATCAATATGACATCTTCATCCCTTATTTTTCGGTCTACTTCATGATAATAATGTGCAATTAAATATTCGATTCTTATAAAATAATCGATGTACTGGTATTCTTCACCAAACAGGCTGTCTAATTTCTTTACTTCCGGCGTGTCAGGGTTGAGAAAATCGGACAATGAGAGTTCTTCTTTAACAATTTCATTATTTTCTTCAGAAGCCATAACAATATTCTCCAGTGGTTGATTTATTTTCTTTCAGTCAGGACAAGACAGGGCTAATTTAGGGATTGTTAGAAGCCAGGCTGGGATCAACTGGTATGTGAGATTAAATGTTCGGTGGAGCAGTCTCCTTTGTGGCTTTATCTTCTTTTGGTGTTTCATGGGACAGCTATTACGGTTTCCCTGTTTTTGAGTTCACCGAATCTGTTTTTTCCGGCGCTTATTGGGCAGTCTTTTTTGTATCAGTCTTTTTTGTATATTTGAGGAGTCTTTAGGGCAGTTTGATTTCTCCCCAGTTTTCTCCCCAGTTTTCTCCCCAGTTTCAGGTCCTTTCCGGGTAGTTTCTGACTGGAATTTTTTCATTTTTTGCCGGCTGATGCGGCGGTTGTACTTTCAATTGCATCTATCCGGAAATTGCATCTATCCGGAGGCTTGCAAAAAAACCGCGCAGTGCAGAGCAGGATTCAAAATGAAAGATTTTCCGGCGGTTCGACTTTCAGAATAAGCTGCCGAACCAGCCTGTCCCCTTTGTCAGGAGTATCTTTCAAGTTCTTTTTATCTTCTTTTAATGTTCTTTTAAAAATCTTCTTCGCTTTCCGCATCCTTATTTGAAGCTTTTTTTCCGGTTTTGCATTTCTTTTTGCCTTTTTTGCCTGCACCGGCTTTCTCCTCTGGTTTCTCAGCGGGTTCTTCAAAGAGGTATTTTGTCAGAGATTCGATATTCTGTCTCAGGGCTTCTTTCATTCCTTTGGGGAATTCTTCGAACTTTTCAGCAGCCTTCAGAGTTTCCTCAAAATAGGACTTTGCAAGGGTCGGGTCCTTTTCAATGTAGGCAGACCCCATAATAAAATGCAGGGGGAAAAAGTTTTTGTGTTTTTCATTGAACTTTTTGTAAAAGTCCTGGATTTTTTCAAAATCTTCTTTTTCCATGAGTTCCAGGACATAGGACTGGACAAGTTCTACGTAATCAGGGCCTTTGTCCATCAGGAAATCAAATTTTTCATCATCGGTCATTAAAAAGAAACCGGTTTCAAGGTCATCTGCCGTTCTGTCTTCATCAAGAATCCCGGTCTTATCTATAATACCTTCAAAAAAGTCTTCCTCTTCAAAAAGGTCTCCCTCGTCAAAAAAACCTGCCTTGTCGAAGAAACCACCAGCCACTTCTCTTTTCATAAGGAGCATATCAACCTGATCACCGGACAGGCCCATCTTGCGGGCAAATTTTTTGAACTGTCTCTCGTATTTTTTCTCTTCCTCATCGGAAAAAAACCTCAGCACGTATGTAATCCACTTTACATAGGCCTGTTTATCTTCAACCCAGGATCTGTTGTCAATGACCCACAAAACATAGTCAAGAACCAGAGTGAACTCATGATTTGTAAGTGGTTTTTCCTCAAGAAGTTCAACAAGGCTTTCTACAATTTCTTTTTCGAGGTCTTTTTCAAAGAAACTAATGGGTTTGTCGCGGTTCTGTTTTATGTTTTTTAATACCGCTATGACATCTTTGTCTTTTACCTTCCGATTATCTTCGTAGTAATACCCGGCAATTGAAAACTCTATTGCACCCAGATACTCGCTGTATTCGTATTCTTTCTCGTAAATGCTTTTTATTTCCTTTATCTCCGGCGTATCCGGCACGAGCAATTCGGACAAAGAGAACTCATCCTCAACGATTTCATTATTTTCATCAGAACTCATAAATACCGCTCTCCAGTTGTTGATTCACGATGATTTCTAACGATAAGGCATGAATACAAATTATTTTTACGTGGTTAAACTGGTTATTTTTCTCTTCAGCTAGGGCCTCTCTAACTCTGAAGCAGGACCGTGCAGGGCCTCTTTTTTGTTCAGCTAGGGTCTCTTTTTTCTCTTACTATTAAAGCTGTACTTCCACTCACTGATTTTTGATAATTTTTACGATATCTTCTTTTGTTCTATATTTTTGATCGGAGCTGGTGGGTTTTTCCGGGATTGTTTGAAGTAAGAGTTCCAAATTCTTCAGTTTCTTTAGTGATTTTTTGTATGAGCCGGGTTTCTCTGATTTTTGTATGGATGTATTCCGCAGTATTTTTTTTGAAATTTGGTCCCTAAACGCACCACGCAGCTGTTTTTAACTCCTTCATAGAAGTCCAATAAATTCATGTTAAATTGAAAATTGACAGCAGGAAAAAATGTGAATATACAAAATTTTACTGCGGAAAGTGGGGTATCATATTACACAGAACTTTCATTTGTCTTCTTCTCAATTTTGTCATTTTGTTTTTTTACCATTTTATATGCGTCTGCTACTGCAAATATCCAGGTAGCGAAAAATGTGAAAAACCCAATAATAATGGCCATCAGACAGAAGCTAAACCCAAATAAAGCAAATAACGCAAACTCTCTATACAGTCACCTGCATAGACCTGGCCGAGTCCTGGAATTATTAAAGATAATAACGCTGCAATCACAGGACTTTTTCTCTTGCTTTTGACTTGTGCTACGCCACATTCAGAGCATATTTAAGCTTTCGGATGAATCTCTGAGTCTGCGGCGCATGTTTCGCAATGTGCTTTTTCCATCATATTTACTCCACTAAATTATGTCTCTTTATCAGCATGTTGCTAAAATTATGCTCATTGATGTTTACATTTGGGGTTATTTTTGAGTTACTTGAATGCGTAAGCCATAAAAATCTAACTTCTACTAGGCGGAGAGTATATTTTACTTATCATTTCCAATTATTAAATTCATCCCATTCTTTTATGGACATTTATCTCAACCTCGAATGCTTTCACAAGATTTTTTATAAACTCTCAACTTAATAAATTTTTTATATTAATTTATCCTTTGTAATAGTATGTCATTTTCCGGTTATCCCCAGTGGCCATTCTATGTACTGTTAGTCCTGCTCTTCCTTTTCTTCTCCATTTTCTTAGTAGTGAGCAGGTGCAACTAAGATCAGAAGGTTAAAGTGGAGCATGATTCGGTCAGCAAATATTATAAAATATTTGTAACTACTCAGGGTATAGTTAGTGGCGCTCCTTTGAGCGCCGCTAGAATACTAGCCATAACCGGCAAATTATTCTTTCTGATTGTAGAAATATAAGCTCTAATTCTGCAGAAAGCTTCCGCTCCT
>Ga0074193_1003746_pt1 | contig 10612 bp, 9 predicted proteins | sample EPASupsiteHSE605_FD_64523 | JGI IMG/M metagenome (GOLD analysis project Ga0074193, IMG submission 64523) | Bioremediated contaminated groundwater from EPA Superfund site, New Mexico - Sample HSE6-05 | ecosystem: Environmental > Aquatic > Deep subsurface > Groundwater > Contaminated ...
GTGAGCGGGGGCGGGGAGGGTGGGGGGGGGAAGGGGGCGCGAGGGGGGGGGGGGGGGGGGGGGGGGGGGGGGGAGGAGGACCCCCACGTGGGGGGGGGGGGGGGGGGGGAGGGGGAGGAGGAGCGCCACCTGGTGGAGGGGGAGGAGGAGGTGGTGGAGGTGGAGCACCACCTGGTGGAGGGGGTGGAGGAGGTGGAGGAGGAGGAGCTGTTGATGCTTTATTCATCGAATCCCGAAGCTTGACTTGAAGAGTTTCAATTTCAGCGTCTTTTTGTTGAATTGTCTTAATTAGATCTGCAATTTTTTCAGCACTTGATGGATCAACTTGGACACTCACTGGTTGAGGAATATCTTTATCTTGGAGAATTGGAACTTCTTTGACTTGGAGAATTGGAACTTCTTTGACTTGGAGAGCAGCAGTTTCCTTTGCCCTTATTAGAGCCTGATTTTCGGTTTGTAATTGAAGCAATTCTGTTTTAGCCCTATCATGATCTGTTTTGGCTTTTTGAAGCTCTGTTTGGATTTTAGAGATCTGTGATTTTTGTTCATTAAGTTGTTTCTCTAAATCATCTGCTTTCTTCAATGCTGCATCCTTGGCATCTAAGGCAAATTTAGCACTATCCCTCAAACCTTCAAGTTGTTTATTAGCATTCTTTAATTTGGCCTCATAGTCATTAATAACAATTTGAAAATCTGGGCCAGCAGGTGCTTGTTTCTTGGAGTCAGATTTGGGTTCTTCAAACTGAATCTTCTTTTGTGAAGCAGCACTTACTAGATCCATAATGGGTTGAAGAGCGATTTCATCATCAGTCTGATACATTGCAATAGAGAATAATTCAGATTCTTCATTAGTATTTCTTAAAACAATTGGATTCTTAAGCTCAGACGCTATTGCAATAGCTTGCTTCAATCTTTCAGTTCCATTGTTGCACCTCGATACAAGAATAAAGTTATGTATAAAAGTTGTAACCTCTTTAAAGAAAGAAGGATTCTTTAAAGCAAAATCTGCTAAAGATAAAATAATGGAAGGTACAATGTACACAGGCTCAGATTTTTTGCACAAAAACTGTGTAAGTTTTTTGTAGTTGAAAGGATTAATTACTACCCTCGGGAACAAAGATTTAATATATCTCAGTTCTGTATCGATAGCATTAAGCAATAAAGGAAGTGCAGGAAGAGTATCCATGGGAGCACTATGGAGAGCAGCAACTAAACCACTTTCATCAATGGCAAGGAGCCAGTCTGTTCGAAAAGACGGAAACATTCCAATAGCAGTATATAAACAGTTAAGAAATGTAACGATTGACTGGAATAGATTGGGAGATTTTCCAATATCATCTCTAATAACATAAGCCATTATCTTCCAACCATGATGAGTTCTCTTAAGAGAAGAAAAGCTCGTCATTATTGTTCTTAAATTTCTTTGAATCTTGGTGTTTTCTTCACTGGGTACAATAAATGGTAGAATAATTTGCAAAGCTGTCTCTATTGTTCTTGGCAATGATGGAATGATCGAACTTACAATCAATGGAAGCACAGAACTATAATCTGTAATGAGTTTCTGACCAGATGATGAGTTGCAAATAGCACGAAGACATAGAAGAGAAAACACAATAATATTCCCATCTTCCTCTGTCATTGGTCCGAATTCAGAAATCGACCCAACTGCCTTAGATAATATTGATAAAATAGTTTTGTGTCCACCAGAATCATAAAAACATTTGGCCCATGAAATAACTGATGTATTCAAGTGCACAGAAAGCTTATCAAGTTGAGTGGATAGCTTATCTGGTTTCCCTGTGTTTTTATCTACTTGCAATGTGGTATTGTAAATATTGAGCTTCTTAATAATGAACTTTGGGGATGGTGCTTGTGTATTTCGTGTATGCTGGAGCTTGACAAATTCCCATTTAAATTTAATATCTCTGGCATCAAGGCCTTTCCGTTTATCGCCGTAAATATCCATGTCCCTCAATGTACTATCAAACTGCTCCAAAACCAAAGCTTCATTCATACTGCCATCAGGATTGGTTGGCATTGATGGAGGATCCCCCGTAACAAACGGTTCGTACTCGACCTGGTTCGTTTCGTCTTGTGACTGAGGTGGTGCTGGATTATTTCGTTTCATATTTTAATTTTCCTAAACAGACTTACTGAATTATTCTATAGAAAAAGCGCATTTACAAAATTTGTTTTGAGGGAAAAACGATATTATTGGGGACAATTCAGGGTTTTCATAAACCACCACCCGGGGCTTTTTTAGGGGTTCGGATAGAGGACTGAGCGGTTGTTGCTTTGAAGTCCACGTTTTTAATGAAGTCTGTGTATTGCCAGTGATTCTGGTCAATGTATTGACAGTATCTGTATGCTGAGAGGCATTCTCCCATTTTGGTTCTGTACTCTCCTTCTCTCTTTTTTGTCTCATTAGATTTGGAAGAACGTATATCGTTAGGGTTTTCAAGACCCGAGTGGAAAGCCACCACTTTTTTGATCTTTTTCTGGCCTTTTGAGTCATTCAGCTTTACAGAGCCCTTTGATGGCAGTATCTCTCCCTTAAACTCACCCACATTTGGGTCATCTTTGTGTGTATTGTTGTGGCAGAAGATCCATATCTGCTCGCGAACATCTTTCGTTGACACAAGTGGAGTGGGTTCTGGTGCGATATCCTCAAAGTGCTCAACTTGGAGCACTTTAGCATCCTCTTCATCGAACTCAAGAAAACAGTCATCTCCATTTATGCTAACAAATGAATCAGCATCAGATATTTTCGAAATATCGTACTGATTATCTGCTGCAACCTTGTTTGTTGACTTCGTTCTCGATCGTTGCAAGTTTCTTAGCTGCTGTTGAGTCTGCAATTGGATCAATTTCGATGGTGTCCTCTCAAGCTGAAGACCCTTGGAATCGAAGTTCGGGAAACCTCTTATGTAATGCATTTCATCTTCGGTAAAATCTTTCCTAGAATTCGTGAATGGCCTAACAGTTTTCTTCAATGGGCTTGGCAATTCAACACTTGAAGCTGTCGATGGCCGAGAAAAAGTTTTTTTATGACTTCGAAACGATGTTTGCTGAACAGTTATCCATGGAACATGCATGTATTTCAGCTGGTTCTGCTTTTTCTCTTCTAAATCTATCATGTATTTTTGAATTGTTTTTATAATGAAAGAAAGCGAATTTTTATTCCGGAAAATGATAAGGAAGTTTCCTGATTCCAGTCTTTTTTTATGCACACATAGTGACTCTGGGACTGACATTTGGGTTGAAGTGATTAAACATGAAAACGGACTTAGTGAGGAGATGATTCAGCAGATAGACACTGAGATTGGGTACCGGAAAGTGTTATCCAATATATCTACTCTATGTAGAACTATAAATATTGTTAGGAAGCAAAAAGAAACCATATTCATGTCGGAAAATGTGCATAGCCAGAGTATTTTTGAATTGGTTAACAATGGCCCCTTGCCAATTCAGCAAACAAAGTATATGTTCTTTTTATTGTGCTACACCGTGTTTGAATTGCAGAACCGAGGATATGCAATTAGAGATTGGGCTCCTGTGAATTTTTGCTTCTTCTCAACAATGGTTAAGTATTATTTTTATCGTGGCATTGTCCACAATACGCACTACGTGATTGAAAATGCGATGCCATGGATAGGTGATGTTAGATGGATGGCTCCAGAAATGTTTTGTATTGGCGAGTTTGATATTATTAAGTCCAGCATATATTGTTTGGGGCTATATCTCTTTTTAATGATGAAGGGAGCCCCAATTTATACTTTCGATACACCTAGAAATATATACAAAACGATGTTTCATTTAAATAATGAACTCCTAGATGTTGGTGATCCTGATGCGAACTCCCTCCTTGAAAAAATGCTAAATAAAGATCCTAAAAAGAGACCTAACATAGAAGAAATACTACACGATCCTTTTTTGAAGCCAGTGAAGCCATTCCCACATTATCATCCTCCATCAAAAATTGATATTGAGACAGAGAAATGGTTACTATACCTAGGTTATAAGCCAAAGATTTGTCTTGAAGATGCCAAATCTTTAGAGATATGTGAAAATAACCTTGCTTTGCATATTTCACTAGCTGCTGTATCAAGAGGTAATTATATAACAGGGACAAAAATGGAGAAGAAGATCAACTTGGCAGATTACTATGCTTTTCCGGAATATCTCCCTGAAAAAGAGAAAGATAATGTTTCTATTAGGCCCAAAACATCAAGATCCGAGTTGAAAACATCAAAACCAAACCACTCAATAGAGATTGAGAAAATAGTTAGATTCTGCAAGTCAAGGCTCTCCGAAAGAGGAAAAAACGTTGAAACGCTGGGATCAATTTAGATTTGGGAATAGTATGAAAAATCAATTGATTTTCTGCTGGTTTGGCTAATCATTAAGATACAACAAGCAGAAAATGCTACAGATAATGATTCATTTGTTCGAAAAATCAGATTTCTATTGATAAAATTCTCAGCAACATCATTTATAAGTTTATATGCAAAATGTGAAATCCTAATCATTGATAAGATTACTAATGAATAATAAAGCTGTTTTTGTGTTTTGCTATGTGGATAAAAGAAGAGACAGAAGAATATTAATAAAATAATATGAATAATTGAGTTGTAATATAATACTTTGCCAAATACTTTCATGTTGTCATACATTATTGGTTCTTCAAAGATTCCATTATTAAATGATAAAACATTCATAAATACAAAATTTGATATACCCATTAGCTTAGAAGCATCACTTAATAAATGTATTGGTATATTCAAAGAATAAGAAAACAATAATGGAAGTAAATAAAGCTGATACGATTCCAAAGCATATCGTATTATGATAATAATGTTTGCTTTTGGTACATATTTTTCGGTAATATTTATCAGAAGAAATGGAGATAAATATATTAAAGAAATAATTCCATTAAAAATACAGGAAAAATCTGAGTGAGTGAACTTGAAAAAATAAGACATTATCATTACAGATAATATAAAACTTGAGAGAAGGGTAATAAAAAGATTGTAGTCAGAAATATACTCGACCACAAATGATATATCATTCATAACATTTCCCATTCTTTCAATATATAGCAGCCTATGAGAATCTTCCTTAGAATTCACATGAAATAAAAGTAGCTTTTGATTATCATTTCCATTTAAAAAAATGGTTCTATTCAATGGCTCTGATAGTAGAATGGGAATTTTTCCATTTTTTTCTCGTTTTAAATAGGTAACATTATTTAATGATAGTATTACTGTTTGATGAAACCATTTAAAGCTTTCAAAAGTAATATTTACCCCTAAAATATCATATTTTGCAAAATTTGGGATAATAAAATCAATAATAGACAACTTGGAAACAGAATGAGAAAAATTTCCTTTAAAAATGTATAATGAAGCCATAAGAAGAGCAAAAAAAAGAGACTTGCTCATTATAAAGCCTGCTCCACGAATGGGTTCATCAAATATCTCCTTTTCGCTTGAGATTTTTATATTTTCTAAATCGCTATTTTTACTCATTTTAATAATTACCAGTTTTTGGAGAGAAAGAGACGACATGATATCAGTTGGATAAATGATCATTAAAATTGCATTCTTGTTGTAAGAACAAATATAAGAATTTGAAACAACATTCGAATTCCATTTTTTAAGTTTATATTTAATAATGAAGATGGAGAATAGATGCCATTCGAAGAACTCATTCCTCATTTTTCATAGAAATGTTTATATTTTTGATATATTCTTGGAAAAAGATTTCCTTTAATTGTGTTTTCTTGAACTATTTGTGTTATCAAGAATCTGATTTCCATTGAATAAGCAAATTGAATGATCCCCATTTGTTGTATCAAAACAAATAGAAAAGGATATATAATCCACCTAATTCAACTGAGAAACTTGAAGCCAAGCAAAATGAGAGCAAAAATAAGCAGAACCCTTATAACTATATATCATTTTCAGAAATGAATTTGAAGAAAAGTAATATACTGCACCTCCTCTCATAGCCAAAGAGTTATAGAACATCGAGATATAAATATTCATCAAGTAAGATCCACCATCAATATAAATTACCACACTTTACCAGAGAAGTGTGAAGATCTTGATAAGACACAATTGAAGTTATTTTGATTCAGCTGTTATTTTCACATTCATATACTCAGATACTCATTTATCTTTTAATAACACTTTCAAATCTGAACAATCAAATTGCATACTAAAATATTATATAAAAAGGTGGGATTCTTTTGTGTTTTGGTTATGTATTCGTTTTGGCATTTATGACTTGAGTAAAGTTGATAAAATGGGACAGAAGTTGGTCCATAATTGTTATTTGTATCTACCCTATATATAGTGATTCCTGTTTGAATATTGCACTCTGAGAGTAGAATACTCCCTGTTTGTGCATAAAATAAACACCTATTGTTGCTATTTGTATTAGCAACGAAAACACAACTTACCATTGATGATATTGAATCCCATGTTTCAGTTATCATTCCATATAAAGTGGAATCTTGTGAGTTATTCACAAAGTTAACATTATTAGTATTAAAACTACCCCCATATGAATATATAACACACAAATATCCCGTTGTATATGTTGAAAAAACATGAGAATACGAAAATACAGAGTTCTTTGAATACCCAAAACCAATTGCTGACCAATAATTTGGAGAACAATATGACACATTAATACTGTTAATGACTTGGTTACCATCGTAAAAGCAAATTGCAGAATGATATCCAGTGTTGTGCAATGGAGATGATCTAGAAACACTCAACAATGAAGCAGAGTTCGAATATGAAGGTTTAACATTCATATACCCAAATTGGCCAAACCCATTTTTAGAACAACAACCATATCCACACACTTTTGTAATTAATATTGACCCTGAGGACGAACTAGTAAACAAAATCGCCCCACCGTTATCAGTACCCGAATTGCAATTATCGAAAACGCAAAAATCTATCTCAAGTTTGATTGAAACATCCGAATACTTAACAGGAGTCTGAGAAAAATCAGAAAATACAGTATTTTCTATCCGTGTCGACTCGACATAAAAGACGAAAACAAAAAACATAAAAAATTTTTGTTTAATGAACAAAATTGTAGAATTCGAAAAACTCCTCTTTGGTGAAGGTATTTTTACTCGATATGATGATGATATTGATTTCTGGATTGATAAATTAGTGATTCTTCCATCTATTCGTCCTTTTTTGCTTGATGAATTAGTAATTAGGTGTTCTGAATACTGTTCTGATTCATTTTTTTGTAATAAACTGTTGAAGAAATCGATTAAAGACTGTCCTGCTTTAGTTTATCGCCTTTATAAGCGAAATATTATTAAATTTGAGGATATTTTACCATTTTTGCGTGATGATTCCATATATGTTGGATGTTATTACTATGAAACTGAGATTGATGATTTAGAAGGATTTCTATTTAATAAATCAATACCTAATGAATATGACTATTCGTTCTATAAAACAATCCAAAATTCCGATGAAGCCAAACAATACGGATTCTCATCTCATAGTATGGAGTTTTGCCTTAAGTATGATGATTTGGAGCATTTTCGAGAATATTATGATCAAGAGACCAGTTTTCTGAATTGGAGTTGCTTTGAATGGAGTCAGAAGCCCAGATATTTTGATTTATTATCATTTTCGGGATATTTTGGATCATTGAATTGTTTTAGGTTTTTGTTGATGAAAGGATATGAAATTAATATGAATGTCAGTTCTAGTGTAGCTTGTAGCGGTAATGCTGAATTATTTCAACTATGTTCTCAAAAAACGATTGATTTTTCTTCTAGTCTTTGTAATGCTTCAGATTTTTGTAACTTATTATATATTACATTTATTCTTGAAAATGGCGGGGATATCAATGAAAAAAATGAAGATATGTTATTGTATTAAATAATTGGACTTCTATGCATTATGCTTCCGAAAAAGGTCATTTATGCGTTATTCAACATTTGCTTAATAATGGAGCCGAAATTAATTCTGATGAGGGTAGTTATTATTTGGCAAGTTCTTTTTTCCTCCAATTCACATTGCTGCTGGAAATGGAAATATTTATTCTCTAAGCTTTTTAATGAGTTACGGAGCTGATGTCAACACAAAAGATCATTGTGAAGAATGAATTGTTTTGGTTGGACTTCTCTTCATATAGCAGCAGCATCGGGTCATTTGCCAATTGTTGAATTTCTTGTCAATCACAAAGCTGAAATTAATGCTAAAGATAATTCATTTGTTTTTTAATGTATAATTGTTCTCCTATTCACTATGCTTGTATAAATAATCATCTTTTAGTAGTTGATTTCTTAATAATGAATGGAGTAGACATCAATGAAAAAGGTGAGTACATTGAATAATTAAACGTAATATGGCACCTCTGCATTATGCTTCGGGTGAAGGGCATATTCATATTGTGAAGTATCTTGTAGAAATGGGCGCCGAAATTAATATAAAATCATCTGGCGAATATTTTTGTTATCCGATTTGATCCCAGTTCATTATGCATCAAGAAGTGGTAATATTGAAATTATTGAATTTCTTATTAAACATGGGGCGGATATTAATGCCAAGGACATGGATATTCAAACTAAAATAATGGTTTTTCACCTCTTCAAATTGCTGAGCAGCATTATAAAAGCGATGTTATTGAGTATCTTCTCTGTCATGGGGCAAATTATATTTGATGGGGGTGTGGATATATTATGATTCAATATCCTTTTTTGAAAGTATTGATGAAAATCGGGAGTTCTTAAAAAATTGAAAAATAGTATCAAAAAAAGCTCAATTCTCTTTTAAATCGTTTTCTGACCTATTAGGCTCCATTCTTTTTCAATAATCCAACAATTCTCAAAAATCCATTGACACTAGCAACTCGAATTGGCGTGTTTCCATCCTTATTCTTTGCATTTATATCAGCCTTATTTTTTACAAAATATTCAACAACATCATAATGGCCATTTCTTGAGGCAAAATGGATGGGAGTTCCACTGAACACCGACCCACGTGAAAAAGAATTAATATCAGCTCCCTTACTAACCAAAAAATCAACAACATTAAGATGACCATATTTGGCAGCATAATGAAGAGGAGTACAATCCGATTTCTCTTTCTGATTTATATCAGCATTTTTATTGAAAAGATATTCAACAACATTAATGTGGCCATATCTTGCAGCTAAATGAAGGGGAGTACCACTATAATCCCATTCAGAGGATTGAATATTTATATCTGCACCAATATTAACCAAATATTCAACAATTTTTTGATGACCATTTTTTGCAGCTAAATGAAGAGGAGTCGAATCGAATTGATTCTTTTCATTTATTTTGGCTTTATTAAGAACAAGATATTCAACAACAACAAAGTGGCCATTCGAAGAAGCACAATGAAGAGGGGTATCATTTTTTTATCAATCAAATTATATTCGTTTTTTGCATTTATTTCTGCTTTTTGATTAACAAGATATTCCACAATACAATAGTGTCCATTAGCAGCAGCCAAATGAAGTGGAGTTGACTTATTCTCACATTTTATAATGATATCTTGTCCATTTTCTATCATAAAAACTAATAAAGATAGATGACAATACTCTGAAGCCTTACATAATCCATTAAAATCAAAAAAGCTACTTCCTTGACAAATATGGAATAATTCTAAACATCCACTACAAACAACCATTGAAAAAACATTATCATATATATTGAGTCCTTTCATTAGTAGATGTTTAAAACACTTGATTGAGCCAAAATACCCAGCAAAGGATAAATAGTCATAACAATCTGGATTAATGCTCCACTCAAATGGACTCCATTTGACTTCTTCTTCCAAAATGTCGAAATTTGATAAATCATCAACCACATCATACTTGAGGCAGTATTCAATACTTGAAGGTAAAAACCCATACTCTATCATTTGATCAATCTCATTGGCATTTTTCAATAAAGACTTATCAAAACCATATGGATTATCCACACTTCTAAAGAAACAATCCAAACCATCTACCTCTTTCCTAAAATAATAACAAAAAAAGTTTGCATCTTCTTTTTTCAAAAATGGTTTAATGTCTGGAAATAAAAAAAATCCTCTCTTATACAACTGATAAATCAAAGAATAACATTCACAAGTTTTCTCCAGAAGTTTTTGCTTAAAATAATCTAATTGGCAATAATCAATAGACAGATTCACAGCTTTTTCCAGTTTATGAGGCCTTATCTTTGGAAGCATGATAATTCTATCCACACAAAAATCAACATCATTTAAGGCGATTTCTTCACCATCTCCATAAAGGAAATGCTCATATTGAACTTTCTGTTCCATTATATTGTAACAAAAATAATGAATCTTTACAGTGTAAAATTATTTTTCCAAAATATAATACTTGGATGATTTATTGGATGAACAGGTTGAGAGAAATAAATTGAGTTGATTCATCTGATATAATTACAATAATAAGATATAAAAATTAAAACATGTTTATTAAGTATCCTGGCTGGAGCATTGTATACATTGCGCTATACTTGTAGGGGTCAATCAGAAAAATAATTGTAGATTGGATCTTTTTCAGTTCACGACGAGTATCTTTGGAAATT
>Ga0074193_1003747_pt1 | contig 10611 bp, 4 predicted proteins | sample EPASupsiteHSE605_FD_64523 | JGI IMG/M metagenome (GOLD analysis project Ga0074193, IMG submission 64523) | Bioremediated contaminated groundwater from EPA Superfund site, New Mexico - Sample HSE6-05 | ecosystem: Environmental > Aquatic > Deep subsurface > Groundwater > Contaminated ...
GAGGTTTCTTCACTGCGCTAACGGTGATGACCAGCTTCCTGGCAATCGTCTGGTTCGAGTCGCCGCAAGCGATGAGCTGCAGGACTTCCACCTCACGATGGGTCAATGGCACCACCAAAGGAGCATCCAATTCCGCAACTTTTTTATCGACCTTAAAGTTCGACATAATGGGTTTTCCGGTTTCTTTAGTCGAGCGCAGGGATGTCGGGAAGGCTGCCAAAATCTTTTGAATATAATCCAGGCGGGTTGATCCCAGGGAATTATGCTGAGACATGGCTCTCAGACCTTCGTAGATGGGCCGCCCTTCTTCGACAAAAACGCTGATAAAACCTTCCGTTTCGGCCAGCTCCAGCGCTGCGGCTAAATCCTTCAGCCTGCGGCTATCGTCCCCCATCGCCGCATACATCTTACTGCGCAGCAAGAGCGTTTCCAATGCGGTTGGAATATGGCGGCATTGGAGTTCTCCGCTGAGTATGATATCGGCCAGCTCGATCCCGCGTTTTAGATTCGACTGGTCCTTCTTCAATCCGGCCAGCAATAAAAGGATCCGTAATGCACTGTTATACAATAATCCAACCGGATTGGTGACAGCGGAACCAGGCGCAAGATCGGGAAAACTGAAGACATCTGTGAAGGCAAATCCTTCCGGTTGGAGGATGGCTTGAGCCGATTCGAGACGGCCAAAAGCCAACTCCACGCGGATACGTTGGGAGATCAACTCCTCCCGTATCATTGCCGGGGGAATCCGTTGAGCCAGCTCATGGGCTTTGGTTACTTCCAGTGCGGCAGCTTCCCAGTCATCTTCCATCTGTGCCATGCGGGAAAGCATCACGTGGTTGAAAATCTCCGGATCGCTATAGCCACTATGCCCGCTGGAGGAAATCGATTGGCGCAAATACTTCTGGGCTTCGTCGAGTCGGCGCCAGAAGTAATTAATTTGTCCGATCTCTCCATACAGAGTCGCGCCGAAGGGTGTTATTTTCCCGGAGTCCTCCATCCGTTTGATGCCTTCGGAAGCGATCTCAAATGCAAGGTGAAGCCGGCCTTGCATTAGTTCCATGCGTGCCTGTCCGGAAATACCAAGCGTTTCAAAGGTGGAGTCGCCTATCGCTCTCGCATTCCGGACGATCATCTGGAACGTCTCGGCGGCATGGTTATAATCCCGCATCTGTTCGTAGGTGGTCGCCAGATTCACATAGACGATGCTGCGTACAAGGAAATCTTCCTCAGGCAGAATTTGCAGCGCCTGGCTGGCTAAATCCCGACTTTCTTCCTGTTTTCCCTGCAGGCTCGACCATTTGGATTGCACAGCAAGCCATTCACCCTGAAGTGATGGTCCCAGGTCACTTGCGCCGGGGCCGGAAAAGATAGTTTTCAACCGTACGAGGAATGGGGAGATTTGATTCACTGAACCGCGCAATAAATTCAGCCAGGCAAAAGCTAAATTAATTTTCGGGCTCTCCTCAACGCGTTCTTTCGGGATGGCCTTCAGCCACCTTTCGACCGTCCTCACATGCGCCTGAAGGATCATTGGCAGCGCGATTCTTTCGACTAACTTGACGACCCGGGCATAATCTTTTGCTGCCAGGGAATGTTCGATTGCTTCCGGAATTAAGCCTGCCTGCCCATACCAATCCGCAGCCCGCTGGTGTAACGCTTCGATGGCCTCAGCCGGCAGGCTCCATTGGATGCGCGATTGAAGCAAATCCGCAAACATATGATGGTAACGAAACCATTTACATTCGTCATCCAATGAGACAACGAAGAGATTCGCCCGATATAAGGCCAACAGCATGGATTGACCATCGGTACAACCGGTGATCGCTTCACACAACTCTGCATTCAGCGGTTCCAGCAGCGAGGTCTGCAGTAAGAACTCCTGCACTTCCCTGGGCTGGCGTTTAAGCACTTCTTCCACCAGGTACTCTGAAATGTAGACATTACTGCCGGTGAAAGCTTTGACGAACCCCGCAATGTCGCTGCGACCTTTCATGGAGAGGGCAGCCAATTGCAAACCGGCAGCCCAACCCTCCGTGCGCGCTTCCAGAGCGGACACGTCTGCTGCGGTCAAATCCAACCCCATCATGCGGTTGAGGAACGTGGCTGCTTCGCTGGCAGTAAAGCGCAAGTCCTGGGCACGTAATTCGATCAACTGATTTCGAACGCGAAAGCGCGCCAGCGGCCAGGGTGGGTCGATTCGCGTGGACACCACGACCTGGAGCTTTTCAGGCAGATGTTCGAGGAGGAAAACCAATGCGGAATGGATGGCTTCGTTCTGAATGGTGTGGTAGTCATCCAAAATGAGGGTGAGGTTATGGTCAAGGCCGGCAAGGTCATTGATCAGGATGGTTGCGACAGCATCATCTGGCGGCGGTTGCGGTGTTTGAAACAACATGGATGCCGCTTCTCCCACCGCGCTGTGCACGGGTTGACAGGCTGCAATGAGATATGGCCAGAATTGGATCGGGTCGTTATCCCTTTCATCCAGGGATAGCCAGGCGACCGCCCCTTTATGCAGGCTTGCATATTCGCTCAACAGGGTCGTTTTACCAAACCCTGCCGGGCAGGAAAGTAAGGCGAAACTGCCTGGTTGTTGTAACCCGTCCTGTAATTTTTGGGTCAGGCGAGGTCGCGCGACGCCGTCAGCCCGAGCCGGTGGAATATAGAGTTTGGTGGACAGCAGGGAAACAACCATTCTGAAATCGATTATACATCGCGCCAGATTGCGCCGGGGATGATAGCGCCTGGTTTTTTCGGGTAACCTGTTATGAGGTCAGGTATGGCTTCAATAATCAGGGGTGGCAACTTAATTATTGAGATACCCTATTGAAAATTTCATATATATCCTTATAATAAAATAGCTATTCAAACGCAACGCGCGATTGTTCATTAATTGACTGGTTTTGGTCTATGACGACATCGTAAGTTGTTTCTTTTTTTTAAAGCGGTGGTAATAACCTTCCCGCTTTATTTCGTCATATATTTTCATAGATAAGGAGAAATCCATGCGCACTCTGAAGTTTTGGTTGATGCTTATTGTCCTGGTAGTCGCGCTAACTAATACCCAGCCTTCCTTTGCAGAAGGGGTTGGCCCACGTTCAGCACCGATCTACGGCGCTGATTCACCGGATGCAATTTCAGGCGAATACATCGTCGTATTCAAAGCGGGAACCGCCGGTGAAGGCGTGGGTCGAACGATCGAACAGGCGCGGGGTAACGGGGCATCCGTCCATTTTGTTTATACCACGGCTCTGACCGGTTTTGCCGCCTCTCTGCCTGAGCAGGCGCTCAACGGGCTGGTCCATAATCCAAACGTGGAATACATTGAGGTCGACCAGACCGTCACGATCGATGGCACTCAAACTCCAGCGACCTGGGGCCTTGACCGGATCGATCAACATTTACTGCCGCTCAACAATACCTATACCTACAACAGCACGGGCGCTGGCGTCAGTGCCTATGTTATCGATACCGGCATCCAGGCGTCTCATAGCGAGTTCGGCGGAAGGGCCAGCGTTGCTTTCGACTCGGTCGGCGATGGACGAAACGGCGTTGACTGTAACGGTCACGGAACCCATGTTGCCGGGACAATCGGCGGCACAACCTACGGGGTGGCCAAGAACGTCTCGCTTTTTGGGGTGCGCGTGTTGAATTGCAGCGGCTCCGGAACCATCTCGGGCGTTATCGCGGGTGTTGACTGGGTGGCTGCACACCATGCTTCCCCGGCTGTCGCGAATATGAGCCTGGGCGGCGGCGCTTCCACTGCGCTCGATACAGCGGTCAATAATTCGATCAATGCCGGCGTAACCTATGCAGTTGCTGCCGGAAATAGCAAACGCGACGCCTGTAGATTCTCCCCGGCGCGCGTCCCGGCTGCATTGACCGTCGGCGCGACAACCAGCACGGATGCGCGCGCTTCCTACTCGAATTACGGTCCCTGCCTAGACCTGTTTGCACCGGGTTCAAGCATCACCTCTGCCTGGATCGGCAGCAATACAGCCACCAACACAATTAGCGGAACGTCGATGGCCACTCCCCACGTGGCAGGCGTGGCAGCCCTGTACCTGGCGGCAAATCCCACTGCTGCGCCTTCGGCCGTTGCCGCTGCCATCAAGAGCGCAGCAACCCCTAACGTGGTCAGCAACGCCGGAAGAGACTCCGTCAACCTGCTGCTTTACTCACTGGTTCCGTAATCCACGAACCAACCTGTGTTTCTACAAATGTCTCCGGTAGAGATTGCTACCGGAGACATTTTACATTTAGCAACAGAGAACGATTGAATTTCGTTCTTGTATACCTTTGCCAGACTTAAATCGAAAAAAGATGAGTCTGGCTGCCTTATTCTATATTGCGGATTGAAATTACGGAATTTTATTGCATAATAGTGTGATAAGAAATTCCAGAATTGAAATTCCAATTGAAGAATGCGTTCAGTCGATTTCCCTCGGCGCCAGTGAATCGTATGTCGAAAGGTCGAAATTAGCTTTGTGCCCTTTCAATTTGCCGCCATGAAAAAGCGGTATGGTAGCGAACGCTTGTAGGATTGACGAGTTGCCGGGTGCCCCTGGTTGCTCCAACCTTGTTGTTGGTGCATGGAATACGCGTATCTCAGGTTGTCTGTATCGGCGAACAATGCTCAATGAAGGATAAATCGCAGGATACGTACGAACAGACTTAAGGCTATTTTGGCAATAATGTTGCACCGTTACCACGAATTGTTATCGATAGTCTGATTGCTTCATAAAGGTCGCCACAATGTCTTTGTATAAAAAAACATGGGTTATCGCAGGATCATTGTTCATAATATATCTCGTGCTCTTTGTGATAATAGCCAGCGCATGGCTTCTCGAGCGTTATCGTTTGCTGGAAGAGGACATGATGCGTGAAAATGCTGGGCGGGCGCTCAATGCAATTTCGCAGGATATGACAAACCTTTCGGCCATTGCCGGTGATTGGGCTATCTGGGATGATACATACAACTTTATCGAAGACCGAAATGATGATTATATTCAATCTAATCTTGTAGATGGGACTTTTAGCGGATTGGGTCTCAACGCGATGATCTATGTTAATTCCTCTGGGACGATTGTATACTCGAAGGCGTTTGACTTAATCAACAATAAAGCCGTAGCTGTACCTTCAAGCCTTGTCGAGCATTTAACAGGCGAAAGCCCTTTACTTGTGCATCCTAATTCAGACAGCGGTCATACCGGCATCCTTTTGCTGCCAGAAGGACCTATGCTGGTCGCTTTTCAACCCATACTGACAAGCGAAGAAGCAGGTCCCAGCCGTGGAACTTTGCTCATGGGCCGCTATCTGGATGAGGTTCAAATTCAACAACTGTCCAAAAGGACCGATTTAACCGTTGCGATGCTCCCATTCGATTCGGCAGAAAGTTCCACGGTAATGGCGGAACTGGTGACAGCGCAACCCGGGGAGAATAACACTCTGGTCCGAACAATCAACAAGAATTTAATAGCTGGCTACAGCATTCTTGAAGACATCTACGGGCAACCAGCGCTTATTTTGAAAATTAGTATGCAACGAGACGTCTATAATCAGGGTCTCAGGAGCATCCTGTTTTTTATTGGGAGCCATATAGCGATAGGCCTCTTGTTGATCATAGCTACTTTAATAATTCTGAATAAGTCAGTGATAAAAAAGTTTTCACTTCTTAGTGAAGATCTCAAAATGCTGATTAATCCCGGCGATCTCAGCAAAAGAGTTCGAGTGAGCGGGAATGACGAAGTAACCCGGATGGCATCCGATATTAACGCCATGCTCGAAGTATTGGAAGATAACAATAAAAGTCTGGTTGCAAGCGAAGAATGGAACCGGACATTGGTTGAAGCATTTCAGGATTCCCTTTTCATCATTGATCGGCAGGGATGTGTGGAATATGTGAATGATTATGGGGCCAATTTGTTTCGAATGAATGCGGAGGAAATGAAAGGCAAGTCAATAACTGAATTGTTCCCGACAGAGCTGGCGAAGAATCTAAAAGCGAATGTACAGCATGTTTTTGATAAAGAGGAACCGGTATGGAAAACTTCCAGCATCCCATTTCCTTCTCAAATCATCTGGATGAGCACTGGCCTTTTTCCTATAAGAGCAACTGATGGCTCTATACAGTCAGTCCTTGGGATTTCACGCGATATCACTGAACAAAAAAGAATGAGCGAGGCGCTACAGGTTCGCGAAAAAAGATTTAGAAATATCTTCAAATATTCCCCGATTTCACTTTGGGAGGAAGATATCTCGCACCTCGTTGCTAAAATTGATGAATTGCAACTTTCCGGCGTGAGCAATTTGCGGTCATATTTCGAAAACGCCCCCCAGTTGGTTTATGAATATATTGATCTGGCGGAAGTAATCGATATCAACCAGGCGACTTTGGATTTATATCAGGCCAAATCGAAAGGTGAATTACTGAAGAATATTAATAAAATATATTGCGAGGAGACACTGTCGTCTCTCATTGATGAAATGGTCGCTATCGCCGAAGGGAAGACCCATTTTTCTGGTGAAACGGTCAACCTGACGCTGCATGGTGAACGGACTGACATATTATTGAGTTCAGAAATCATACGCGATAAACAAGAGAACCAATATCGCAGACTCGTTTCTGTCAGGGATATCACCAGGGAAAAGCAGAATGCAAAGGCGTTGGCGCAGAAGAACAAGGAACTGGACCGTTCCAACGATCAATTGGAAGAGCTTAATAACATGGTTTCGCTGGTCAATGATATGAGCAACCTTTTCCAATTATGTGAAACCAGGCAGGAAATTTTCTCCGTTATCAGCAGTCATCTTTCGCTAATATTCAAAAACACCAGTGGCATCCTGTATGAACTCGATCCCTCCCTTAACAAGTTCAAAACCATAGCCAACTCGGGGAAAATGGCACAAGTGAACGAGCAGGAATTTGATTCGGATTCCTGCTGGGCATTGCGAAAGGGTCGAATACACAATTTCAACACAGAGGGCGATGGAATCGTATGTGAGCACTTGAATCCTTACGCGCCAACCTCCACTTTGTGCATTCCACTGGTATCCAATGGGGTAACGCGGGGATTATTCTCCCTGATCACCTCGGACGCTGCGGATGAACTGGAAGAAGCATTTTCTTCCGAGAACAGGAAGAAAATTGCTTTGATTATCGCTGAGACCATATCATTAGCATTGACGAACATGGATATGCGCGAAAAACTCTACGAACAGTCCGTACGCGACCCCTTGACTAATTTGTACAACCGGCGCTACATGGATGAAACGCTTGACCGCGAAATCAGGCTGGCTGAACATAAGCACACATCGCTTGGCGTTATCATGATCGATATCGATCACTTTAAGAATTTCAATGACAATTTTGGACATGAAGCCGGCGATGAGGTCTTGAAAAATATCGGCTGGCTTATGCAATCTCAAGCACGTGTGGGCGATATAGCCTGTCGTTACGGCGGCGAGGAGTTTGTTATCATCCTGCCCGATTCCACGTTAAGTGATTCCTGGCAAAGAATGGATGCATTACGAACCCAGATCGATCAGTTGAATCTTTCCTCCAATGGCAAAGAATTAAGCGGGATTTCGATTTCAGGGGGGCTGGTCGAATTCCCAACAAATGGGAAGACATCGAGTCAGTTGTTGCAGGCCGCCGATCAAGCGCTCTATCGCGCTAAAGCCGCCGGCCGCAATCGAATCGAAACTGCTGGTCGTTTATTGCCCACTGAATAGGGATTGTCACGTGCCCGTCACTTCGTTCACAGAGCGGCCTGCGGGCAGGGTAACATGTTCTGTCATGTTGAGCGCAGCGAAACATCTCGGAGCCAGCCGGAAGACCCTTTGCTGCGTTCACCCACAGAGTGCCCTGCAGGCAGGGTGACAACCCAAGGCCAGGGTGGCAAATTGTCGGGCAGGATGACATGTTCTGTCATGTTGAGCGCAGCGAAACATCTCGGAACCAGCCGGGAGACCCTTCGCTGCGCTCAGGGTGACAACCCAAGGCCAGATGACATCAATTTTCAGGTCGCCCTTACCTATTTTACATACTGCATCAAACCATCTTTTTTGCATTTACTATTAAACTAATTCTTTGTAAGGATTAAATTACACATTCATGCCACGATCCTATTATGTTTACATTATGACAAATAGATCCCGTACGCTTTATACTGGCGTTACGAATAATTTGGTCCGCCGTGTTATGGAACATAAAAAGAAAGAACATCCTGGTTTCACCCAGAAATATAATATTACTCAGCTGGTATTTTATGAAGAAACGGATGATATAAACACTGCCATTGCACGTGAAAAGCAGATAAAAGGCTGGCTGCGAAAAAAGAAAATCGACCTTATCGAGACTATGAATCCCAATTGGGCTGATTTAAGTGCAGATTGGTTTGATGATGATATGGAATACTCATAGTTATTTGCCATGTTGCCCACACTTACAGAGCATCCTTCGGGTGGCGAATGCTGCGCGTGAGCGAAGCGAAACATCTCGCCAATTTGCTGAGAGACCCTTCACTTCGTTCACCCACAGGGTGCCCTGCGGGCAGGGTGACAGATTGTCAAGCAGGGTGACATGCTACGTCATGTTGAGCGGAGCGAAACATCTCGACATTCGGCCGGGAGACCCTTCGCTGCGCTCAGGGTGACATGCTTGTCAAGCTGCCCTGCGGGCAGGATGACATGTTCTGTCATGTTGAGCGGAGCGAAACATCTCGACATTCGGCCGGGAGACCCTTCGCTGCGCTCGGGGTGACATGCTTGTCAAGCTGCCCTGCGGGCAGGGTGACTACCCAATGCCAGGGTGGCAGATTATCATTCAGGGTGACAGATTGTCGGGCTGGGTGAAATGTTTTGTCATGTTGAGCGCAGCGAAACATCTCGACATTCGGCCGGGAGACCCTTCGCTGCGCTCACTCACAGAGTGCCCTGCGGGCAGGGTGACAAACTATCGGGCAGGGTGACACCCGATGGCAGGGTGACAACATTTTCGGTCACTCCGCGGGAAGGACGAAAGTTCGACAGTTCGTTGTTTTCCGTTGACTAAGCTGAGGTTAATTGAACTTTCTACCCCATGTTCCAGATTCTTGATAATGGCGTTCCAACGCTGAAGTTGTTAATAACATTATTGTCTAGAGCTATTTTACTGTTTAATTATATAATAGTCGGAAACCCCCGAATTTTCCTGGCAGCCTACGAACACGGGTATCCGTTTATCGCCGCCAATTCAGCGTTAAGGACAGGGGTATCGCTCAGGTTTTTTCTTCCACTTAATTGAAGAACCCCGGGTTGTTGAACGACCTATTCAGGATTTTGCACAATATGGCGGGGGCAATTCCCTAAAACCCCATCCATTCTCCAGTTTGAACCCCACGACGAGAATTAAAAGGTATTTATTCATTGGAAAAAAACCGCCGACGATCACGATATGCAGTTTTATGGGCCGGTGTGTTTGGCATTACGCTATTAGTGCTGGTAACAATCTTGTCTGGCTGGATTAAGCCTGAGAATAGAACGGTTCGAGTTGGGGTGTATCAAAACAAGCCGAAAATTTTTCTCACGGATAACGGGGTCGCTGACGGCTTCTTCATCGACTTATTGGAAGAAATCGCTAAAAGAGAGAACTGGACACTGGTCTTTGTGCCCTGTGAATGGGAAGCGTGCCTTACTGCGCTGGAGACCGGCGAGATCGACCTGATGCCAGATGTCGCATATTCACCCGATCGCGATGAGAAATACGATTTTCATCACATTCCGGCTGCTGAGAGTTGGTCCAGGGCGTACGCTGATCCAACCTCACAGATCAACCGGATCGATCAGTTGGACGGACAACGGGTGGCGGTTCTCAACGGATCCATCCAACAAATAGCGTTGGTACAAACAATGGAAGAGCACGGATTTTCTGTGACGGTTGTCCCAGCAAAATCCCTTGAAGATGCTTTTGGTCTGGTTACCAAAAAATCGGCAGTCGCGGTTGTGACGAACTATTTCTACGGTGATTACTTTTACCGGGATTATGGATTGGCTAGAACATCAATCATTTTTAATGCGTCAACGCTGTACTACGCGACCGCTGAGGGACAGAATCAGGAGCTGCTTGATGCCATAGACAAACACCTCGGTGTGTGGCGTGATGACCCAAAATCGATTTATTCTACAATATTGAACCGGTGGTTGAACCCTTCCAGCGCAACTCGCTGGCTGGTGACCATACTCTGGGTGATTGTTGTTATTTTAGTTTTATTTTGCCTGGCAGTGGTATGGGTGGTTATTCTGCGTAAACAAGTGCGCGACAGGACACGCCATCTGGTCAAATCCAACCAGGCATTGCGTGAAAGCGAGGAACGCTATCGCTTAATCTCGGCAGTGGCTTCCGATTATATATTTTCAGAAAAATTGGATAAAGAAGGCAAGCTCACCCTCGATTGGGTTGCCGGCGCCTTTGAGTCGATTACCGGCTATACACTCGGAGAATACAAAGCACGCGGCGGCTGGCGCGCCAGCTTGCATCCCGACGACCTGGCGATGGACGACCTGGACCAGAAAAAGCTTCGCGCGAACCAACCTGTTCACAACGAAATTCGGACGATTACCAAAAGCGGC
>Ga0074193_1003748_pt1 | contig 10610 bp, 9 predicted proteins | sample EPASupsiteHSE605_FD_64523 | JGI IMG/M metagenome (GOLD analysis project Ga0074193, IMG submission 64523) | Bioremediated contaminated groundwater from EPA Superfund site, New Mexico - Sample HSE6-05 | ecosystem: Environmental > Aquatic > Deep subsurface > Groundwater > Contaminated ...
TGACAGAAATGCGTTCCCCAGGGCACCTTTCCAATAATGTCAATCCCAGATTTTCTCAAACTTTTTTCCATTTCAATCCTTTCCGAATATAAAATTAATTCAAAAACTCAAGTTAACCGGATGCAATAATTGGTACCTATCAGGACTTGTTATATTAAAGAGAAATAAATACATTGTTTATTAAAATGTTATATTGTTTATTAAAAAGTTTTTGTAAAATAGTTCGTGGAATGTGTATTTTTTTTGACTGTATTTGACAAATTACTCCTAAAACTCCTGTATTATCCCGAGATTATTTTCGACTCAACTCCAAAACCTGGTGATAAATAAATGTAAACATCACTACGTGTATTTAAAGTCCTATAATATGTAGTGATGTTACGAAACAACTATGATAACTAAAATTTTACTTTTAATAATTATTAGGAGTTTCCTTCTCGTTTAGACTTGTTTGATTATTTTAACAACATGATTATGAGTATACCATAAAAGGAGTTTTTCCATGAAAGTTCCTTCAGCTTGTCCTATTGTAGTACTTCCATAGTTCATAATGGCTGTAATTCATACACCAAATAAAGTCTTGGAGGAGTCAAGATTTGTCGATACAAATGAATAAAACATCAAATGAAAAAAATATCAACCAGATAATAGAAAATGGTCTAAAAATTAAACCATCTCCTAAACCAGACTCTACCCGTAAATCTTGCTTTTCAGGTAGGCGAAAGCATGGATTATCCATAAAGTTCTAAATGATAGTCCTCTAATCATATATGATGCTCGATATCTGGAAGCCGGAAATCTTCCACGGTCGGAGGAAAAAGAAAGATTTTTTCGAGGGCTGGTATTTTAAGATAGTGGATTACAGTGAGAAGAATGCTTATGCTGTCATTCCTGGCGTCTCCATAGCCAGGGACCCCTCAAAGTCACATGCTTTTATCATGTTTCTGGACGCAAGAGCGCAGAAAATGAGTTATTTCAGGTATTCGCTCGATGACATGAAGGCCGGAGATAAAAAGTTCGAGCTTACTATTGGTGAATCTTTTTTCAGCACTAGTGAGATGAATCTCAATCTAGAGCAAGGCGGAGATCGGATCATTGCCTGTATTGGCTTCAAGGACACCTATCCCTGGCCCGTGAAACTGCTGTCACCTGGGGTAATGAGCTGGTATGCATTCGTGCCGGGCATGGAATGCTATCACGGCATATTGAGCATGGATCACGCTGTTGAAGGGTTCATTGAGGTTAACGGCATAAGGAAAGATCTCAACGGTGGAAGGGGCTATATAGAGAAGGATTGGGGCGTTTCAATGCCTTCCTCCTGGATATGGATGCAGACTAACCATTTTGATCGTAACGGCATATCACTCTCAGGCTCGATCGCAAAGATACCCTGGCTCGGCAATTATTTCACAGGTTACATCTTCGGCTTTTTATATGACAAAAAATTGTACAAATTTACGACATATTCAGGGGCAAAGGTCACTGGGCTCGATGTTACCGACAATAACATTCGGATCCGGCTGGAAAGCAAGAAATACCGTCTTGAGATCGGTGCGGACAGGTCTGAAGGCATCGAGCTCCCTGCACCAAAGCTGGGAGATATGACAGCAAAGGTTAATGAGTCTCTACACTCTAGTATCAATGTAACCCTATCAAGGAAAACTGGTTCTGGCACGAAGCTTATTTATTCCGGAACTGGAAAAAACGCTGGACTGGAATTAGTCGGCAATGTCGAGGAACTGATTAAGGGATTAAAAAAAGCCAGTAATGGGTGTTAATGAGCTTTTTATCGTTATCCACCTTAACTGAATAGGTCTTAAGACTTCTGGATGTTTCAGGATTTTCGACACAAACCTCAAGAACCTATCTCAGTTGAACATATATTCGTTGAACCTGTATCGGTTGAACTTGAATCGGTTGAACTTGAATCGGTTTTCTTAATGTTCACTTTTTAAATCCCGAATCCATCCGGTTTAACGTACCTTTAGGTCATTTTTCATATTAAACTGGTTTAGGCAGGTATAATGGAACAATTAGAAGGGAAGGCTAATTTCCTTAACTATATCCTCGATAATCAGAAGACCTTTTTCCAATTCGTCCTTCTTGATATTTAATGCTGGAAATATCCTTATTCCATTACCCTGAGTTTGAGTGACAAACAACCCTCTTGACAAACACTTATTTTTGACATTTGTAGCGATATCTTCACTCTGGAATTCGACCATAATAAGGAGCCCTTTTCCACGTATGTCGGCAACTATATTCCCATAAATTTTCGGCCATAAGCTCATTCTTTTCAGGGCAAGACAACCCATTTCTTCTACATTTTTGGAAATATTGTTATCTATCAGGTATTTTATCACTGCGTAGGAAACGGCACAACCAAGAGGATTACCACAATATGTACCACCATGGTCGCCGATCTCAAGCTTCTTTGCAACAGTCTCAGACAAGGCGAAAGCACCAAACGGGAAACCACCTGCAATCCCTTTTGCCATTGTCATAAAGTCTGTTTCCACACCGCAGGAACCTGTAACAAAAGCTGGCCCTGTTCTGAAAAATCCGGTTTGAATTTCATCAACGATCAGCAAACTTCCGTTCTTCTTGCACAGGTTGCTTACCTCTTTCAGGTATCCTTCTGAAGGTATGTGAACTCCGCCTTCTCCCTGAATAGGTTCAAGAATTACTGCAGCAACATTCTCATCCAGATAATGTTTCATAGCCTCCAGGTCATCATAAGGAACGAACCGATAATTAGGCATCAGAGGACTATACCTATCCCTATGCTTGGGTTGACCTGTGGCAGATGTTGTACTGATCGTACGCCCATGAAAGCTTTGATATGTAGAAATTATGTCAGGCCTTCCTGTCACCTTTCGAGCCAGTTTAATGGCAGCATCATTTGCTTCAGCTCCGCTGTTCGTAAAGAATACTCTTGTAAGATTGGAAGGCAGGATTTCTGCGAGTAAGGAAAGTAGACGTGCACGTGCAGGAGAATATGTAAGTCCCGAATTGGGGTTTTGAATTATCTTTCTTCCCTGGTCACTCAAAGCTTCAGTGATGACCGGGTTTGCATGACCGATACATGTTACACCCCAACCTGCCGTGAAATCAATATACATCTTTCCTTCTTCGTCCCATACGTAAACTCCATCTCCTTTTTCAATGGAAATTTTCTGCTTTACGAAGAAAGGGGGAAGACACTTGTCTTCTATTTCAATTGTTGTCTTGCTTGACATTACAAATCATTTCCTCTACAGCTAACCAAAAGAAGTTTAAGGATAGCACCTGAGCACTAATTTTCTCAGGCTAATTATTTGGTATCGCTGAACTCAATTGAAGCTATTCCACTTTATCAATCTGTTGATCTATAAAAGTCGAACTTATTAATAATATATACTTTAAATATTTGCAAGACTTTGGTCTTCATTTGAAAACTATCAGGTTTCATGAAGTTTTATTATAAAGAGGAATGCTTGTAAAATATACTTGATAGCATATTTGAGTTTAAGAGGTGTCTCTTGAGGTAAAAAGATGAATGAAAAGTTCACAGCCTGGTGTGGGTTATGTTGTATCGATTGCATTCCTTCTAACAAGGATCTGTTTAATCTTGCTCATAAGCTTGAAGAAAAGCTTTCCTATCTTCAGTTTGATGAGTATGCAAAGCTTAAAGCTGAAAAAAATCTTGCCTTTGAAGATTATCCAGTGTTTATCAAGGTACTTAAGGAAATCGAATCATTAAAATGCTCCATACCTTGCAGAGAAGGAGGTGGAAAGCCTGTCTGCGAGATCAGGAACTGCGTGCAAGGTAAAGGATACTTCGGATGCTGGGAGTGCAGCGATCGCTGTAGCTGTACTAAACTTGATTATTTGAGGTCCGTTCATCCGAGTTTAGACTACCACTTAGACTTAATTGGCAAATACGGTCCAGAAAGCTGGCATTCAAAGCGTGGAATCCATTATAGGTGGCAAAAAGAAAGCGCTGAAAAAACAAAACCATAGAATAAACCCATAATTATTTTATGAGATTAATTCATTCTCACCAGTTACGGATTTTTCCTTCTCCGACTTGGTTTAGTTCCTATTTGGTCTATTTTGGGATGATGAAGAGACCCAGCTGACCGAAAAAGTGAATAAAGAATTGAAAAGAAAACAAATTAATTTCTCGATCAGAATTTTGATTAGTTCACTTAGAATACTTATCTCCACTATCGGCTCAAACAAAGAAGCCATATATTATAATTGCGAGCGACTTTTTACTCAATTATTGAAATTAGCTTTTCCATTCTTAGAGAGCCTATCCTATAACTCAAAATTGCATCTCCTAATCTGGAATTAAAAAAACGCCATGATAAAAGACACCTTTTAGTCAGTTAAGAAGTTTAATCATATTAGTTTTCATTCAACCGCATAAATTATAAGAAAGTAAATATCTATTTTTCGAAATAAATAGTTAGATCTGTGATTTCAGAGTTACTTCCAATCCTTATTGGTGGACCCCATGTGCCGAATCCAGAGGAGACAACTATCTGATATTCTCCTTTTCTCAAATAGCCCCAACTGTTTTCAAATATATGCTTGGCAATCAGATTATTGGGAAAAAATTGTCCGTTATGCGTATGACCAGATAATTGTAAATCGATTCCATTTCGCTGTCCTTCCTCCAGATTAACAGGTTGGTGATCCAACAGAATAATCGGGAGATTGTTGTCGATTTCTTCTATAAGGCTAGATAGCTCAAGACGTGCTTTTCCGAACATACGACCAGCCGTGCGATCATCTCGGCCAATTATATAAAATTGATTGTTTATTTTCATGCACTGATCAACCAGCACATTAATCCCAGCCTGCTGCAAATATTCAATGGCCAGCTCACTATTGCCGCCAATATATTCATGGTTTCCAAGAACTGCATACACACCGTACCTGGATCTTAGTTTTTTCAGTATTTCCGGCATTTTATTATTAGCAAAGAATCTTACATCCTCATCTATGATATCCCCGGCAAGAATCACAATGTCTGGATCAAGCTCGTTGATTCTACTAACCATTGCATCAAGACGATCATTATCAACTACCAGCCCAAGGTGTATGTCGGATACCATAACAGCATGAATTTCTGATAAATTTTGTACTCTTTTTTTAATGGTAATATCATAATGCACAACTTGTGGATTGTTTGCATTCCAGGTTCCATATATTAAAAGAAGAAAAACCAGGGATAAAACTAAAAAACCCCAGTAAAATGATGGGTATTGAATAATCTGTGTCGTTGGAAATATGAGAGAAGTTAAGTGATGAAGAATATCCATAACTATCCACATCAAAAAAGAATAGTAAACAGCACCCAGCCAGTAATCGCCTGTTACAGAGATTAAATCATTAACATATCCAGGACAAAATCTATTTCCTAACCTGGATGCAAAAAATGATGTTGCAAGAAGTGAATAGCAGCTCCAGTAAAGAAAAGAGTGAGGTTCGATGAGATTGGTTAATGATTGAAAAAAACGTAAACCTACATAATAGTTTCCTGCAACATAGACAGAGATAAAAACACTCAAAATACCTAGAAAAAGCAAACTTATCTTTTTGTTTTTCTTCTGTACTTTGTTTTTCTTCTGTACTTTGTTTTTCTGTACTTTGTTTTTCTGTACTTTATCCGTCATAATATTCCTATCTCATAAACACTTTCTTAATGGGGATTTTCGAAACCTTAAATAGAAACTAATTTATAATAAATGAAAAATTATTCAGAGTATTAGGCCCCTCAAAAATAACTTGAGATCCTCTTAAGACAGCTTCTTGGGGATATCTGAAAAGTGTTGTGACTATTTAGTATGATTAGTCCTGTATATTGTTTTGTGGCTTAGTTTTCCTTAAAGACTGCCTTACCATGGCCAATCTTTGCTCAAAGTCAGGCCCTTCAAGTTCTTCTGCCACAGCTTTTAGCAAGTCAGGGATTTTCAGACTCTGGGGACATTTCTCCATACATTGACCGCACTCAGTACATAGAGAAGCAAATCCTCCAGGCTCACTGTCCGTGAATGCTCCGCTCATCCTCATAGCATACGCGAATTTGGATCCATCCACATTGCCAAACATGTGCAAGTTGTTATAAATATCAAAACATTCAGGGATGTTTACTCCTGAAGGACAGGGTATGCAATACTGACAGCCAGTACAGCCAATTTTTATGAGCTGACGGTACTTTTGCTCAACTCTGTTAACAAGCTGCAGTTCGGCTTCAGTCAATGAGTTAGGATAGGCTTCATCTGCTGTTTTCAAGTTCTCCTCTATTTGGGCTTCCTCATTCATGCCTGAAAGCACAGTTGTGACTTCCGGATGGTTCCAAATCCAGCGAAGTGCCCATTCTGCTGGTGTACGTTTTACGGATGCTTCGTTCCAGATTTCTTTAACTTCAGAGGGCACTCGATTGGCCAGATTACCTCCGAGCAGAGGCTCCATGATAATAATGCCCAGGCTCTTTGAAGCCGCATATTTAAGCCCTTCTGTTCCTGCCTGGTGCTTCTCATCCATGAAATTATACTGAATCTGACAGAAAGTCCAGGGATATGCATCTACAATCCGTTTGAAATCCTCAATTGAACCATGGAAAGAGAAACCTGCATTGACAATACGTCCATCAGCTTTTGCCTTATCAAGGAAATCAGTCACACCAAGAGGCTCAAGTATATCCCACACTTCTCCTGCAAGACCATGTACCAGATAATAATCAATATGGTCCGTGTTGAGTCTCTTTAACTGAGCATTGAGGAAACTATCCATATCTTCTCGACTTTTTATGAGCCAGGATGGAAGCTTTGTAGCAAGTTTAACCTTTTCTCGATATCCGTCCGCAAGGGCATGGCCAAGGAAAGGCTCGCTTTCTCCCATATGATACGGCCAGGCTGTATCAATGTAATTTACTCCGTGGTCGATTGCATAACGCACCTGTTTTGTGGCTCTTTTTTCATCTATAGTCCCATCTTCTTTGATAGGAAGACGCATGCACCCGAATCCCAATACTGAAAGTTTGTCTTCATTCTCAGGCACTTTTCTGTATAACATCTTTCTTTCTCCTATGGCTTTCAAACGAATTCGTGCTGTGTTTTTCAATTGTTAGTTCAGTAATGTTTGAATTGTTAGTTCAGTAATGTTTAAGTTCTTTCTGATTGACTGATCACTCATATTTTTTAAGTTTTTCGTTCCTATTTTTGCTAAATCTTATTATGTAAAATCGTTATAATTCACGTATAATCTCTTCTTAGTCTAATTTATTTACATCTTCCTTTCTGCATTAAATTCATTAATGGCTTTTGCCGTATTCTCAAGCAGCTTGAAAGCAAGGTCCTGATCCGGCCAGAACGCCAGCCCGCAGTCCGGATTTGCATACTTTATGCGATCCCCAAGAATGGAAAAAGCCATTTCAAGTCTCTTTTTTATGACGTCTGGAGTCTCCAGCTCAGTTACGATTTTTTGCAGATATTCTTTTTCCTTCCAGGCATTAACTCTATACCTTTCATTGATAATGCTTGTAAGACTGAAAATGTCAGTTCTTGAGATTCCAACTCCTACATAAGTATTTGAATCCTCCAGTATTTTTCTGTCCAGAAGATCGAGGTAGGAAGGAGTTCCCGCATATTCAAATCCAATGACATTGATAGGAGTCTCGCATATAAGTCTATACTTCAAAGGAGAATACAGATGAATTTCCATATCCGCTCCCTGTTGCCGAGCATAAGTAGAGGCAGCCGTAAGAGCCGATATGATATCAGAGTCAGAAAACTGAATCTTATCATTTAATCCCAGGCTGATTTCATCCAGAGCTATAACTTTAATTTTAAAATTTTTTGCTGTTTTAAACGCCTGTTTAATGAATTTCTCAATATCCAATGCAAGGATATTATAAGCGTCCACATAATCAGTTGCCCCGAAGGCCTGAAGATAGAGATCTGTCGGGCCTGCAACACAAACCCTGACTTCAAGAGTCTTTCCTGTCTTTTCTTTGTATTGTTTTGCAATCTCGTCAATTATTTCCAGCTCAAGTATCTTTGCATTTTCCTCTTTCAGTACATAAGGCTCAGAACAGTTCTTTTCATCCTTGATGATATCCAGAAACTGCCCTATCATATCTCTGAACTGAGGATAAGTGGGTACGTGTACTCCCACATCGATTTTCCTCCGGAAAGCCTCCCTTACTACGGAAAAGAGTTTTTCATCTTCATTTCGATTTTCAGCTGCTGCCTTTACCCACTCCCGTGTGATGCCTTCAGGTGTGGGAAGGCTGCCTTCATCGATAAAAATAATCCCCTTCATGCCTGATATTAAGAGAGTTGAAGTTTTATAGGTATTGGAATTACTCTAATAATAAAGTTAAAGTTTCGAATTTGTTTTGTCCATATTCTCTTGACCTATCAATTGCCTAATACTATAAATTCTGATAAAGATTAACGTTTAAAACAGTTTATTTTTGGTTGCTGTTTAACTGAAAACCGAAGAACTATTGATTTTCGCAATTTTTTTAACTACCGGACAAAGATATTTTTTGTCTACAAAATAATGGTTTGTCCCTCATAGGTTGATATTTTCCAGAGTACTAACACATTCGCTTTTCGCTCTAATTTTTTGTTTTTATGTACACTCACTTACCTGTAAGCAGGTAAGCTTAGAAATTCGACGTTGAAAAGACTCAATTAAAAGTTCTTGACAAGTTCTACGAAAGAGGTTTTCTACAGAGCCAAAAAAGTAGCCTATGGCTTGTGAGCCTGGTAATATTTATTCACCATTTATTCACTAATATCCCGAAAACCAAATACAAATTATGTACGTAGCGTATGGATATCTTACATCAGACTACCTTAATACGGGAAATATTGCATAAGTCTTTTATTAGTTATACAAAAGCTATTCCAAGATAGTTTAATATGATAATTAAAAGTGCTCCAAAAATACCTCCAATTGCGCAAATCAACACAGTTAATAATGTTATTGCGATTTGAAGTCCAAATAAAAACTTTGCTGCAGCTAAGACTAAAATTCCAAGTACAGCGTTCATAGCAAGCTGAGTACCGTTCTTAAGAATTACATATAATACAACAGCTATTATAATTGCCAGAAATAGCGTTGAGATTTCTATAATTGCAAATGTCATAATTTCCATTAGAAATTCAATTCATTTATAACTATCATTGATTTTTGGATTCTAAAGCTTCTACTATTTCTCATTTTGAAGGAAATTTGATGCTTAACCAGTCTTCGTGAAACGACCTTAACAGCCTTCGCTAATTATTTTGTGTATTCTGGATATAATTTATTCACCAATATCCTGAAAACCTGCTATCGATCATGTATGTAATGTGTAGATGGCTTATAGTAGCTTTATAACACTCAACGTGAATTATCGAGTAATTTTGTTATACAAAGCCAAATAAGATAACTAGCGTCCAAATAGTTGATGGTAGGAAAAAGCTTAGAAATACTGCTATTATGGATTTTCTCATACTTACATTATGCACAACCATACCACCTATAATAAGAAGATACATCTCGTAAATTACAGTGACTGAGACGACATAAGGAACTGCTAAAAATATCAATGCAGCACTTGCATATGATGCAAATCTTAAGGTACCTTCATAACTTCCAATTCCTCCAAGCGCCCTATAAAGGAGATTGGCGATTAGAGATAGGATAAGAAGAGAAACGAATACTAAAAGAAGCCCTACCCCCACTATCATAGAAATACGGCCAAATTCGGAAAAGCTAAATTCCGAATTTTCCATTGTTAACACACTGAAGAAAACAAGTAGAGATAAAAGCCAGGATATGATATAGCTGATTGCTGCAAAAGTAAGGGGATCAGCGTACCCCCCACTCGTAGGCATTTTCATGAAAAATTCAGCTGGTTTCAGGATAACCTCTTTCCAGGTTTTGATATAGTTCATCTTAATTAGAAATTGAATTGATGATAAATAAATTTATTGAAACTGTCCTTAGATCGAATCATGATGAAAAGTAAGACTTTATGGACCCTAAAGCTACTACTTTTTTCTTATTAAAAGAAATTTAATGCTTACATCAGTCTTTGTGAATATTTCAAGCAACCTTCGTAGTCACTTTGAATATTTTCTGGATCTAAATACTCCACCAATATCGTGAAAATTTGTTACAACTAATGTACGTATCGTGTGTGATACTTTACAACCAGACTAGCATTACATGTGATAAGAAATAAATGGACGCTAAATATTTTAAAAACACTACTTTTTCCTTTTTTACTTATAATTAACTACAAATAGACATATAAGGAATGAAATAAATATAATTTATTATGGGGCGAAAAATAGTTTCAGAAAAGAAAATGTGTACGGGCTTGACACTAAACCCATCAATAATAAGAATAATTGACGAAAATCATGGTCAAACTTCAAGGCCGGTATTTGTTGACGAACTTATTGTTGAAAAGTATAGTAAGGTGGTTTAAATGGTCAAGCAAATTTCAAATAAAGAAGTATTAAAAGAAATTCATGGGAAAAATAGTTGAGCTTGAATCTAAAAATGCAAAGTGGGACTCTAAAATGGACAGTTTGCAATTGAGTGAAGAATGGATG
>Ga0074193_1003749_pt1 | contig 10608 bp, 11 predicted proteins | sample EPASupsiteHSE605_FD_64523 | JGI IMG/M metagenome (GOLD analysis project Ga0074193, IMG submission 64523) | Bioremediated contaminated groundwater from EPA Superfund site, New Mexico - Sample HSE6-05 | ecosystem: Environmental > Aquatic > Deep subsurface > Groundwater > Contaminated ...
CATTGAGCACCTCACATAGTCGCTTGAGTATTATAATTTATATATCGCGGCTTGTCAACAGAAAATTGATATATACTATTAGATAAAGTAATGTTATAATATCCGCAATGCGCCGGTTATACATATCCTGACATTATTCCGCAGCGGCACCGTGCGCCTGTGGCAAAATACTGGGTACTATGAGACTATTATAATACCTTTCGGGGATTTTTCAAACATTATCGGAGAGAAAAATGAAAGAACTGACCGTTTCCAAAAACGACGCGAACCAGCGCCTTGACCGCTTTGTGGGCAAGGCCGTTCCGCTTCTGCCCGATTCGCTTCTGCAGAAATACATCCGCCTGAAACGGATAAAGGTGAACGGAAAGGGTGCGCACCGCGACGATAAGGTCAAAACAGGCGATATTCTTCAGCTTTATATAAATGACGAGTTTTTCGAAACGCCGACGGAGGTCAACGCATATCTGAAGGTTTCCGCTCCGAAGCTCTCCGTTGTTTATGAGGATGAAAACATCCTGCTTGTCGATAAAAAGCCCGGAGTGCTCTGCCACAGCGCGGGCGAGTGGACCTACGACACTCTGATAGCGAATATTCAGGCTTATGTTTATCAAAAGGGCGAGTGGAATCCGAGAGCAGAAAACGCCTTTGCGCCCGCGCTCTGCAACCGCATTGACCGAAACACGGGCGGTATCGTCATTGCGGCAAAAAACGCCGAAGCCCTGCGTATTATGAATGAAAAGATAAGACAGCGTGAAATAGATAAATATTATCTCTGCGCCGTCCACGGCAGACCGAGCCCGAAGGAGGGCACCCTGCGAGGCTTCATATTCAAGGACGCGTCAAAAAACCAGGTCTATGTGAAAAAGCAGAGCTGTCCGGGAGCCAAGGAGGCAATTACCGAATACCGCACGCTCCGTACCAAAGACGGACTTTCACTCGTTGAATGCCGTCTTATGACAGGCCGCACCCACCAGATACGCGCTCAGATGGCGGCAAACGGAACTCCGCTTCTGGGCGACGGGAAATACGGCGCCGAGCGCATAAACCGCGAGTACGGCGAGAAGTACCAGGCCCTGTATTCCTACCGCCTGAAATTTGCCTTCAAAGAGGACGCCGGAGTGCTCAACTACCTTGCCGGACAGAGTTTTTCCGTTGAGAGCGTTGAATTTGCCAAAAAATATTTCGATTTTGAATTTTCCGTTGACAACTGACATTTTTATATATATATTGAGTCTTGCGCTGAAAAATAAAGCGTTAAAAGCCTTGCCGTTTACGCGGCGAAAAACATAAAAAAATCGGGTAAATACCGGCTTAAAAAACGATATGCGTAATTTGGCTTGCGCTGTCATGCGGGTATAAAAACAGAAGGGGGACGCCAATGGCCAAAGAACTCATACGACTTGAGGATTGCCGTAAGGAATTTGACGGCGAGGTCGTACTTGACTCGATTAGCTTAGCTATTAAGGACAAAGAGTTTCTCACACTGCTCGGCCCCTCGGGCTGCGGAAAAACCACCACCCTGCGCATAATCGGCGGCTTTTTAAGACCCGATTCCGGCAAAGTGGTTTTCGACGGTGTGACGATCAATGATGTTCCGCCTCACAAGCGCAAGATCAACACGGTTTTTCAGAAGTATGCGCTGTTCACGCATCTGAATGTTTATGAGAACATCGCTTTCGGTCTGAGGGTGCAAAGACCGAAGCTCTCTGAACAGGAGATTGAGCGGAGAGTGCATGAATCTCTGGAGCTTGTTGCGCTCAAGGGCTATGAAAAGCGTTCTGTAAGTCAGCTTTCGGGCGGACAGCAGCAGCGTGTCGCCATAGCCAGAGCTGTCGTCAACAAGCCGCAGGTACTGCTTCTCGACGAACCGCTGGGCGCTTTGGATCTTAAGCTCCGCAAGGATATGCAGCGGGAGCTCAAGCAGATCCAGCAGCAGGTGGGCATCACTTTTATTTATGTAACGCATGATCAGGAGGAAGCTCTGACGATGTCTGATACCGTCGTTGTCATGAACAAGGGCGAAATTCAGCAGATAGGCACTCCTTTGGATATATACAACGAACCCAAAAACGCTTTCGTCGCGGATTTTATCGGCGAGAGCAATATTATAGACGGCGTTATGGTCTCGGACCACATCGTCCGTATGTACGGCAGGGATTTCGAATGCCTTGACAAGGGCTTTTCGCCGAATGAGCCTGTCGATGTTGTCGTGCGCCCTGAAGATATCGATATCGTTCCCGTTTCGCAGGGACAGATTGTCGGCACGGTGACGGATGTCACCTTCAAGGGTATGCAGTACGATATAATCGTGGATTTTCAGGGCTTTAAGTGGCTCATCCAGACCACCGACCACTCTCCTGTTGGTACAAGGATTGGAGTTAAGATCGACCCCGACGGCTTCCACATTATGAAAAAGAGCGAATATTCGGGACTTTACGGAGATTACAGCTCCTACAGCGCAGAATATGACGAGCTTTCCGCCGACCCCGAAGGTGGAGGGCAGGAAGATGAGTAAAAACAAGTTGTTCTCCGGCACGGTAGGTGCTGTCGGCGGCTTTTTTGACCGCTTCCGCAGGCAGTCCTTCGCCTATCCCTATGTGCTTTGGATGGCTCTTTTTGTCGTTATTCCGATTATCCTGATTGGGGTCTACGCATTTACAAGCGCGCAGGGCACGTTTACGCTGGAGAATTTTTCGGGCATGACAGACTACGCTCCCGTTTTCGGGCGGAGCCTCTGGCTCGCGTTTCTTGCTACAGTAATCTGCATCCTTATCGGCTATCCCGTCGCTCTTGCAATAAGTCGCGCAGATTCGAAGACTCAGCGCATACTGCTAATGCTTATAATGCTCCCCATGTGGATAAATTTCCTTCTGCGCACCTACGCGTGGATGTCACTTCTGGAAAACACGGGGCTAATAAACCGCCTTCTTGCGTCAATCGGGGTTTTCGACCTCATAAACTCCCTGCACGCGGGCGACGCCGGCTATTCCCCGATAACGCACTTCCAGCTTATTAACACAAACGGCGCGGTCATCCTCGGCATGGTCTATAACTACCTTCCGTTTATGATACTGCCCATTGAAAGCGTCATAGTCAAAATCGACCCCTTTGTCATCGAGGCGGCGCAGGATCTGGGCGCGAACAGCGGAACGGTTTTTCGCAAGGTCATTCTGCCGCTCAGCCTTTCGGGCGTCATAAGCGGCATCACAATGGTGTTTGTCCCCGCGGTTTCCACCTTTGTCATTTCAAAGCTCCTCTCAAACGGAACCGTCATGCTGCTCGGCGACCTTATCGAAATGCAGTTTTCGGGAGCCGCCTATAACCCGCATCTCGGAAGCGCCATCTCCCTTATAATGATGGTCATCGTCGTTATTTGCATGAGCGTCATGAGTAAGTTCGGCGAGGGCGAGGAACAGGCGGTGGTGATGTGACAAAGAAATATACCGGCGGAAAGATTTTTGCGGCGCTCACCTACGTGTTCCTTTACGCGCCGATCATCGTTCTGATAGTTTTTTCGTTCAACGCCACAAAGAGCCGCACAATCTGGTCCGGCTTCACACTCGACTGGTACAGGGAGCTTTTCCATGACAGCCTTATAATGTCGTCCCTGCAGACGACGCTTCTCGTTTCCGTCATCGCCTCGCTCATCGCCGCCGTAATCGGCACCTTTGCCGCCATAGGTTTTTATAATATGAAAAAGAACTGGCGAAGCCCGCTTCTGCTTGTGAACAACATTCCCGTTGTCAACGCGGACATCATCACGGGCGTATCGCTTTCCCTGCTATTTGTTTCGGCGGGCGCACTAATGGGCTTTCAACTAGGCTTCGGAACGCTTTTAATCGCGCATATCAGCTTTGATATCCCCTATGTCATACTCTCGGTCATGCCGAAGCTCTATCAGCTTGACCGCAACCTTTTCGAAGCGGCGCAGGACCTCGGCTGCACCTGGTTCCAGACCGTGTACAAGGTGATAATACCCGAGATTATGCCGGGCATAATAAACGGACTGCTGATTGCTTTCACGATGTCGGTCGACGACTTCGTTATCAGCTATTTCACGGCGGGCAGCAGCGTGCAGACGCTGTCAATGACAATTTATGCCATGACCCGCCGCAGAATAAGCCCGAAAATAAACGCCATTTCAACACTTCTCTTTGCCGTTGTCCTGATTCTCCTTGTGATAGTCAATGTGCGTGAAGCGCGTCAGCACAAGGCGGAAATCAAAAAAGAAAAAATGCTGAAAGGAACGAACTGATGAAAAAAACTTTTTCCGTTGTTATCTGCGCCGTCATGCTCATATGCCTGTTTTCCGGCTGCGGAGGCAGCAAGACGACAAACGGCGTAGTCAATGTTTATAACTGGGGCGAATATATCGACACCGACCTTATCACACAGTTTGAAAATGAGACCGGCATCAAGGTCAACTACAAGACCTATGAATCAAACGAGCAGATGTATTCCGTTCTCAAACAGGGCGGAGTAAGCTACGACGTTATCATCCCCTCCGATTATATGATCTCCCGCCTCATAGACGAGGACATGCTCGAGCCGCTCAACTTTGACAATATACCCAATTATTCGCTTATTGACGACAGCCTCAAAAGCATGGCATACGACCCTGACAACACTTACAGCGTGCCTTATATGTGGGGCACCATCGGCATAATCTATGACCCCACCGTCGTCGGCGAGGTCGACAGCTGGAGCGCTCTCTTCGACGAGAAGAACGAGGGCAATATCCTGATGTTCGACAATTCCCGCGATGCGATGGCAATCGCGCTCAAGTATCTCGGGTATTCCATGAACTCAACAGATGAAACAGAGCTGAACGAGGCTTATGAGCTGTTAAAACAGCAGAAGCCTATACTTCAGGGCTATGTCATGGACCAGATTTTCGACAAGCTCGAAAGCGGCGAAGCGGCAATCGGGCCCTACTACGCCGGCGACTATCTCACGATGCACGCCGAGAACCCGAACCTCAAGTTCTGCATTCCCAAGGAAGGCTCGAATGTCTTTGTCGACGCTATGTGCGTTCTCAAAAACGCCGAGAACAAGGATAACGCCGAAGCGTTTATAAACTTCATGTCCGGCACGGAACAAAGTATGGCAAACTCTGAATATATCGGCTACACCAGCCCGAACAAGGAAGTCGAGGATTTGATCGACATCGACGATTTCACGAGGTCCGTAATGTATCCGGACGATGCGACACTTGCAAAATGCGAGTCGTATATCAATCTCCCGCAGGAAACTCTGGACTACTACGACGAGATGTGGGTTAAGCTTAAATCATAAGTAATAAAAGAGCGCACCGAGAGGTGCGCTCTTTTATTATTCGGCTTTGTTTTCTTCCTTATGCTCTACTGCTTTTACGTTCCGCTCGAATTTGCTTCTCGGACCCATGACCTCATGTCCGCAGCCGAGGCAGCGGAGCTTGAAGTCCATTCCGGTGCGAAGCACGAGCCAGCGCTTTTCACCGCAGGGGTGGACTTTTTTCATTGTAAGTATATCGCCTGTTCTTATATCCACGGTAATACCTCACTTCTTTTTGATATTGTCCCAATAGATTTTTGCGGCCTGCTCGGTTTTGTTGTCGCTGTATTCGTAATACTTCGCGCCTTTTAGCTCGTCCGGCAGGTACTGCTGCTTGACCCAATGGTTCGGGAAGCTGTGGGGATACTTATAGTTCTGCTCCCGCTTGTGCTCCGTAGAATCCGCGTGGACGTTCTGCAGCTCGCGCGGGATGTCGCCGACCTTGCCAGAACGGACGTCGGCCATGGCCCTGTCGATTGCCGTAACGCCGCTGTTTGATTTCGGAGCGGTGGCAAGCAGGATGACCGCCTCGGCGAGCGGAAGCCGCCCCTCGGGCAGACCGAGCTGAAGGGCGGAGTCGACGCAGGCCTTGACTATCGGCACCGCCATCGGATAGGCAAGCCCGATATCCTCGCTCGCGGAGCAGAGGATGCGGCGGCACGCGCCGATAAGGTCGCCCGCCTCAAGAAGCCGCGCCAGATAGTGGAGTGCCGCGTCGGGGTCGGAACCGCGCAGCGATTTCATCAGCGCGGAGAGAATATCGAAATGCGCGTCGCCCTCGCGGTCGTAGCGCATGGAGCTTTTCTGCGAGACCTGTTCGGCATCGGCAAGCGTGAGAGCGACCTTATCGGACGCGCCCTTCGACGCGCTGTAAAGAAGCTCGATTGCGTTTATCGCCTTGCGGACATCGCCGCCGCAGCTACGGGCGATATGCGCCGTGACGCCCTCCTCGGCGTTAATCGTTACCGTGTCGCGCTCCTCAAGAAAACGCAGAGCGCGCACGACCGCTTTTTCGCAGTCGGCGGCGTTGAGCTGCTTGAACTCAAAGATAGTCGAGCGGCTCAGAATCGCGTTGAAAACATAGAAATACGGGTTCTCCGTCGTCGAGGCGATGAGCGTTATCTTTCCGTTTTCGATGAATTCCAGAAGCGACTGCTGCTGCTTTTTATTGAAATACTGTATCTCGTCGAGGTACAGGAGCACGCCCTCGGGAGCCATAAGCGTGTCGAGCTCGTCGATTATCGCCTTGATGTCGGCGATGCCCGACGTCGTGGCGTTGAGCTTTCGAAGGGCGCGGTTAGTCTTATCGGCGATGATGCTGGCAACGGTCGTCTTGCCCGTGCCCGAGGGACCGTAGAATATCATGTTCGGTATCTGCTTTGAGTCTATAATGCGGCGAAGCATTGAGTCTTCGCCCAGAATCTCGGACTGCCCGACGACGTCGTCCAATGATTGCGGACGAAGCTCGTCCGCAAGCGGTCTGTACATAGCCTTGCCTCCTTTTCAGAGCAGCTTTTTAGTAACAAAGAGCCGGCAGGTTTACCCGTCGGCTCTGAAAATGCTGATATTTGCAGCCAATATTCGGGATTTCCTGAGACTATAATATCACGAAACCGCTTATTCGTACAGGGGATATTTTTTGCAGAGGGCGGCGACGCGCTCCCCGATGTTTTCTTTTTTATTCTCATAGTCGCGGATGGCAAGATTGATGAGCTCCGCGATTTCGGCTATGTCCTCTCCGACAAAGCCGCGGGTAGTAACGGCAGCGGTGCCGAGGCGCAGACCGCTTGTTTCCTTTGCGCTGAGCGGGTCGCCGGGGATTTTATTCTTGTTGGTGGTAATATGGACCTCGTCCAGACGCGTTTCAAGCTCGCGTCCAGAAATGCCCGTCCCGCGCAGGTCGAGCAAAACGAGGTGGTTGTCCGTGCCTCCGGAAACGAGGTTCAGCCCGCGCTTCATAAGCTCGGAGGCGAGAATCGAGCAGTTTTCGTGTAGCTGCGCCTGATAGGCGGCAAATTCGGGCTTCAGCGCTTCGCCGAAGGCAACGGCTTTGCCCGCAATGACATGCATGAGGGGACCGCCCTGACTGCCGGGGAAAATCGCGCTGTTGATTTTTTTCGCAAGCTCGGGGCTGTTCGTCATTATAACTCCGCCGCGGGGACCGCGGAGAGTTTTGTGGGTGGTGGTCGTGACAACATCGGCATAGCCGAAGGGCGAGGGGTGAAGACCCGCCGCAACAAGACCGGCTATGTGTGCCATATCGACCAGAAGATAAGCGCCGACTTCCTTTGAAATCGCGGCGAATTTGTCAAATTCGAGGATGCGGGGATAGGCGGAGGCGCCCGCGATAATCATTTTGGGCTTCGTTTCGAGAGCAATCCTGCGAAGCTCGTCATAGTCGATATAGCCCGTTTCGGGATTTACGCCGTAAGACACGGCGTGGTAGTTTTTGCCAGAGAAGTTGACCTTGTAGCCGTGGGTGAGGTGGCCGCCCGCGTCAAGGTCCATGCCGAGCACCGTGTCGCCCTGGGAGCAGAGCGCAAGATAAACGGCGTAGTTTGCCTGAGAGCCGCTGTGGGGCTGGACATTCGCGTATTCGCAGCCGAAAAGCTCTTTGCAGCGCGCGATTGCGATGTTCTCCACGATGTCCACATACTGACAGCCGCCGTAATAACGGTTGCCGGGGTAGCCCTCCGCGTATTTATTGGTGAGCACGCTGCCGACGGCGGCCAGCACCGCTTCGCTGACGATATTCTCCGAAGCGATTAACTCAATGTTCCCTCTTTGTCTTTCCAGTTCGAGCGCCATTGCATCCGCAACTTCTTTATCCTGCCGTGAGACGATTTCAAGCTGTGATTCCACCATCATTTCTGTGCTCCTCCGTTATGTTTATATATGTAAGACAGACACGCGGAAAGCCCGCAGCCTCAGCGGGCAGATAAACTATGTGCAAAGTAAACCAAATATCCGAGAGTATATTGTTATTATAACTGAACAGTATGGGCTTTACAACTGGCTAAATGTGAAAAATCTTTAATTTTCCGCCGCCGAATGTTATACTTTTTTATATATGAAAGCTCTGCCGCTGCAAAGGAGAAAACCATGAGAACCAAAGCGCAGATAAATGAGATAATATCGAGGCTCGAAGCCGAATATCCGCTGGCGGACTGCTCGCTCGAATACGCAAAGGACTACGAACTGCTGTTCGCGGCGCGGCTTGCCGCCCAATGCACCGACGAGAGGGTGAACAAAATAACGCCCGCTCTGTTCGGAAAATACCCGACGCTCAAGTCGATTGCTGAAGCTGATACGGAGGAACTTGAGGGATACATCCGCTCCTGCGGCTTTTACCATTCGAAGGCTCATGACATCATAGCGTGCGCAAACGCGCTTATTGACCGCTTCGGCGGCAGGGTTCCGGACACTATGGAGGAACTGACCTCCTTGCCCGGAGTGGGACGAAAAACGGCTAATCTGATGCTGGGCGACATTTTCGGAAAGCCCGCCGTCGTCGTCGATACCCACTGCATCAGGCTCACGAACCGCATCGGACTTGTCGACGGTCTGAAGGACCCGGCAAAAATCGAAACCGCGCTCCGCAAGATACTGCCGCCCGAAAAATCCTCCGACTTCTGCCACAGAATGGTCCTTCACGGCAGGGCGGTCTGCCCCGCGAGAAAGCCTCTGTGCGATAAATGCTGCATCAGGGAGCTTTGTGTTCAGGGTACGAAGAAGTAAGCCCGGGCGCCCCGGTGAATTTGTGGACTAAAGGTAAAATTTTTGTTTTTTGTGGAAAAACCCTTTTAATATGCACGCTTTTATATTAAAATACCTTAGAACGATTTAAGGTTGAAGAACGGAGTGCGTTATGGAAGACAAGAAGCCTGTGTACAAACGTGTACTTCTTAAAATAAGCGGCGAAGCCCTCGCGGGAGAGCAGGGCAGAGGCCTTGATTTCAACGTGATACGCGAAGTCTGCGCGTCTGTTAAAAAATGCGTGGAGCTGGGAGTTGAGGTCGGCATAGTCGTCGGCGGCGGCAACTTCTGGCGCGGAGTCAAGGACGGCAGCGGAAAAATGGAGCGTACCCGCGCCGACCATATGGGAATGCTCGCGACGGTTATGAACTGCCTCGCCCTTGCAGATGTTTTCGAACAGATGGGTGTTGAGGTCAGAGTCCAGACCGCCATCGAGATGAAGGCGATTGCCGAGCCCTATATACGCGGACGCGCGATGAGGCATCTCGGACTCAAGAGAGTCGTCATCTTCGGCTGCGGAACGGGAAGCCCATTCTTCTCGACCGACACGGCCGCCGTGCTCCGCGCCGCTGAAATCGAGGCGGATGCGATACTTCTTGCAAAGAACGTGGACGGCGTTTACTCCGCCGATCCCAAGCTCGACCCCAACGCGGTCAAATATGACTCCATCTCTTACGACGACGTGCTTGCCCAGCACCTCGCGGTCATGGATTCGACGGCGACCTCGCTTTCAATGGATAACAAGATACCAGTTATCCTTTTTGCGCTCAAGGACCCTAACAACATCGTCCGCGTCGTAATGGGCGAAAAAATCGGAACTATAGTCCAGTAAGTAAGCTAAAACGACATTATTGTACTTCACAACAATATCGGAGGGATTGAAAATGGCAGAAAACTATCAGGAAATCACCGCTAAAATGAAAAAGACAACAGAGGTCTTGAGTTCTCAGTTCGATTCTGTTCGCGCAGGCCGCGCGAATCCGGCTGTCCTGGACAAGCTGAGGGTTGAATATTACGGCACCCCCACTCCCATCAACCAGATTGCCTCGGTCGCAACGCCGGACCCCCGCTCTCTTGTTGTCCAGCCCTGGGACACTTCAAGCCTTCGCCTGATTGAAAAGGCGATACTTGAGTCGGACCTCGGCATAAATCCCACTAACGACGGCAAGGTCATCCGTCTCATATTCCCTCAGCTCACCGAGGAGCGCAGAAAAGACCTCATCAAGCAAGTCAAAAAATATGCCGAGGAGGCAAAGGTCGCAATCCGCAACATCCGCCGCGACGCCATGGAGCATTTCAAGGAGCTAAAAAAGAAGTCCGAGATAACCGAAGACGACCTCAAGGACATCGAAAAGGATATGCAGAAGCTGACTGACGACTATATCAAGGAAATCGACAACATAGCTGCCAAGAAGGAAAAGGAGCTAATGGCTATCTGATGTGGCGCTTACGCAAAACAGAAAATAAGGCGGGGGAAGTGGATTTTAATAATCTCCCCCGCCACATTGCCATTATTATGGACGGGAAGCGACGCAGGGC
>Ga0074193_1003750_pt1 | contig 10607 bp, 10 predicted proteins | sample EPASupsiteHSE605_FD_64523 | JGI IMG/M metagenome (GOLD analysis project Ga0074193, IMG submission 64523) | Bioremediated contaminated groundwater from EPA Superfund site, New Mexico - Sample HSE6-05 | ecosystem: Environmental > Aquatic > Deep subsurface > Groundwater > Contaminated ...
CGGTAAATATAAGTAATCCGAAACAAGTGACTTGGCTTGAATACTCTACCAGATTATATCTTAAAACTTCTCCTATCGAAGTAAGTGATATTCTCAAAGAAAAGATATTCTCCCGACTCGACGCCGTAATTCTTACTTCAGCTACGTTAAGCATCTCAAATTCATTTGAACACTTTCTACAAGATATCGGATTACCAAAGGCGACAATAACCGTACAAGTGGATTCACCCTTTGACTTTGAACATCAAATGCAATTTATTGTAGTCAAGAAGGGCATTAACTTTCTAAATTCCGATGAAGAGAAGGCTTTAGGACTCTCTGAATTTATAGCTGAGGTTGCAGAACGAATGAATGGTCGAACACTGGTTCTTTTTACCGCTCATAGTTTGCTCCGTCAAACCTATGCTTTCTTAAATCCGATATTGGCACGGATCGGAGTCGAAACACTGGCTCAAGGGATACAAGGTGAGCGTAGCACTCTGATTGAAGCCTTTAAGAGAAATCCTAAGAGTGTTCTTTTAGGTGCAAATAGCTTCTGGGAGGGGATTGATATTCCGGGTGATACATTATCTTGTGTCATTCTGGTTAAACTTCCATTTTGGCCCCCAACTCTACCATTAATTGAGGCTAGATCAGAGTATCTGAAATCGCAAGGGCGTGACCCCTTTCATGAACTCCTATTACCTGAAGCCGTGATCCGCTTTAAACAAGGATTTGGACGTCTTATTCGTTCTAAGGGGGATCGAGGGGTAGTCATTTTACTTGATGACCGGGTCATTGAAAAATATTATGGAAGATTCTTTTTGGGTTCACTACCACTAAAAATGCATTTTCGAGGAGAAAATGCGCTCGTTTTTCGAAAAATTGAGGAATATGCTAGGGATTTAAGCCAAGAGCTTTTATAATCGTCATAAAAATGATAAACTAAAGAAAATCAAAGGAGGAGGTTCATTTTTAGGTGAAACAATATCCCGTTTCTCGTGATGGTTGGTTGTATCTGGCGATATTAGCGAGTCTAACGGCCATAGCCTATTGGATTTGGCCGTGGCTTATTATTTTACCAGGCATTCTTTTTTTATTTGTTTTGTTTTTTTTCAGAAACCCAAAAAGAGAAGTTCCAATTGATGAATTGACGTTAGTTTCTCCGGCTGACGGGGTGGTTATGGATGTAGAAAGGGTATTTGAAGACCAATTCTTGAATGGAGAAAGCATACGTGTTCGAATCTTTTTAAGTGTTTTTAATGTCCATGTTAATCGTTGCCCCATGGCTGGAAAAGTTGTTTTTCGTGCTTATCGGCCGGGTAAGATGATTCCTGCCTTTAAAAGTCATGCCTCAGAGCTGAATGAAAAAAACTTAGTGGGGATCAAAAACAATCATTTGCAAATTTTAGTGGCACAAGTAACTGGATTTATAGCTCGACGAATTGTGTGTTGGGTGGATAAAGGAGACTTAGTAACTAAAGGGGAAAGATTTGGCCTAATTAAGTTCGGTTCGTGTACAGAAATTTTTGTGCCGACTAATGTAAAAATAATGGTAAGTCCAGGGGATAAGGTGCGAGGAGGACTAAGCATAGTTGGGAAGGTGAGTGTCGAATGAGGGGAAATCCGATTACCGCACGCATGATCCCGAGTATCTTTACGTTGGCAAATTTGCTTTTTGGTTTTCTAGCCCTGATTTGGGTTATTGAAAGGGCTTATACTTTAGCTGCAGCCATGATCTTGCTTTCGGTTCTTATGGACAGTTTGGATGGTAAAGTCGCTCGCAGACTTTCTGTAAGCTCTGATTTTGGCAAAGAACTTGATTCTCTAAGTGATTTGGTCTCTTTTGGGGTGGCACCTGCTATTTTAACTTATCAAGCAATCTTGTATCCTCAACCCAATTATGTAAGGTATGTTGGGTTAGGTATTGCTTCGGTATTTGCACTTTGTGGTGCTGTCCGTTTGGCTCGTTTTAATATGCTTAATATTACTACTTATTTTGTTGGCGTACCCATTACCTTTGCAGGCGGTTTTATGGCTTTATTAATGTTCTTCCGAAATATGTTACCGTGGTATATTTATCTATTTAGTATGATAATCTTAGCCTTTTTAATGGTGTCTACGTTTAAAGTGTCAAAACTTGGGAAATAAACTCTTGCCATATTATAGTACTAAATATTAGAATATTATCTGCACATTCAAGAATAAAGTCGAGGATTATACACCAACTCGTTGGTGTATAATCCTTTTTTTTGCGCCTTACTATTTTTAGAAGTCGCCAGTAGAAGTCTCATTATCAGCCTCCTTCTTTCATCCAACCATTAAAACCCATCTGAATCAAGAATATTGTTAATCACCCTTGACACTGATAAGGCATATAGTATGGCACGGGTACTGAATGTTTGGGGGGGGACATATGAATGGATAATCAACAAGTTAGTTGGAATAGTGTGGGATTACGTATGGTTCAAGGGTTGACGACAACGATTGATGCGGTTCGCCAATTAGATGTTCAGGAAGCTTCTTTAGTTATGAGATTGTTAGGTAAAAGTTGTACTCGCATGATTAAGGATGGTGTAGGACATCAATTCGGAATTGCTTTGATTGAAACGAGTGCTCAACTAGCGATGAAAGAGCAGTTAGTTTTAGAAGACGTGCTTAAAGTAATAACCGGGATTATTGGCCGTCTCTATTTTACTGCAAATACGGAGGAGGAGCGTTTGCTTGTTGCTCAACTTGAAGAGGCAGTAAATAATTACCAATCAGTTTAGGCGGTCATTCGTAACTTTGTTTGCATACATTACCACTGAGTGATGTATATCAAACGGAATGCAAAGGAGGACGGAGACTATGCGAATTTATTATGTTCGGTTACCGGAGTTTGTGCTTAATGTTTTAAGAAAAGTTTTTGGCTAAAGTGGTCTGAAATTCACTCTTCCCTCCTAGAATATATAGTAGAGACAAGCAAGGAGGGAAATTATGCGTCAAAGTCGTTATGTATGGTTAATTGGGATATCACTCTTCTGTCTAATGACAATAATCGTCTTGAAAACACCTCAAGCAGTGATTTCAACTCTAGCAGATCCTCAATACGGGAGTTCTCCAAGAACAACAATCCAACAATTTTGGAAATTTATGGATTTAAGACAGACTGACCTTGCACGTGACCTACTTATTTTACCCAAGGGTTCACTGGATGAAAGTGAGTTTAATGCTTGGGAGTCTCGAATGAATAAGGATCCTATGTTGTCATTACAAAAAGTAGAGTTTATGAATCCCGATTTGGACGGTTCGCAGGATGTAATTGTGCGCGTTTCATGGACGTCATCAGGTGAAGAGGCAATGCAGGCAATGTTTTCTATGAATCTAGTACAAACAGAAAAGGGTTGGGAGATTCAGGGTATAAAGCGGATCAAAGACCTCTCGTATATTGGGGGGGACCATGATGGAAGGTCACTTTAGATCTTACAATGATATGTCTTCATGCAATCGAGAGAGTGGAGCACCATTGCGCTTATATGTGGGTATACTCTACTTAGCTATGGGGTTGATATTAAATCTATGTACCAACTGAACTCTGAACTGGAAAACAAAGTTTGAAACGCGGTTAATACCATAATTGGTAAACCGTGTTTTCTTATTTTCAATCGAAGGCATAAATCATAGGGAAGGTCCCTTTCATTCAGAAAGTGAATACAAACGAAAGCTGTTAAACTATACTTGAAGTTCCAATTATTAAAACAATAAGTATATCTCTCTGTATAGTTTGTCGTCTAATGGTTTAAACTGAGGCTGAAATCAGTTTGCTTTAGGCGTGCTTAAATACACGCTGAGATGTGTTTTAGGTCACATTTAATGGCGGGTTATGATGTTAAACTTAAAAACAACATGAAGAAGGAGGTCATTTTAATGGCAGACGTAAAAAAAGAGGCTCCTGAGTTAGAGTGCGCTCATTGTGGAACTACAAGCGAATTAACACCTGTATTGACTTATGTTCACCAAGGCGAAGAGAAACATGTATGTACGCATTGTTTACCAATGCTCATACATGGTTAGGAGATGAGTAGATGCGATTCACACTTGATATGAAACTAAAAGACATCATGTCCTCAAATCCTAAGACAGCCGAAGCTATGCAGGAATTAGGGTTACACTGTCTGGGATGTGCATTCTCTGTCAATGAAACCTTGGCCAATGCGGCCCAGATGCATAATATAGATCCAAATGTGTTGTTGGAAAAGGTAAATTCCGTTGAACAAGGTGAAATGTCTGCGGAGGCTGCCGCTAAAGCTCAACCAGCCGGAGGCATCTTACAAATGGATAAGAAGACTTATTCGATTGCTCCTCATATACCGGCAGGTGTTGTGACTCCAGAAATCTTACGCAAGATTGCAGATGTCTCAGAAAAATACCATGCACAAGCAATTAAGGTAACTTCTGCTCAGCGAATTGCTATCGTTGGATTAAAGCCCGAGGATGTCCCTAAAATTTGGGGGGATCTGGGTATGGATCCCGGACATGCCATTGGTTTATGTGTGCGAAGTGTAAAAGTTTGCCCGGGTGATACCTTCTGTAAGAGAGGTCTACAGGAAACATTAGCTCTAGGTATGGAAATTGACAAACGTTACCATGGTATGCAATTACCCTCAAAATTTAAAATTGGGGTTGCAGGTTGTCCAAATAAATGTACAGATTCTGCTTCAGTAGATTTAGGTCTGATGGGCACTAGTAAAGGATATCACCTGTATGTAGGCGGTAATGGCGGAGTTAAGCCAAGACAAGGGAATATCCTTTTGGAAAATCTTCAGAGGGAGCAAATAATTTCGGTGGTAGATGCGGTAATTTCTTATTATAAAGATAATGCAAAACCTCAAGAGCGGCTAGGACGTCTTATTGACCGAATTGGCTTAGATGGTCTACGCGAATTTGCTGAGCATGCTAAAAAATAAGACATAAAAAAGCGGATGTTACATCCGCTTTTTTATGTCTTATTTTGTGCAATTCATTATTAATTAACATGTATGGCGTCAACTGGACAGCCATCAGCAGCATCTTTCGCAGCTGCCTCTACATCACTCGGAACCGGGTTAGTATAGGCAACGGCTAATCCGTCATCTTCCATCTTAAACACTTCAGGACAGAATTCCGGGCAAGCTCCACAACCAATACATGTATCTTTGTCTACTGCAGCTATCATTATATATCCTCCTTTAACTTATTAAGCTTATTCTCCCCTAGTTATTCCCTACTATTCACTATAACTTTAACATTTAAATACTTTTTTTTGTTTTTTCTGTATTCCCATAAATTTACCTATCCTAGATCTTTAATACACCTTCTAGATTGATAAATATCGATAGTGTTCATAACAATTCGCTAATTATTTGTCAGCTATCTACTTTAGTGGAAAATAATAGTATATATTGCGATAATTATTATTCCAAAAATATCCATAAAATTCCTTTTGCAATAAGACTTTATCGTTATTTCTACCGCTTTTTAGTGTTGCCTTATTATTTGCGATTTCGACAACCACCATATCGTATAATAAAGGCACCGGAGAGATGCAAATGCTTGAGGCCATAATACTTGAACCGGAATACAATTAAGGCGGGATGAATGGAATAATGAGTAAGAAAATAAAAATAATTGTCGCTGATGATAATCGGAATTTATGTCAAATGCTACAGAACTATCTCCAAGACCAGGAAGATTTGATCGTTGTTGGAGTTGCGAATAATGGTTTAGAAGCTTGGGAGCTTATACAAAATCAGGAACCGGACTTAATAATTCTTGATTTGGTAATGCCTAATTTAGATGGTTTGGGCGTATTAGAAAGAATCAACGCACGAACAACTATGACGCGCCCTAAAATAATTATGCTTACGGCATTTGGACAGGAATCTCTCACTCATCAAGCAATGATTCTTGGTGTGGACTACTTTATTCTCAAACCATTTGATTTAGATATTCTCAGTAAACGTATTCGCTCGTTAACCCAAGATATACCTTCGTCCCCACCAACCCAGAATAGCTCTGCTTCGCCAATTGTGACAACGTTAGGGAGCGGTCTTAATCTATGCGTGGAAGTGACAACGATGATGCATCAAATTGGGATTCCAGCTCATGTAAAAGGATACCAATATATTAGAGATGCCATTTTGATGGTGGTTGAGGATGTTTCGTTGCTAGGTGCTGTAACCAAGGAACTATATCCAAGTATTGCGAAAAAGTTTGATACTGCTCCCAGTAGAGTAGAACGTGGAATTCGGCACGCCATAGAATTAGCCTGGGAACGTGGACATACAGATACCCTTAAACGAATTTTCGGATATTCTATGAACATAGAACGCCAAAAGCCTACTAACTCCGAATTTATTGCCCTTCTTGCTGATAAATTACGAGTCATGAGTAAGGTGAGTTAGCCACTAGTACCAAGGGTTTCAGGGTTCTGTAGTGCAATAAACTTTTGAAAATGGACATAATAACTTGTTTTTAGTGCAATAAACTATCTTTTACTAAAAGCAACCAACATACAGGATGTCGAATCTCCGAATGTTTGGAAATTAAAGTAGATGACATGAATTTAATCAACCAAGCCGTTATATTAATATTTACTAAAAACAAAAAAGAACACCTTGTATTCTTTTCTACTAAGTTAAAAAAAGAATTGAAATACTGGATTCGATATAAAAACAACTAAACCCTCACAGGTTCTTATAAACGTGTGAGGGTTTTTTATATATGAAAGTGAGATGGGTCATAGGATTATTGAATAATGAGTGTTCTTGAAGAAAACGCTCCCCGATCCATCACGATCGTCAGCATAGTTTCCTTGAAAAGCTTCTCCTTCGCACATAGGAAGATTCTTCGCTTGGCTCAGAATGACACGTCAGCTTTTTCCTATTCCAGAATGAGGAGAAAACTAAAAACAACAGCGCAAAAAAGGTAAACGTGGACACTTTTGATGGCTCATTATAGCAAAATCATTAAAGTCCTGAAAGCGTTGATATGACAGGGATTCCTTAAAGTGTAACCTGATTATAATTGACCTTTGGGGCGATGGAATTGCTCATATGCTGCTAAATCTATTTACCACATGTTGTCAGAGTCTTTTAACCAAATCACCTCTGCTTATGTTCTAAGTTATATACAATGAATTTGAAAATACCAAAATCTTGGGGAATTTGGGGAGGGAATAGTGGGTGTGAGTGTCGAAGACTAGTCTATAGCACTGGGATTCCCCTACAACTATAAACAGAAGGAGGAGAAAATTTGAATAGCCACCTGCTCCAACTGAATAAAGACTTACCCCAACTATACGAGGGCGAGAATTTAAGCGAAATATTTGATCAAAATCCCTATATGGCGGTTGTTATTGTGGATAAAAATAATCTAGTCACTTTTATTAATAAAACATATCTGAACATTTTAGGATTATCTACGGATAAAGTTTTGCGAAAACCACTCACAGACATAACTCCTGCTACCAAAACTGCCAAAGTGTTAAAGACAGGTAAAGCAATCACAGCTTACAATCTGAATATTAATGGGCATCACCTAATTGCATGTTCCGTACCCTTATTTAAAGAAAACGAAATTGTAGGGTGTTTTGCTTACTCTATTTCCTTAAATATATGGGATTCCAAGACCTTGGTAGAAGATCTTTTGGCTGAAATTACTATGCTCAAGGAGGAGGTACACAAATCCCATACTGCACAATATAAATTTGATGACATTGTGGGGAATGATAAACAGCTTTTGCATTCCATATCCTTAGCCAAACAGGTAGCCCGCCAGATCCAAACCAAGGTACTAATCACCGGCGAAACTGGAACCGGCAAGGAGCTTTTTGCCCATTCTATACATAATGCCAGTGCGCGCTCCCACAAACCCTTTGTAAGGGTGAACTGTGCTGCTATTCCAGAGAATTTGCTAGAAGCTGAACTTTTTGGATACGAAGAAGGGGCCTTTACCGGAGCGAAAAAAGGGGGTAGACTGGGAAAGTTTGAACTGGCCAATCATGGCACAATTTTTCTTGACGAAATAGGAGAAATTCCGCTCAGCCTTCAGAGTAAATTGCTAGTAGTCCTACAGGAGCGAGAGATAGAGAGACTAGGTGGAAATCGCTTCGTGAAGCTGGATGTGCGTGTAATTTCGGCTACCCACCGCAATTTGCAGAGCATGGTGGAAAAAGGTCTTTTTCGGGAAGACCTTTATTATCGCTTGAATGTGGTACAGGTGGAAGTGCCAGCCCTCCGGCATAGAAAAGAAGATGTTACTATACTGATCGAACATTTACTCAATAAGTTGAATGACCGTTTGAAGAGTCCAGTTGTAGGAATTTCCAGAGAAGCTCTTGAGCTTTTGAAAAAACATGCCTGGCCAGGAAATGTGCGCGAACTGGAAAATGTCCTGGAAAGGGCCATGAGCCTGGCTTACATGGAAAATGCACACTTGCTCGATCAAAGGCATTTTACATTTATATTCAATAAGATAAGTACTACTTGGTCACCAGGTAAGAAAAGCTTAAAAGAAGCAACCAATGAATTTGAACAAAGAATAATCACCCAAGTTATGGAGGAGACAGGCTCCAATAAAGCGCAGGCAGCTGAATTTCTGGAAATTGACCTGTCTTCACTTTACCGCAAACTAAAAAAATATGGAATTTCTATGGACTAAATCTCATTCTGCCCCCTCATCATCTCACACTTTAATAGCCCTTGCGCTCGCCAGTAGGCGGGTGCGAGGGCTATTATTTGTATTTCCTTAGGAGTGCATTATGTGCTCTTGCGCTAGGACAATTCATTAGGAGCCTCCTCAAATTCATAATGATTTTCGCATTCTTGCCAAAACCTTTGCATTTATGCCAATGGTTAAATATGCCTCCATAACCCTTTCTAGATATTTTTATGGAAATATTGCAAAAATTTTAACTTCACAGTTAATTCCTGCTCTGCTAACCCCCACATGCACTAGCCTTTGTGGTTCTATGAAATATTGGCACTAATTTTGCATATCAAGGGAGAATAAAGGAGGGTGTCTAGAAAAAGAAGGAAGAATTTCATTAAAATCGCTACATCTTTCAAGCACAAATAAGTGGTTCTATTTTAGAAGCCATCAACCTCGGTGAATGCCTGGGAGGTTATTAAAAATTTTAGGGAGGAAATACAAATGGACTTTAACCTAAGTGAAGAAATGAAAATGCTAAGGGATATGGCCTACGATTTTGCTCAATCAGAAATTGCCCCTGTTTCCGATCAATGTGATAAAGAAGAAAAATATACGCCTGAAATTCGTAAGAAAGCAGCAGAACTGGGACTCGTTGCTTCCTGGGTTCCGGAAGATTATGGTGGAGCCGGCGTAGGATTACTAGGGAATGCGATCGTCACAGAGCAACTTTCCCGTGTTGATATGGGTATTGGTCTAAGCATTGTCGCAGCCTGTTTTGGATGTGAGTCCATATTTCTTTACGGAACTGAGGAGCAGAAACAAACCTATTTACCACCAGTGTGTCGAGGAGAATGGGTATCGTCAGGAGCTTGGACTGAGCCGAATGCCGGAACCGATGTTTCAGGTTACAAAACAAGAGCAGTCAAAGACGGGGACGATTATATCATTAATGGCAGTAAGATGTTTATAACCAATGGCACTGTCTGTGATTTCATGGTGGTTCAAGCAATTACAAACCCTGAACAACAAAAGAAACATAATAGTTTTTCTCAAATCATTGTACCAGCCAATACCGACGGAGTTATAGCGAACAAGCTCCATGGAAAAATGGGGATTCGTTCAAGTGACACTGCGGAGATTGCTTTTGAGGATGTTCGAGTACCACAGTCCAATCTAGTGGGAAAAGAAAGCAAAGGTTTCAAGCAATTAATGCACTTTTTTGATATCACCCGTATTATGGTCGCAAGCCAAGCGATCGGAATTTCCCAAGCCTGTCTGGACACAGCTGTGAAATATGCGAAAGAAAGAACAGCTTTTGGATCACCCATCGCGACATATCAATCGACCATGACAAAAGTCACTGAAATGGCAATAAAAATTGAATCACTACGCAATCTTGTTTATAAAGCTGCATGGCTTGCAGATTCTGGTAATCCGGACTTCACGCTTTCATCGATGGCTAAATATCTAGGTGGTCAAACCGCTGTATTCTGTGCAAACGCTGCCATAGAAATCCATGGTGGATATGGATACCTGGAAGAGTATAGTGTTCAAAAATGGTATCGTGATGCTAAAATTCTTGAACTTTATGAGGGAACCAAGGAAGCAGAAATTATGTCACTCGGAAAACATTTTTTAAAATAGCAACTCATCCTATTCCAAGTAATCCGAGTCTTTCAGATACAAGTTATTCTATCATTTCAAATTCGGCATATTTTTTGGGAGGTTATGTAGATGTCGTATGCAGATCAATATCGTTCTAAGTTAGTGAGTCCAGAAGATGCTGTAAAAATTGTTAAGAGCGGAGATTGGATTGAATGGGGTACAGCAATGGGTCATCCTTATGCTCTAGATAAGGCTTTGGCTTATCGCAAAGATGAACTCAGAGACATTAAGATTAGATGTACCCTTAGTCTGAAAGAGCACGAGATCTGTAAACATCATCCGAACGGCGA
>Ga0074193_1003751_pt1 | contig 10607 bp, 8 predicted proteins | sample EPASupsiteHSE605_FD_64523 | JGI IMG/M metagenome (GOLD analysis project Ga0074193, IMG submission 64523) | Bioremediated contaminated groundwater from EPA Superfund site, New Mexico - Sample HSE6-05 | ecosystem: Environmental > Aquatic > Deep subsurface > Groundwater > Contaminated ...
ATTCTTTTTGCCAGCTCCAGGATCGTGGTTTCCATTTGAAGAGTAAAACCACTTTGTTCACGAGCCCATGGAACTTCTATTTGGAGAATTCCACAATTGCTACATTTTACTCGAGGAACTCTACAATGCAAATAGGTGGTGTAATTAAAGTAATCAATATGCCGCAACTCTTTTTCCTTGGTATCATAGGCTGAGCAATTATGTTTACCACACTTAGGACAAGGAAATTTAGAACCACGTCTAAAATCAAGCCAAATATTAAGGTTTTTAGATATTGAGTCAAGTTTATAATCTGCTATGTACCATGGTTCTTTAACATTCAAAGGTATTTCGAACGTTTTTTCGCAAATGGGTAATCAAACTCCTATCATTATTTATGTCAAATATTGTGTCACTCGTTTATATTATAATCATATTATAAAAAGATACCCATATTAACTAGCGAAGAGCCAAAAAATCTAATTTCAAGCTTAATATGAAATCGAAATGAGAATTTCGAAAATCCCATATAGCCAGGTACGTATACAATCAGATTTATCGAAATTCTCCCTAATCTCTTTTTTCCTGTGAAATGCGATTTCTGCAAATAATAAGGTTTTAATCAGTTTTTGATTAGTAAGGAGAGAAATTCCGAGTTTTCAGGAGTTTTGGTCATCCAGCAAACTTGTTGATATTTTGATGCTCAATTTCTCCGGTATGGCTGAAGTTTTCGTTATTCTTTCTCGTAGCCGATTGGCTTCAGTTACGCCGGAACAAAGGACAAGAAAGACCGAGGGATGGCGTTCAGTTACTATGTGAAAATTATCTTCCCAATCCCTTAAGAAATAAAGTATTCAATTTGGAGAATTATCAGGAACTCGCGTGACCAGCACCTTGTCTATTCGGTGACCATCCATATCAACCACCTCATAACGCAGACCCCTGAATTCGATATGATCTCCAGTTTTAGGTATCCTCTGCAGGATGAACATGATCATCCCGGCAACGGTCCGATAATATCCCTTTTCTTCCCCCGGAAAATAATTCACAGATAAGACATCCTTGAGTTTTTCAATTAGTGTATCCCCGTCGACCAGCCAGGAGCCGTCCTCCCGAACAACAATCTGAGTTTCTACCGGCTCTCCAAGGGAACGGACATCGCCTACGATTGCTTCAAGGATGTCATGCAGGGTTATGACACCCTGAATGCTTCCATATTCATCGGTTATAAGGGCAATATGTACGCCGGTTTCCTTGAACAATTCAAGGAGTTTCAGGACCGGAATAGCTTCAGGTACAAAGAGCGGTTTCGTGACTGAGGCCCTTATATCGATGGTACAGCCGTCTACCATCCTCGCCAGGATATCCTTTACGGAAACCATTCCGACAATATTATCCAGAGTCGTCTCATATACCGGAAAATTGGATCGACCGCTTCCGATTATTTTCCTCATGTTCTCATCAGCGGAATCATTCAGGTCAAGCGCAATGATATCAGTTCGATGTGTCATCAAGGAGTCAACACGGCGGTCTCCGATATCGAACACACCTTTTATCATGCTTATCTCGGCCTTCTCAAAAACCCCTGCTTCGGTTCCCTCTTCAAGCATAATCTTGATCTCCTCTTCTGTTACCGGTGGCTCGGTGATTTTCTGGACTCTCATGACTCGGAGCAAGGCCTCGGTCGAATGACTTAGAATAATTACCACCGGTTTTGCTATGAGAGAAAGGAAGAACATAGGTTTTGCGACATGGGATGCAATTGATTCCGCTTTATTGAGAGCAAGCCTTTTTGGGACAAGTTCTCCAAAGATCAGGGTAAGGTAAGTGATAGGGAGTACCACAAGAGTGATGCTGAGCGCATTACTGTATGGGGCCAGGGCAGGAAATTCTCTAAAGTAGGCTGAGAGCTCTTCTGCTATAGTAGCTCCACTAAATGCACCGACAAAGATGCCCACCAGGGTGATTCCTATCTGGATTGTCGAGAGAAACGGAGTGGGGTCATTTGCTAGTTTAAGAGCAGTAGCTGCCCCTGTATCTCCTTCTTCCGCCCTTTGCCTGAGGCGGGTTTTCTTGGCTGATACAAGGGCAAATTCTGACATGGAAAAGATGCCGTTTAGTACTATGAGAACGAGAACGACGGCGATCTCAAAGAAATAAGACATTTTCCAGATATTAGGTTGACCATAATTTAAAGCTATTTATATTCCACTATTCCCAATCCCTTCAGAACCTCTTAAGTTTCGAAACCAATTTTTACAAATCAAAGTGAAATCCAAAAACGCATTGAAATAGTGAAGTCATTTATGAAATCATTTATGAAATCATTTATGAAGTTATATAGGTACAATAAACAACATTGTAAATGGAGGGAAGAGTAATATGCAATAAAGACATAATGATAAAAGCAATAAATATATAATGATAATAAATTGTCTATATTGTAATGGATATAGAAAAGTAAGTTAAGTAAATTTGAACATAGGGGAAAATATAGGTTAAATATTTGGAACTTACTAATATAAATATTTTTTTCTTCAAAGCTGGATGATTTTGATTGAGGCTGACTGTTTAGGGACAAAGAAAAATAATTGGGGCTTTGTCCGTGGACAATTTTAGTTTACCGGGGAGATAAGCCGCTTGAAAATTTTGAGTGCCCTTTATTACATCAAAGAAATAGAAAAATCATTTCCACTTATGTTTTATATGTGACAGATATTCTATAACATGTAGTTCTAAATGCTAGTATTGAATGGGGTTCATGAGTAGCATTTAGCGAAAACAGCAGAGCAAGGGCGATGAGGTTCGCCATTTCCTCGGCCTTGCCCACAAAATCGGGAACCCTACCCTGAAAAGGAGACGTTTGAGGTTTTTGCCATTCCTCGGTCTTCGGTTCGGAAGAGGTTTCACGGAAGAAATCGGGAAAATGAGGTTCGCCATTCCTCACTCCCGGTTCTTGAAAAATATCAGAAGCAAAAAGAAGTGAGAGGCAAATCCCTCTCTAAAACTGTTTTACCTCTCACTTCAAACCTATTATAATTATAATCTCACGTTTGAACCTAGAATTGCCTTCTTCCCTGAATGCTGTTTTTTATTTTTATCTCTACATGTTTTCCTCTTTTTATGACACTTCTATCTCTTAGCCACTTCCTCTTCTCGGAAATTCTTCTTTGTTATCACCCCCTCTTCTTGGAAATTCTTCTTTGTTATCACTCCCTCTTCTTGGAAATTCTTCTTTATTTTCTTTATCTTTATCTTCTTTATTATCACCCCCTCTTTCAGACTGATCCTCTTTTTTATCACTTCCCTTCTCAGGTTCTTCTTCCTTTTCTTCACTCCATCGTTTCAACTGTTCCCGAATCATACTTTTTCTCTTCTTTCCTTTCTTATTTCTCATTTATTATATCCATTTAATAATATTACTCTTAAATATAAAAAGTAACAGAATGTCTTCTTTTAATTTCCATTTTATGTTTTATTCGCTAGAATTTCATAGAGGATTTTTGGAAGTACTCTATACGGCCTGAAAAAAATTTCTGGAATATATTTATCTCCTTGTATATTCATGATTTTAGGGGGATTTGATGGTTCAGGAGTACAAGTTGTTTATAGGAGGAGAGTTGAGAGACTCATCGACTGGAAAGGTTTTTGATGATATCAATCCGGCTACTTTGGAAAACCTGGCCGCAGTACAGATAGCTGGAATCGAAGATGTAGAGAGGGCAGTTGAAGCTGCAGAGGCAGGGTTCAGGGTATGGAGTGCAATTCCGGCTCCCAGAAGGGCCGAGGTGCTTCTGAAGGCTGCCAGGATTTTACAGGAAAGGAAGGAAGAACTCGCTGTCCTTATGACAAAAGAGATGGGAAAGGTACTTCTCGAAGCCAGAGGAGACGTGCAAGAAGCAATAGATATTACACACTATGCCGCAGGGGAAGGGAGGCGGATGCTTGGAGAGACAACGACCTCCGAGCTCAAGGAAAAATTCTGCCTGACAGTGTTAAGGCCTATAGGAGTTGTGGGCACGATAACTCCCTGGAATTTTCCTATCGCAATACCCAGCTGGAAGATCATGCCAGCCCTTGTTGCAGGAAACACAGTTGTTTTTAAGCCTTCAAGTGATACGCCCCTCCTTGCCATCAAACTGGTTGAAATCCTCGCGGAAGCAGGGCTACCTCCAGGCGTAGTAAATGTTATACATGGGCCAGGAGGAAGTGTAGGAAAAGCGCTAGTCCAGCACCCGCGCATTAAAGCTATTTCGTTTACAGGCAGCCTTGAAACCGGTAAATGGATAATGGAAGAATGTGCAAAAACCATGAAACGGGTCTCTCTGGAACTCGGAGGCAAAAACCCGGTGATTGTCATGGACGACGCCGACCTTGAGCTAGCTCTGGAAGGCGTACTCTGGGGAGCTTTTGGGACCACAGGACAGCGCTGTACGGCCACAAGCAGGTTGATCTTGCACGAGAAAATAAAGGAAGAATTTATAACAAGGCTGCTTGCAAAAGCAAAAGCTCTCAGGATAGGGGACGGACTCTTACCTGAGACAGACATAGGCCCTGTAATTAACAAAGCTCAGCTTGAGAAAATCGAAAGGTACGTGAGGATAGGAAAAGAAGAAGGGGCAACTCTTCTTTTGGGGGGAAACGCAGTAGATCCGGACCTTCCGGGTTATTTCTTCGAGCCCACGATATTTACGGACGTCAGGCCGGACATGAGGATTGCACAGGAAGAAATCTTCGGGCCAGTACTCAGTATTATCACGGTCTCAAGCCTTGAAGAAGCAATAGAAGTTGCCAATAATACTAAATACGGGCTTTCCTCGGCAATCTACACCGGAAATGTTGGAAATGCTTTTAAGGCAATTGAAAAAATTGAAGCCGGAATCACATACGTTAATGCTCCGACAATAGGTGCGGAAGTCCATCTTCCTTTCGGGGGCGTAAAAGGGACAGGAAACGGTTTTAGAGAAGCCGGGACTGAAGCCGTCAAGGAGTTTTCAGAGATAAAAACCGTGTGCATAGACTATAGCGGCAGACTGCAGAAAGCCCAGATAGATTCGGAATAAAGTTCGATACCTGGGAGGAATACATTCTGAATCAGAAAAAAATGGAAATATTTGAAAAAGCGGGAAAAATGGAAAACCCGGAGAAGAATCTGGAAACAGATTTTGATTTATTTAAACAAGAAATCGGATTGCTTGATTTTGTCGGCCCGAAGGCAAGGGGGATTGTCAGGCAGGACTGTAATGTCGTTTCTGTCTGCTCAGCCCGCCCCTATCCTCTTGTTGTGGACAGGGCAAAGGGTTCCATAATCCAGGACGTTGACGGAAGAGAGTATATCGACTTTGTTGCAGGGATAGCTGTCATGAATGCAGGTCACTCCAATCCTGAGGTAAAGACTGCTATTTCTGCCCAGCTGGAAAAAATGACCCATTGCGGATATGGAGATTTTTTTGCCGAGCCGCCTGTGAAGCTGGCAAAAAAGTTAAGAGAGCTTTCAAGTTATTCGAAGGTTTTTTACTGCAACAGCGGAACCGAAGCCGTGGAAGCTGCAATCAAGCTCGCTTTCTGGAAAACAAAGCGGCAAAACCTTATTTCGTTTTATAACGCCTTCCACGGCCGTACTCTGGGATCCCTCTCTCTTACCTGCTCAAAAGTCAGGCAAAAGGAGCATTTCCCTTCAATCCGCACAGTTCATTCCCACTATGCCTACTGCTATCGCTGCCCCCTGCAACTCGAATACCCTTCTTGCGGGATCGAATGTGCAAAAGAGATCGAAAACCTGATCTTCCGGCGGGAACTCAGCCCGGAAGATACAGCCGCCGTTTTCGTCGAACCGATACAGGGGGAAGGAGGCTATATTGTCCCGCCGGCGGAGTTTCATAAAGAAGTAAGAAGGATTTGCACGGATAACGATGTCCTTCTTGTAGCCGATGAAGTCCAGACAGGCTGTTTCCGGACTGGCTCCTTCCTTGCCATGGAAAATTTCGAGGTCAGGGCCGATATTTCCTGCCTTGCAAAAGCCCTCGGAGCAGGCCTTCCCATGGGCGCAATGCTTGCTGACAGCGATCTTATGGACTGGCCGCCTGGTGTCCATTCAAGTACTTTCGGAGGGAATCTTCTGGCCTCAGCCGCTTCTCTCGCCTCCCTTGAATTCCTGGAAAAAGAAAACACGGAAAATAGAGTAAGAGAACTGGGATCCCATATCCGGCAACGCCTCAGAGAACTTCAGGAAAACTTCCCCTGTATAGGAGATGTACGCGGGCTCGGCCTGATGATAGGCGTTGAAATTGTAAAATCCGATAAATCCGTAGACCCCATCCGAAGAGATAAAATTCTCAGGGAAGCCTTTAAAGAAAGAATCCTGCTCCTCCCCTGCGGAGATTCTGTGATCCGTTTCTGCCCACCCCTAGTAATAACAGACGAAGAAGTTGACCTGGGACTCGAGAGGTTTGAAAAAGCTCTGAAAAGAATAGGGAAGTAAAGTAAGGAAAATAAAGGAAATAAAGGAAATAAAGGAAATAAAGGAAAATAAAGGAAAATAAAGGAAATAAAGGAAATAAAGGAAAAAGTTATGGGAAGTGGGCAACTACACAATAAGCCCCACTAAAATTACTTTTTAGAGAAGGACTTTTAATAAAAATTTTAAACGTTCTTTTTTCTTAACTAAGATTCCTGACCTCAATTAAGAAAATAGTGGCTTTTTCTCCACTTTCAGACATTTTAACTCACAAAAGTTTTTAATCTATAGCTGCATATATAGTGGTATGAATTATAAGAACAACGACGAGTTTGAGAATGAAAGTTCAGGTCTAATTGTTTTTATAACTCTTCTTGCGGTAGCAGTAAGTCTCCTGGGGATAATAGTGTGTATGGAGTAATAATAGTGTGTATGAAGTAATCCATTCTCTTCAGATGTACACCTAAAAAAAAGAGAAATCAGATTTCTCCTGATTTCTCCTGATTAAAACATTGCAAAATTCTTCTTTATTTCTGATCCTTTACAGTTTTTTAAGCGCATCTCCGGCCTGCCTGAGAGTTACAAGCCTGCTTCCGAGAGGAGCAATCGGAAGGTCTGCACTTATAGGCATAGAGCAGCCTTTTGCCCCCGCAAGTGTCCTTCCCGCAAGATCGGGTTTTATCTCAAGCCCTTTTGCGACAGGCATTTCAAATGCCCTGGGCAGAGATTCCGGAAACTTAGAGGATGAAAGCCCGACACAGGAGTCGGAAACAAGTCTCGGAAGAATTTCGGGGCTAAGGCGAGAATGTTTCAGAGGAGAAAGCCCGAGATCCTTTTCCGGAGAGAGCCTTCTGTTAAAGTCAGGCAGGATACCGTTTAACCGGTCAATGACAGGTCTTGAAAAAGTAGCTGATTCGTAAGTAGGAGTGATCTTTTTTGCAAGGGCCTTTCCGCGATTTTCAAGAGCTGCACTATCTAAAACGTGAGAAGATGAAGTTGAGTTTTCGGATTTGCTGCCATTCATAGCCTTAAAGATTGTCACGATGGTATATCAATTATGCGAGGGCTTTTCCTGCTTTCTTCAGTCAATATCTCGGTCAACCTTTTCTCTGCCCTCAAATTATAGTATTAGGAGATCTCATATATCCTCAGTTATATTTGAATTTTGATAGGTAAAACATGAATAAAAAACCAATTTTTGTTTAACTATCAAGTAGGATAAAAAAGAGATGAAATAAATGAAAGTCGCTGTTATCTCAAGTGATGGTAAGGTTATCAATCAGCATTTTGGAAAAGCATCTCGCTTTTTTATATTTGAGGTCGATTGCGGTAAAGTACAATTCATAGAAGTTAGAGAGACTACACCTTTATGTGGCTCGGCTGATTACGGAAATGCAGATGAGGTTTTGAGTAAAACAATTTCATTGATTTCTGACTGTGAAGCTTTACTCTGCGCAAGAATTGGAAACAGGCCACAAGAAGAATTAAGAAAAAATGGGGTCAAACCAATAGAAGCTGCATGCTTTATTGATGAAGCTTTGAAAAATATATCTACCAGAGAATGATCAGGAATATGTAAAACTGATAAGGTACAATAATCTATGCAAGAAAATTACTTAACCCTTGACCAGAGGAGACTTTTGTAATGTTATGGCTTTTCCACTGGTGGCAGTCAAGTATTGGAGTCAATGCTAAAGTTTTACGATCTCATAAAATATAAAAAGCGTCTTCTTGAAAAAGTATCTTCTTGATTCAATATTCCAATAGCTCTACTGTCAAAATAGGTAGTAGATGTGAGTTAATGAACTCGCAAGCTCAAAAATCTCTCTAAATTTTCGTCAAATTCCGGGGGTTATACTCCCTTTTTCTGATTTGAGCAAGAATTCACGGACACGATCAAACTATTACTCATCCCACAAATTTGAGAGTGAGATAATTACATTCATTCGCCTCTTGCTCTATTCAGGCCTTTCAGTCTTTATCAGCATCATCAGGGTTTAATTCCTGTCTCTCTACCTTTTTCAGCAGTTCGTGGAAGCGCTGATTGGCAAACTGGATATACACATCCCTTGGCACAAGCTCGCGGCTTACTATGTTGAGAGTTTCAGGAGACATTTTGCCGTCGCGCACAACCTGGCGGCCGGCATCTCTAGCAGCCTCCAATACGTCCTTTACCGGAGCGCCAGTTTCAATCATCGGCCCAAGTGCTGTGGACCATGGAGTCTGAGGAGAGCTCCCACGAATTCGGCTTCAGCATTCCTACAGAGAGCCTTTAAATGGACCAGTAAAGGATCGAAGTTGTCCATCTCCCAGAAACCACAATTGGAGACAAGCACCATCTTCATGTTCCGTTTTCCTTTTTGTCGATGCAAATGTCTTATATGACCTTCACGGATCTCGAAGAAAGGCTCTGACCCAGACACAAGTCTATCTATCAAGATTTTCATAGGCCCGGTGACCCCATCGCAGTAGACGGGTGATGCCAGGATCAGGACGTCAGCTCGGGATATTTTTGGGGCCAGCCAGGCCATGTCGTCCTTATGAATACATTCACCCGGCGTCCTGAGCCAGCAGCTCAGATCACCCAGACAGGGACTGATTTTAAGATCGCCTGTATAGTAGAGTTCTACCTCGGCTCCTTCTTCTTTCTTTGTCGTTTATCATTGGATTTTTTGATAATTGCTTTATCTTTGATAATCGCTTTATTCTACACTGATTTATATTATTGTATTTTTCACTGTAACAACGTCATGAAATTCATTCTTCCGGATAAATCAGGACCTGAAACCTGCACCAGCTTTAATAAGCAAATCAACAATCTCGTTAAACCCCATTTCTGCCGCAATCTCCAGAGCAGTATTGCTATTTTCCTCTTGAATAGTAAGGTCGGCACCACCTTTAATGAGCAACTCAACAATATCCTTATGCCCCGTTTGTGCCGAAAACATCAAAGCGGTAAGCCCATTTTCTTCTTGAATATTGAGATTGGCACAACCTTCAAGAAGTAACTCTACAATATCCTTGTACCCTTTATCCGCCGCATAAATCAAAGCAGTATCACCGTTTTTGTCCTGAATATTAGGATCGGCACCGGCGTTAATAAGTAACTCAACAATACTTTTATGCCCAATTTTTGCTGCAGCATTCAAAGCTGTGTTACGATTTTTGTCTTGAATATTGAGGTCAGCACCACCTTTAATGAGCAACTCAACAATATTCTTATGTCCCCTAGCTGCGGCAGAAATCAAAGCAGTTTCGCCATTCCTGTCCTGAATATTAAGATTGGTACCACCTTCAATAAGCAGTTCAACAATATTCTTATATCCTACTTTTACCGCAAACTTCAAAGCAGTCTCGCCATTTTGATCTTGAATATCAAGATTGATACCACTTTTCATGAGTAACTCAACAATATCACCGCGTTCTATCTTTGCTGCAGAAATTAAAGCAGTATCGCCGTTTTCGTCCTGAATATTGAGATTGGCACCGCCTTCAATAAGCGATTCTACAATATCCCTATATCCCTTACTCGCCGCGCAAATCAAAGCAGTTTTACCATATGTGTCCTGTGAGTTAATCTCAATTTTATTGCTTTTCAAAAGTTTCTCTACATTTTCAATCTGCCCTAATCTGCAGGCCTCTAAAAAATTTTGAGTTTTATCTTTACCAAATAAATTAGATATAAAGTCCATCAATATTTTCTCCTCAAATATCTAACATTTTGTTATCTACCAGAATGTAGCTATCTTTGCATTTTTGATGAAGCATGGAATTAGAAAATATAACTTTTATGTGAAGAAGCGTAAAACCCCTGAGTCTTTAGCTCAGGGATATAAGCGTCAACTTCAACCCTGATTCCGTATATAATATTCGGCTGCTTCTTTACTAACATTCCCTATGGTTACGTATCTCGTATTCCATATTTACAGACAAGTATATATATTTGTAAGTATGTAATCATTACTATGTTAAAAGCCTATAAATTCAGACTATATCCTACAGCAGAACAAAAAACATCAATTGAAAAACACATCAGTAGCTGTAGGTTTGTCTATAATTGGGCTTTAGCGGAGAAGATTAAAACCTATGAACAGACCAATCATTCCATCTCTCAGTTTGACTTAAACAAGAAGATAACTATACTGAACAGTATAGGAGTTACGCATTTGGC
>Ga0074193_1003752_pt1 | contig 10606 bp, 8 predicted proteins | sample EPASupsiteHSE605_FD_64523 | JGI IMG/M metagenome (GOLD analysis project Ga0074193, IMG submission 64523) | Bioremediated contaminated groundwater from EPA Superfund site, New Mexico - Sample HSE6-05 | ecosystem: Environmental > Aquatic > Deep subsurface > Groundwater > Contaminated ...
TTCGTCGGGTAGCCTACGCCATTTGTCACCAAAGATCTCTTTTAGTTCAAGGTCACTCATTTCATGATGGAGGACCTTGATCGGTAAGTCTTTAAGATCTGCTTCGCGTTTTCCCTTTTGCTTTTTGCGCTTAGTCGGTTTTGAATAAACCTCGTCTAGCTCAGGCTCAGTGATCGATTCGTTAGCATCAATAATGGCTTCAGCTTCGTTGAAGTAAAGCTCCATTTGACCCTCTAAAACGATCTTCTCACTCGATCTGCCAAAACGTCGTTGATTGGCCAGGGCGACTTGTTCCAGTAACAAATCGATCTTTTTGTTAAGGACATTCATCTGCTCCTGCTGCATGGCACTAGTTTTCTTTAAGGATTCTGTGATTTCCTGAAGTGCCATGTACATGGTTACGATGGTTTCCTTACTATAGTCAGTTAGTTGTTTTTCGGTCAATTTTTTCTTCATGATGTTACTTTATCACACGGAAGATGCAGCGTACAGAAGGAATGAGCTTGCTTTTGAAATTGTGGAAAAGTTTTAAAATTGCCATTTTAAAATATGTTTTATCCACAGGTATTTTGGCTAAATTGCGCGTTTTGGAGAAGATTGATGAACCTTTTTCTTGGGGTCAAGTGTGAGACCTTCTGTCAACCAACGAAATTGTTGTAAGGTAATGTTTCGAGCAGCTTCTTCAGTACGTGGCCACTGGAATTGTCCGTTCTCAAGACGTTTATAGAGCATTAGAAAACCGTCATTTTCCCATACCAGTCCCTTGATTCGATCGGTCCTTCTTCCGCAAAACAGAAAAAGTACATTTTGGAAGGGATTAAGCTGAAACTTCTGCTGAATAAGGGCGCTTAGCCCATCTATTCCACGTCTCAAATCGGTGTACCCACAGACGATATAGATTTGATCAAATCCAGAGGCACTATTAAACATTTCTAAGGCCCCTGAGCACATTTAAGATTAGCTCTTGCGATGGTTGATTTCCAAACTCGATGGTAATTTCACCGAGTTTGATAATAACTTCTGGTTGAGCTGTTGAGTTAGCTTTAACATGACTTAATTCGTTTGTTTTCGGTTGTGATAGCATTGGAACAAAAGAGACCTCACCATTTCTATCATCTTGATCAATGGATTCGACGATAGAGTGACGAATTTTCTTAAGCCAATAATAATAAGATGTTTCTTTTACGTTATTCTGCCGGCACCAATCTCTGATGCTTAATCCACTGGCATTGTGTTCTGAAATGATAGCAACCCACTTATCATGACGATACTGAGCAGTTAATGATTTCACTTTACTGTCCATACGCACAGCTCCTTGATTATAGTTTTTCAAGTCTTTAGAGATCATATATTCAAGGTTATCATGACAAGAACTTTTAAGACAGGTACTCATGATTTACCGTTTACGATGTATCATTGGCAACCGTTTGGGGCGTGAAAAAGAATAAATTTTTCTGGGGGGAACCAAGATGGACAAAAAACCAACCGTATTTATTAGTTATAGTTGGGACAATGAAGAACAGAAGGAGTGGGTGACAAGTCTTGTTAATTTACTGCGGCAAAAAGGAGTAGTTGCTACTTCTGACGTTTTTGAAACTCAAAAAGGCACAGTAAATTTGAATACAATGATGGTCAAGAATATAAGAGATTCGGACTATACAATTATTGTTTTAACTGAGCAATATGCTGAGAAAGCTGACTCATTACAGGGTGGAGTTGGTTTTGAAACAAGTATGTTAATTTCTTATGTTAAAGAGAATATCCAAAAAGTTATTCCGATAATGAATACTAAGTGGAATATTACCAAGACCCTTCCATTTTATATAAAAGGAGTCCATTACATAGATTTTTCTGACCAGTATCGTTTTGATGAGAAGTTTAAAGAGTTGCTTCATAGAATATATCGTGTTGATCTAGTAGAAGAGGAACCTGTAGGTGAGATTCCAGTGTTGATACCAAGAAAAACAGGTGGGGTTTTCCAAAACGGATTAGTTGATAAGCCTAAATTACCGGAACACCTTCCTTTTATTAATTTGCCATTCAGGAGAAATTTCAATTTTATAGGACGTGAAGAGATTCTTGAAGGCATTCAAGAATCATTTAATCGAGGGCAATCGACACAAACAATATCGGGTCTTGGAGGCGTAGGAAAAACGCAGATTGTACTGGAGTACGCATTCAGATATGGGCATTTATATGAAACAATATGGTGGGTTAATGCAGAAAGTTCCCATACCTTGATGGGATCCTATTCAAGTTTTGTAAATAAAAATGGGCTTGTAGAAACAGAAGTAAATGAAAAGGATATAATCGTTGAAGCGGTATGGAACTGGATGTCCCAGCATAAAAACTGGCTTTTCATCTACGATAACGCAGAAAATAAGAAGAGTATGGACGAATACCTCCCTAGAATAAACAGTGATGGATGTATACTTATTACATCCAGATATAAAAACTGGTACAGGCTGGGGGAAGTAATAAGCATAGATGTATATAAACCGCAAGAGGCAGAGGACTTTTTTATAAAAAGCACGGGTATTAGTGATAGGGAAAGTGCAACCATGCTTGCATGCGAACTTGGGTATCTTCCGCTAGCTCTTGATCAATCAGCAGCATATATTGCAAATAATAAAATCACATATGATGAATATATTGAGCTATTTGAAAAACACAAACTAGAGATTTTTGAAGATGATGAATATGAACCGAATGATTACAGTTTTACAGTAGCAGTAACCTGGAATATATCAATTGAGAAGATAAACAATGAAAGTTCAAAACAGCTTTTATATATTTGTTCATTTTTAGCATCAGATAATATAAACAAAAACGTTTTTACCGAAAGTAGTCAATGGTTGCCTAAACCTCTGAGAAGTGAAGTATTAGACAAGTTAAAATATAACAAAGTCATATCTGAACTTGCTCAATATTCACTAATTAAGCTTCAGGATAATAAGATTAGTATTCATCGGCTTTTACAGGAGGTAATCATGCAGTCCGTAAATAAAAAGGAATGGCTTGGATACTGTTTACATAGTATGTATGAATCATTTTATTTTGATTATAACAACCAGAACACATGGGATAAATTCCTAGAACTTCTTCCCCATGGGATATCAGTTGCTAAACATTCGGATGAAGTGAGTGTTGATTTAGAAAAAGTAGCATGGCTATATAATGAAGCTTCAAGATGGTTACGTCATAGTGCAACATATGACGAAGCAGAACCTTTATTAAAACGGGCACTTGCGATAAGAGAGGAGGTACTGGGAGCGAACCATCCAGACACGGCAACCTCTCTCAATAACCTTGCAACGCTATATCTTAATCAGGGAAAGTATGACGAAGCAGAACCTTTATTGAAACGGGCACTTGCGATAATAGAGGAAGTACTTGGGGCGAACCATCCAGACACGGCAGTCTCCCTCAATAGCCTTGCAGCGCTATATCATAATCAGGGAAAGTATAACGAAGCAGAGGCTTTATATCAACAAGCATTTGCGATAAGAGAAGAAATACTGGAGGCGGACCATCCAGACACAGCATCCTCTCTCAATAATCTTGCATTGCTATATGAAAAGCAGGGAAGGTATGACGAAGCAGAGGCTTTATATCAACAATCACTTGCGATAAGAGAGGAAATACTGGGGGAAAACCATCCAGACACGGCAACCTCTCTCAATAACCTTGCATTACTATATAATAATCAGGAAAGGTATGGCGAAGCTGAGCCTTTATATCAACGATCACTTGCGATAAGAGAGAATATATTGGCGGCGAACCATCCAGACATGGCAAACTCTCTAAATAATCTTGCAGTGCTATATTATAATCAGGGAAGGTATGATAAAGCAGAGCCTTTATATCAACGGGCACTTGTGATAGTAGAAGAAGTACTGGGAGCGAACCATCCAGATACGGCAAACTCTCTAAATGGCCTTGCATTGCTATATGCTAACCAGGAAAGGTATGGGGAAGCAGAGCCTTTATATAAACGATCACTTGCGATAAGAGAGAAAGTACTGAAAGCGAACCATCCAGATACGGCGCTCTCACTTAATAACCTTGCCTTGTTATATCATAATCAGGGAAGGTATGATGAAGCAATGCCTTTATATCAACGGGCACTTGCAATAGCATATGAAATACTGGGAGCGGGCCATCAGTACACTGCAATCTTTCGCAATAACCTTGTAACGCTATATAAAAACCAAGGGAAGTATAAACAAGCAGCGCTATTGCAGAAGTTTTTATAGCATAATGATTACCTACTTGCTAAGTAGGATTAAGGTATTTTATTATTTGGTCACTACCTATGGGAATGCATCTGGTCCATGGCTAGCTGTAGGCTAAGGGCCTTGCGGCCTCGCTCCAAGCCGTGCTCGATGTTACATATCTGGGCGAACCCTGCGGGGGTGGCTGTCTTGGTTAATATGTGCGTTTGATATGTGTGGGTTACTGGTAATCGGCATCTCTACCGTAACTATGACGCTGAAGATGGGTACAAGAAAATGCCAATTGGCGGCGATGATAGGGTTTTCCGTTGTAGATTTTCAACCATGAGTTGAGTTAATAAGAATATCAAATACTGAGTTATTGAAACGCTCCCTTCCAAGCAATAAGATTAGTCCAAATAAGGAGCGTGACAGATATGAAAGATGAATTAGCCAAGAATATTTGCAGATACCGCAAGGAAAAAGGATTTACACAAGAGGAGCTTGCTAAAAAACTTGGTATAACATTTCAAGCCGTTTCCAAATGGGAAACGGCTCAAACCTTACCTGATATTTCATTGTTACCAATGTTGTCACAAGAACTGGAGATAAGTATAGATAAGCTTTTTGGTTATATTTTTCAAGACAGGCAAATTACCATTTATGAAGCAGAATATAAAATACCGGATTATTATTGGGGAATTGAGCCGTCGAAAATGTGTTTACAAGTTCTTGACTTATTGCCGCCATCTCGCCATCTGAAATTACTAGATATTGGTTGTGGTGAAGGGAAAGACTCTGTTTTCTTTGCAAGAAATGGATATGATGTAACCGCATTTGATATTTCTGATGCTGGTATTGAGAGAACAAAAAGACTCGCTAAAAAAGCCGGTATATATGTCAAAGTATTTAAGGCGGACATTTTAGATTATCGCTTGGATACTAAGTTTGATATTCTTTATTCAAGCGGTGTTTTCAATTATATAAAACCGCAGTTACGTCATGAGATATTTAGCAACTATAAACAATTTACAAACCCTGACGGGCTTCATGTTCTTAATGTTTTCGTAAACAAACCATTTATTACTCCCGCCCCGGAAAAGGAACCGACTTCTTGTCGATGGATTTCAGGAGAGATTTTTACACATTATCATGATTGGTTAATACAAGAATGTTCAGAAGTGATTTTTGACTGCAATTCATCTGGTATACCACATCAGCATGCAATGAATAAAATTATTGCTCAGAAAATGTAATTATACCAATATTTTTACCCTGCAATAGCCCGCCGGGGTGGCTGTCTTTAGTAAACTTGGTCATAGGGATATTTGTCGGGTGACTACCATGGACGATTAAAGATGGGGATTCCAGTTCCGACCATCCACAGCGGCTTTAAGCTTTATTTAGGAGATTTATATCTCAGAGACAGGGCACGTGGAGACTTGCTGTTGTCTGCAAAAGAAAGACAGTTGAAAGTGGCTTGTGGTGCGGTTTCAGGGTTTGTTGGTTGAATTGTTTGAAGGGTTGATAGGACCAACTAAGCACGCAGGAACATGTTATGCATAAAAATTGTGAGGGAATCAGGGTAAGACTCGCACGTGGAAATATGTTCATTACGTAATTATTTCCAGTGAAGGTGGTAATTTTCTCCGAGTATGTTGCGCTCGTCATAAAGGACAGTGAAGAAGTATAAAGGCTGCCAGATTATCTTTATTAATGATCTGGCTATTTTTGTTATTTGCTTGAGTATTTACGCTATCTCGGGAGGAATTGGACTAATAATGTGTAATATAACTAAAGTATTGAAATTAAGCACTACCTTTACGGATTATTTGGATCTAACTTTTGTGACGGAATATGATATAGATATTGTGTTGTTAACTACTTATAACTGGAATTTTTATTTTAAAGTTATTGGAAGATGATAAGGAGTTAAGCATTTTAAAAGGAGAGGAAATAGAAATAATATGACGACGGACAAAATAGAGATCGTTCATGGTGACATAGTAGATATTGTTAAAACGCATGGTGTAGAAGTGGTAGTTAATGCAGCGAAGCGTACCTTAATGGGTGGAAGCGGTGTCGATGGTTCTATTCACAACGCAATTGACAAGTTGAACCAAAAGGAGGGTTTTTTTAAAGAAAAGATTAAAGAGGCATTGGATGGTACAGAAGTAAAAAAAGATGATAACATTCGATGTAACTATGGAAATGCTGTTGTAACCAGTGGCTATGGTTTGGCGAAATATGTTATTCATGCAGTCGGCCCAAAATGGGATGGTAACGACAAAGAAATTGGCGGCAGTTGTAGCAAAAGCTGTATTGATAAGCTGAAACACTGTTATAATGCTATATTGGATTGCATGCTCCAGTATGGATGCAATTCTATTGCCATACCAGTAATAAGCTCGGGATCATATCGTTTTCCTTTTGCCACTGCCGCAAAAGTACAATTTGCTGCTATATGCAATTTTTTGACTAGACTTAAAAAGATAGATTTAGAACGTTTTGAAATGATTAATAAGATTTATATTGTAGTATTTGATAAAGAAGATACCAAATGCATTCAAACGATTAGACATCAATATGTAAATAGTGTAAATAGTGGTAAACAGTTGTTATACCTTACAACTGAGGAATCCTATAGGGCATATTTAAAAGAAGTTCAGTTCTATGATTCCGAAAGGCGCAATTACTTTGCGACAGTAAAGTATTTGCGTCTGCTTTTAATTAGATCAGAGAAGGTTTTTATTATTTCGTTTCTCCTTAGAAAGATTTTGGCGGATAAAACATGGGAGGGGAGAAGGACTTTTATTGAAATAGAAGCGTTATCTAAATGTTTAATTCCTTTGATATTTCTTTTGGCAAGCCCGTACATAACTCCTAATATAGGTTATGTTTTAATGGCATTTTCTGTTTATCTGATGTTAGAGACTTTAGTTTATGCTGCTAAGCTTTTATTTCTTTCAGACATTCAAAATCCATCGGCTAATGGTATACGTTCTATTTTATTACTTTTTGCTAATTATCTTGAAATAAATATTAGCTTTGCATTTTTATATAAATTCTATAAATGCTTTCCGAATGGAGGTCGTATAGATTCGTTATATGCAGCCTTTGAGCATTCATCACAGGTTCCTAATCAACTAGGCAAGATATTCGTTTGTTTCCAAAACGTTATAACTCTGTATTTTATTGGGGTAGTATTCACATACTTTGTGAATAGTTTTCAATCGAAAAAGTTTAACACTTTATGAAATGGTGGAAATATACCATGGTATAGATAAATAAGCTTTGATGGATGTGAATCTTCGATTTTGGTAAACTCTGCCGGGAATTTCTAGTGTAACAAGGCAGGTACACTTGGAGATTTACCATTTAGAAAGAATTAAGAAAGCATGGAATTATATGTGGATGTGTTTGCAACTAGTTTAGTAAATCATAATTATTTAGCATTTAATGAGAAAGGATGTTAAAAGTGGACCCGGATGATTTTTTACCTATACTTAACAAGACTGCCCAGAGATATTTAAAACAAGTTCAACAAGAAGTAAAGTATTGTCCAACCTGCCAACCTTACGATGGCGGTGAATACATATGGATACTAGGAGAGAAGACAACACTTGAGGAAATTTTTGATGAACTTGATGTGCCTGAGAGATTTAGAGGCGATATTCCTAAGCATATTACTTGTGATAATTGCGGATCATCAAATTTTGACCGGTACGATACAGTAGGCAAAGAGGATCACTTTGATTTAGAAACTCAAAAGAGAATTAGACTAGCTGAAAGAAAATATCGACGTAAAATAGATGAGCTTCAGTCACATTTATATAAGTATCCTTCACTTGCCCTTACTACGGCATTGGGAAGAAAAATACACAAAGAAATTTTAAGTGGCAATGTACTTGACTTATCTATAAGTGGAAAATGGTATCGAGGGAGGAAAGCTTCATCCTCTGAAGTTTATGAAAGTAAGGATATGCAAGCTCCTCCTATTGGAAGGGCTAGTGATGGACGATATCACCATACCGGCCAAAGTGTTCTGTATATTGCCAATCATAAGGATACAGCTATAGGTGAAGTTCTTGAAGACTATTTTAAACCTGGTTTAGTCTGGATTCAGGATTATGAAATTGGTGGCATTGATAAAATTCTCGATCTACGAAGTGATTGGAATAGAATCGGTATGACGGAAAGTGCGATCTTAGTAGCGTTACTATCAAGACGCTTGTTAGAGCAAAAAGTAGAAGATAGAAAAAGCAAGTGGAAACCGGAGTATTTTGTAACACGTTTTATAGCAGATTGCGCACAGTTGGCAGGTTATAATGGAATAATGTACTCTTCAACAAGATCTACAGGAGATAATGCAATTATATTTGATGTAACTACGACACTTATTAAGCCAGTTGGCGATCCCACAATACTTGTTCACAAACCAAGTTTCAATTATAATGTCGACTTTATAGATCCGAGTTCTTCGTTTTAGTCAATTGAACAAGTTGGGATATTGGCGGAGCATATAATCGCACTTTACTGCGGGGCTCACAATGTCTTTCAGCAATCCTGAATTACGGTAGCTTTAGCCCCTTCGCCCTCGAATCGTGTTTGATCAGGCGGCCTTCCTGTCTGGGCGTGCCCAGCCGATTGTGAATTTACAGGTGGCAGCTTTTAATGAATAAACAGAGAGGGGATATGATGGCTCTACTGAGTATATCGGTGGTTTTGTAAATACTGGATATATCAGTACGAATCTCATTATAGTATTGGAGTGAGATAGTATGAAGAAGATTATCGTATGCAAAGAGTGTTTTGTTAGTGACCATATAAAGTTATATATAGAACATAATGTAGAAGATTCAACGGAAAAATGTGTGATTTGCCGTAAGAACAATGGAGTTGATGTATTTAAAAATGATAGGCTCTTAAAAATGATTGAATATTTAGTCTATTATAACTATGCTATGTTGGATTATTCAAAAAATATCGGAGGAGCAATTAGTAATAGATTTAGAAATATTTTTGGCGAAGCAAACCCAATATTCAATGGTATATTAAATGATAATAGAGGGTTCGAGTTGCTTGAACGCATTGAAGCTAATCAGATTTCGGATGTTGACCATTGGATGCTTCCCTTTAAGGAAGTGAAATCACCTATACTTAAACGAATGGAAAAGGATTTATCAAAAAGAAATTATTACGAAATCATAAAAGTTTATATAGAGATATTCGAGAAGCATCTGAATAAATTTATTTTAAATGAAATACCAGATGAGACGTTATTTCGGGCAAGAATTGGATTTAATACCAAAATAGTAAATGCAGAAGGTGATCTTAAAAATATAAAGATATCATTTCCATTTATCAATGATGAACTCGAAGCTCCACCACCAATGAAATCATCATGTGGTAGGTTTAATAGATTAGGGTGTTCATTTCTATATTTAGCATCGGATATAGAAACTGCTATAGCTGAAATAAAACCCGATCCGGGACAAATCTGTAGTGTAGCATCTTTTAAAATAGTCGAGAAAAAAAGTTCATTGATTTAAGGAAGAAGGCAATAGATAACATTCCTGTAGAAGAAGGCTTGGAAACTAAAAATTTGATTGATTCACTTGCAAGATTATTTTCAGAGGCGGTTCCTAAAGAAGAGATGCACAAGTATTTTGTAACACAATTTTTGTCTGAAATATTTAGGGAATTGGGATATAGTGGAATATTTTATGACAGTCCGCAAAATGATGGAGAGGGTTATAATATTATATGTTATTATCCTAACATATTCAAAATAATTGAAGATAGTGAAGAAATGTATAAAATAGAGAAAGTAAAATATAAAATCAGCAAGAGGCTATTCGATGAGCGAAAAAAGTATGATTATTTTGAATTTAATTATCAAGAAGATAAAGAAAAGTATGGCGATTGGGATTAGTTGCGGTGTCGTATCTAAGCAAAGCATAGATACAAATACATCGTCAAGGTTATTTTATCCTACTAGCCCAACTTTCGCTAAACGCGGCTCAACCGCCCCCCTGTTATATCTCATTTTTTCATTTCAATTCTGGAACTATATCAGCGTCATGCTGGAACTAGACCGGAGGAGATCAATAGCTTGTATAAAGCGCTGCTGGCAGAAAGATCAGCGTTCATGGAGCTGTAGAATACCTTCAGGGGATTTGCGCATGTAGTGAATGGTGACCGCCTGGGCCTATCCTAGTCACTGAATTATACGCTGGGCTCGGGGGTAATTGACGGTTGCGTCGTAGCATAACCAAATGTCATTAATCGAAATGAAGCAAATTGTTTGACTTATGAAAGAAGAGAGCCCCTTTTTCCACATTTCTACTCCATCTAAACGTAGACTAAGAGCCTTGCTGCCCTCGCCTCCC
>Ga0074193_1003753_pt1 | contig 10598 bp, 10 predicted proteins | sample EPASupsiteHSE605_FD_64523 | JGI IMG/M metagenome (GOLD analysis project Ga0074193, IMG submission 64523) | Bioremediated contaminated groundwater from EPA Superfund site, New Mexico - Sample HSE6-05 | ecosystem: Environmental > Aquatic > Deep subsurface > Groundwater > Contaminated ...
GGTGAGGCGCTGGGCCAGCTGACCATCGTTGGTCAGCAGCAGCAATCCCTCAGAAAAATAGTCAAGCCTGCCAACAGGATACAGCCTGAGCGCCTTGTATTCAGGCGCAAGGCAATCCAGTACGGTGGGTCTGCCCTCCGGGTCGCTCACTGTGCAAACCACATGCACGGGCTTGTTGAGCATGAGGTAGGTATAGGACTGCGGGGCCGACAAAATGCGGCCATCCACGGCAATGCTTTCAAAGGGCAATACCTGACGCCCGGGGTTGGGCTCCGGCTTGCCGTCAACACTGACGCGCCCGGCAAGGATAAGCTCGTCTGCCTTGCGGCGCGAGCATAGACCAGTTGCGGCTATGGCCTTGTTAAGGCGTATGCCGTCAGCTGCATTGTCAGCATCGGGCTGAGACTTTGTGGGCGCGGCAGGCCGAGCAGGATGATCGGCGTCAGATTTAACGGCCTGGGGCTGCGCGGGTTTGCGTTGCGAAAAACCATCTCGGGCCTCACGGGCGTTCGGCTGAGTACCTGACCGTAAATCTGTCCGCGAATCAGAACGGCCATTTGGTCCATTGGCAGACCAGCTATCAGAACGGGGGGCATGATTCTTGCGCGCGTCCGCAGGCTGTTCCTTTTTATGGGAGCTGGTGGACGAACTGTTTTTGCTGCGGTTTCTGGCGGATGATCCGGCATTGCCGGAATGTTTGGGCGGCACGGTGATTTCTCCTTGGAAAGATGCGCTCATGGTGCGTGAAGTGGAGCATGCCGTCAAGGGCAAGCAAGAAGCGCATGCATGGCTGACCTGGCATTACGGCGGCTTCCAATCTTCAAAAGTTTACATAATTATCATTATGGGACATTTATAAATACTGTATGCTGGGTGGACCGGGGGTTCAAAACCAGCACGAAAGTCTGCTTAGAATGCCATTGGCGGCACCACTGCCAAACCATCCACGCGCAGAAGTCTGAGCAATGTAAAATGAACAGCCGCCATGAATTTTCCCGCCGTTCCTTGAATTTTGAGGATTCGAATTTACTCAAACCCGTGAGTTCGGTTTTTACCCGTGTAGCCATTTCATCCTTTCCTTATATAGAAGCCCATGATTGCCGCTCATTAGTTTCTGCCATTTTAGCCACCCAAATCTGGCCGAAACGGCGGCTTCCCCAGCTTTACCTCTGCATCGGCATAGCACATCGTTAACGGCGCAAAACCTGGGAGCAGCCCCGCACTTGCTCCCGAAGCGGCTCTGACGTACAACACTGCCAACACTGGTTTTCAAGCAAGGAGTTTACATGGGCTTTGCCAACAGCTCTTGCAGCTTTACTCGGTTCCGTATTCTTGATCCTGTTCCGGCCACGCTCTGGCCGCAGATACTGGACAAACTGAAACAGTTCGCCATGCGCGACATTGACGATATTCCTGAAATGCAGGGCCAGGGATGGACCTGTTTTGAGGACATGCTCGATACCGACTGGGTGACGGCCCCGCCCCAGAAAGGCGCGTACATCGTGTTTTCCCTGCGGCTGGATATGCGGCGCATACCCGCTGGCGTGGTCAAAAAACACGTTGCTCTTGCCCTTAAGGAAGAAAAAAAGCGCATGGGCGAACAGGGCAAGAACTACATTGCCCGCGAGCGCAAAAAAGAACTCAAGGAGCAGGTGCTGCTGCGCCTGCGCTCCCGTTTTTTGCCTGTTCCCGGCGAATTCAACGTGCTCTGGGCCACAGACAAGAACGAAGTCTGGTTTGCGTCCACCCAGAACAAGATGATCGATCTCTTCCTGGAAGAGTTTCTCAAAACATTTGAGCTGCATCTGGAGCAACTGACGCCCTACAATCTGGCGGTCTCCATGCTGGACGAAGAAAGCCTGATCCGCCTGGACAAGCTGGAACCCACGCAGTTCGCTCCCCTTTCCTGATGACGGCACGGAGACCCCATGAACATGCCTTATCTTGGCGAATCCACTGACAGCATTCTCGGCAAGGAATTTCTGACCTGGCTCTGGTACCAGAGCGACACCGCCCCCGGCGCGTTCACTGACAAAGACGGCGCGCCCTTTGCCGTTTCCATGGAACAGCGCATTGTGGTAGAAGGCGGCGAAGGCGATGCCCGCGAAACAGCCTCTGTTTCTGGCTCGCTCTCCCCTCTCCGCGAAGCCCGCTTTGGCCTTGGCAACGGCAAACAGGTCAGCCGCGCCCTGCTGCGCCTTGAAAAAGAAGAGCTTGCCTTTCAGGTCAGCCTAAAAGCTGAGGATTTCTGCCTCAACAGCCTCAAGACCCCCAAGCTCGACAAGGGCGACAGTGATGACGACCCGGACGCCCTGCTGCTGGAAAAGTTCTATCTTATGGAAGTGTGCACCGGTCTGCTGGATGCCCTGTACGCCCGCTTTCTGAAGCTGCGCCTCTCCTCTGGCTGGCAGAAGGAAGTGGACGACATGCGCCAGTGGATGACCCGCACGGAGTAAGCTTTTTTCATGAGCACCCTGCCCGCATCTGCCGCAAAAGGCCGCCTTTCCGGCCCGCTACTGCACGTTTTACGCAAAACGTTGTGGATGCTGCTTGTGCTGTGGGGCATCACCATTATCAGCTTCTGGGTCATCCATCTGGCCCCCGGCTCGCCCACAGATATGGAAACCACGCTCAATCCGCTGGCTGGCGCTGCGGCGCGTCAGCGGCTTGAGGTGCTTTACGGGCTTGATCGCCCCCTTTACGTGCAGTACTGGGACTGGCTGACCCGCATCGTGCATCTGGATTTCGGCAACTCCATGTCTGCCGATTCCCGCCCGGTGCTGACCAAGATTCTTGAGCGCCTGCCCCTCACCGTGGGCATGAACGTTATTTCGCTGGTGCTCACCCTGCTCATTGCCATTCCGGTGGGCATTGTTTCCGCCTGCCGGCAAAATTCTCTGCTGGACAAATCCGTTACCGTGCTGGTTTTTCTGGGTTTTGCCATGCCGTCCTTCTGGCTGGCCCTGCTGCTCATGATGTTTTTTGGCATCGAGCTGCAATGGCTGCCCATTTCCGGCCTTACATCCATGAATTACGAGCAGTTGAACGCCTGGGGCAAGTTTTGCGATCTGGCGCGGCATCTGGCCCTGCCCACACTGGTGTATACCGTGGGCGGGCTGGCTGGCATGTCGCGCTACATGCGCGCCTGCATGCTTGAAGTGCTGCGGCAGGATTACATTCTTACAGCGCGGGCCAAGGGGCTTGGCGCTGGCGCGGTTATCTGGCGGCATGCCCTGCGCAACGCGCTGCTGCCCGTCATTACCCTGCTGGGCCTTTCGGTGCCGGGGCTTATCGGCGGCAGCGTCATTATTGAGTCCATCTTTGCCCTGCCGGGGCTGGGCCAGCTGTTTTACGGCGCAGTTATGGCGCGCGATTACACCATGATCATGGGCAATCTGATTCTTGGGGCTGTACTCACGCTCGTGGGCAACCTGCTGGCGGATTTCTGCTACGGAATCGCGGATCCGCGCATCCGCAACGCAAAGGACAACGCCTGATGCTGCCCCGCGCCCTCAAAAAGCTGCTTGGCCGCAACCTCATGCACGCGCTCGGGCTTGTTATTGTGCTTGCCATGTCGCTGGCCGCGCTCCTTGCCCCATGGATTGCGCCCTTTGACCCCAACGCCCTGCATCTGGACAATATTCTGGAGCCGCCCTCCTCCCGCTTTCTGTTCGGCACTGACCGCCTTGGGCGCGATGTTTTTTCCCGCCTGCTTTACGGCGGCAGGGTTTCGCTGTGGGTGGGCTTTGTGGCTGTGGGCATATCGGTCAGCATCGGCACGGTTCTTGGCCTCGTGAGCGGCTATTTCCGCCGATGGGTGGACGAGTGCATCATGCGCGTGGTTGATATAATGCTCTGCTTTCCGTCATTTTTTCTTATTCTGGCGGTTATTGCCTTTCTTGAACCCAATCTTACCAATATCATGGTGGTTATTGGGCTTACCTCGTGGATGGGCGTTACCCGCCTTGTGCGCGCAGAGGCGCTTACCCTGCGCGAACGCGAATTTGTCGACGCCGCGCGGCTGGCGGGCACATCCACTGCAGGCATATTGTTTCGACATATACTGCCCAATGCCCTTGCGCCCGTGCTGATAACCGCTACACTTGGCGTTGCCGGGGCCATACTGGTAGAATCAAGTCTCAGCTTTCTGGGGCTTGGCGTGCAGCCACCCGCAGCCAGTTGGGGCAACATGCTCATGGACGGCAAAGCCGTGATTGAAACCGCACCCTGGCTGTCGGTGTATCCCGGTTTGGCCATCTTGGTAACGGTATTGGGCTATAATCTTCTGGGTGAAAGCCTGCGGGACATCTTTGATCCGCGCCTTCGCCAATAGCTTGAAATGTAAGGGCATCCAAGATAGTTAAAGTTTTACATTAAGCATATAAACCGCCATAAAAAAACGTTAAAGCCATGCTTGAATACCTGCGCATTCGCAATCTGGCCCTCATTGAGGACATGGAACTGGAGTTTTCGCCCGGCATGAACGTGCTGACGGGTGAAACCGGGGCGGGGAAGAGCTTTATCCTTAAAGCGCTGGGCTTTCTGCTTGGCGACAAGCTTTCGGCGGATATGGTTCGCGCGGGTGCTGAGCGCGCTCAGGTAGAGGCCCTGTTCAGCACAAAAGATGCGGACATGGTTCTGCGGCGCGAAATTGTGGCGGAGACAGGCCGCAGCCGCCTGTACATCAACGATGAACTGCGCTCGCAAGACAGCCTGCGCGACCTGCGCAACCGCCTTGTGGCCCACACCAGCCAACACGCCCAGCAAAAACTGCTTCAACCCTCATTTCAGGCCAGGCTGCTGGAAAGCGGCTTAAGCTGCCCCGAGCTTCTGCACCAGCGGGACGCCCTGCTTGCGCGCCTTCAGGCCAATGCGGCCCAGCGCTCTGCCCTGCTTGAACGTCAGGCCGGGTTGGGCGAACGGCGCGAGCTGCTTGAAATGCAGCAGCAGGAGATCGACAAGGTTTCTCCCGAAGAAGGCGAAGAAGAAAAGCTGGAAGAAATTCGCGCGCTGGCCCGCTCCATGGAGCATCAGCAGGAGAATTACGAGCAGGCGCTCATTTTGCTGCAAGGCGATGATCAAGAAGGCGTGATCGACCAGCTGGGCCAGTTGGAAAAGCTCTTGCAGCGCATGTGCCGGGAGGATGAATCCCTTCAGGCCGATGCCGACGCCGTGGCCGCCCTGCGCCAGCAGCTTGCCCACCTTGGCGGCAGGCTTCGCCGCCCGCCTGCCCTGCCGGGGCTGGACGAAATGCCCGACATGGATCATCTGGAAGAGCGCCTGTTTGCCCTTGCGCAACTCAAGCGCAAGCTGCACAGAACCCTCCCAGAGATTCTGGCCCTGCGCGAAGAAATTTCTGAGAACCTTTCCTTCCTTGATGTATGCGCGCTGGACATCACCCGGCTGGACAAGGAAGCGGCAGCTCTTGCCGCAGAGCTTACCGCTGTGACCGCCAGCATCATCCCGGCGCGCCGCGAGGCGGCAGCCGCCATTGCGACCAAACTTGAAAATGAACTGCGCCAGTTGGGCTTTTCGGATCAGGTACGGGTATTGCCCGATTTTGCCGTGCAGGAAATCTGGCCCGGCGTTACAGACGAGCGAGGGCGCATCCTTTGGGCCCCCAACCCCGGCCAGCCCCCGCAACCGCTGGATAAAATCGCCTCGGGCGGCGAGCTTTCGCGCTTTTTGCTGGCGCTGGCCAGCGTGCAGCAGGACGATGAAGGCGCTACATTCATATTTGACGAAGTCGATGCCGGCGTTGGCGGCATGACCCTGAACAAGCTGGCCGAAAAGCTCTACGCACTGGCCGAAACGCGCCAGATGCTGCTCATCACCCACTGGCCGCAACTGGCGGCCCGCGCCCGCAGGCATTTTCAGATTGTTAAGATGGTGCGCGATGGGGAAACCTTTACCCTCTGCTCCCCCCTTAACAAGGAAGACCGCCACGCCGAGCTTGCGCGCATGGCAGGCGGCGGCGAACAGGGCGAGGCGCTGGCCCGCAGCCTGGAAAAATAGCACTCTGCAAAATTTGCCGTGTGGTTTAGACCATGCGGCATTTTTCTTTCATACTTGCCGCGACATTATCGTGCTGCGGCCAGTATCTACGTATCTTTCTGACAATTTTTTGACTTTCTCTAAACTTTTTGCCCTTTTTCAGGCCTGCAATGAGAACTGGCACTTATCTTGCTTATACCTTCTCCAGATAACGGAAAGGCAAATTTGACCATAGCCACAGGGGGAGCATGTGACTAACGAAAATAATAATTGCATAAGCGCCATGCTCCATATGCAAACTGGCGCTCCCGAAGCCGCCTCGCATGCACGGCACGGGCAGATTGCGGGGCAACCGCTTTCGGGCCTGGACGAAGCATCGGCCAGGGCCTTGAGATGCCTGGCAAAGGATGGCGAAGGGCTTGTTACGGCACTTGAAGCGCGGCTTGATTCGCTTCAGGAAGCCTTTATGGACATGCTGAACAGCCAGCTCGAAGAACGCCACCTCCGGCCCGAAGACCGCCTGCATCTGTATGTTTCGCCCGAGGGAACACTGGTGGTTGAAGGCAACGACAACGACGCCAACCTGTTGTGCGACATCATCACGCGCAAGCCGGACTTGCAAAAAAACTTTAAGGAAATGGCCCAGGTGGCCATGCTCTCGCACGGTGTAGAACTGGCAACCCAGATCCATAACGATATTATCGATCAGGTTGAAGACGCCAATCCCCTGCTTGGGCACTACCATATGTGCCTTAAGGGACCGCTCTCGCATTTCTATATCCGTTAGAGCTTGCCAAAGTCGAGCAAGCGACTTATTGTAATGCTTGACCAAATGGGGGCGCACTGGTTTCGACGGGGACGTGGAAGCCTTAGCGGCAGGTCGAGGCGCCGCTGGCCTCGTAAAAAGCGGCAACAAAAGTAATTGCCAACAACGATTACGACTACGCTTACGCTGCCTAAAAACAGCGAGGCAACGATCGCCTAGGCGGTCACGTCATTCTGGGCCATGTCTGATAACCCTGAATGGCGACACTTATCAGGCTGGCGGAAACTGGCTCTTACCGGGGTTTTCCGCGAGGAGTTTACCGGCGAGATTGCCGTGAGGCGCCCGGTCAGGGGCTACCACCACGGTGAAATTAATACCTGACATAAACCTGTAGATGCTTCGTGTGGACAGTTCTCGGACGGGGGTTCAACTCCCCCCGCCTCCACCAACCCCCACAAATTAAAGTGGCTTATACGATCTGAATAAGACGTATAAGCCACTTTTTTATTAGAGGAATCGGTGTAGATATATCTTTTGGGGATATAAAAACTATAAATTTAATGAATATTTATCACCAACTAATTCATCTCCCACGCAATAAATATGGTTGTTAAGTTCTGGGGCTATCATCGAAGTTGTGAGAATAACTTGATGCTTTGCCTTACTTTCATGAGATAATTTGATAATTTCTCGCTGAAAGACTTGCGAGCGCTCAGCAACTAATCCCTTATCTTCTGTATTGTCACACAGAATAAACCTTGGATAAAGCATACTTGCATGTAGAGTTGCAGAAAAAAACAATGCAAAATGGACGCTATTTTTTAAGTATGCTTGAGAGCTTGCAGAAAAATTATTCCGATTTCCTGCAAAAAAAGTGTTGTTATAAAAGTCAATCTCAATAGGAGATAGGTCGATAAATTCGCGTTTATGTAAAATGTCAGTTTCCACAATTCGGCGTGCAATTCTATCTATTGAGCGTGCAATTTTTTCTTTTTGAAGTTTTTGAGAACTCTCAATTTCTGAAATAGTATTATTTTCCTCTGCTATTTTATTAGAGATAGTATTCTTTTTAATTCTTATACTATCTAAAGTCTCAAGAATAGCAGAATTTTGAATAAGCTTCTCCTTAAAAGACATCCATTCAACAACCCTGTATATAGATTCTATTGGAATGTCATTAGCAATACTGGTTAGAAGAATTTTATCACTCTTAATTAGTTGTGTAATACGATCTATTTCTTCTTTTAATCTTTCTTTATTACTAAACAAAGTATTAATATTTATTTCTCTATCTGACATGAGCTGTCTAGATTCTTTAATTTGGTAAAGAATCTCTTGACGCATCCTGATAGTTATATTCCATGCTTTTTTGCCATTGATCTTATTCTTGCACAAAGGACAATTATCAGCAACATTTTCTGATGATAATTCGCTATTACAAACTGGGCATACGTGTAAAGAAACATCTGCTAGAACATTATTAGTTTTCTCGGATTGCTTTAAAAAATTAAGCTTTCGCTCAAGGGCTTCTACAAACAAAGAAGAGTCTAGATTTGACTCACTAAGCCTTTTTATTTCCTTCTCAGTCTCAACCAAAGACATATTTAATTGTGATAATCTTTCATCAAAAGTCTCACTTGGGTGGCTTGAATTCAACCCTGAAGAAATTTTTTGCTCTACCTCTGCTATTTTCAATTTCAAAACATCTTTATTTATTTCTAAACCAGACGTTTTTATATGACTAATAAAATTTTTCTCTTCACGCTTAAGCATCTCAAATTTTTGCTCTAAATTGCGCTTACTGCTTTTTGAAGAAAAAAGTTTTTCAGAATAAACGCCAAACAGGACATCTCCAATCATTTGCCTAATCGTGCCACTATCCCAAGTGTCACTATATAAAAATGTATCTTGCGGAGTATTTTGATCGATGTATAGCGCACGTAAAATTTTATGTATTGTTATCCGCTCCCCATCTTCGTTAATATTTGGAATCCCCAAAAAAGAAAAAAGGACTTGCGAGTAGCTCTCTCGATTATTGGCTCTTATTGATGCATAATGTATCCATCCAGATAAATTTTTTTCTGCATCATCCATACTTCCTTCATATATATCTATCCCCTCAAGCCTGGCAGTTGTAACACGCCGACGAAGAGTCCAAACATTTGAATTTACATCAATTTCTGCCAGTACAAAATCGCACAGTTTAGCTTCTTTTTTCCATTTTAAATTCTCGCCACCGAGAGCATAAAAAATAAAGTCAATAATAGTTGACTTACCGTGACTATTACTCCCACGAATGATGTTGACACCCTCGTGAAATTTTTCATCATACACAACCTTGCCATTTGAAAAAACAGCAAGGCGATTTAAAAACATGTAATTATATTCTTGGGTCATAAAGAGACTCCATTAAATTTGTCCTGTCTTTTAATCCGTCTTTACCACATGTATTTATATCAGACAGCATCCCAACAATAAGTGACAAAGCTTCATCTTGTTCTTTTGTTTTTTCTATACTTGAAATTTTATTATATATAAAATCAAAATTAATATTGCGAATAAACTTGTTCTCGTTTTTTAATACAATGTTTTTTGCCACAAGACTTAATAATGCTGAAATTTGGATTTGTTCCATTAAATAAAAACATTGTTGAAAAGATCCAGAAAATTCGTATTTATTCATTGTAGCACGAATTTTTACATTTTTTGTTTTTCTAATTTTTTTTAAATAACTGGGAAAAGCAATCATAAAATCAAATATGCGAACTTGTTCTATTGTAAATTCCTTATATATGGAATTAAATAAAATCATCATTCTATACTGTGTGTGATATATGTCCAGCGCGTGCGTGTATATAAGCATATTATTTCCAATCAATATGACAATTTCCAGTTAGGTAATATATCATTCCAAGGACATCTTCAGTAGTAAGATTGAGTGGATTATCACCTAATATATCAAAGTTTGGGGATACAACCTTTTCTGTGACTTCAGCACTAATAAGTTCTTTTGGAATACTTCCAATTCTAGAATAGATTTTACAGTTGAAATCAACCCGAACTTTGGAAAGCATCTGTGCATAAAACTCTTGGGCTGAGCGTAAATACTGAGATTCTGTAAGTTTTTTTGCGAAAATTTCTTTTACTTCACTAGCATAGTTGATGAGTTGAGTAAGTTCTGCATCCGTAAGTTTTTGCTCTAATGAGCGCATATCTCTTCTATTTGGCTCGATATATCTTTTAAGAATATCAACAGTTTCTTTAAATTCTGAACATTTTGACGTTTCTTCCTTAATCTTTTGATATAAGATATCGAATGGATTTTCTCTGGCAGCAAAGTGATAAAGATCACGACCAGCAACGGCTCTAGCAGATATACCAGATTGATTAACTTGCATTATGATTTACGCACATCGCGCCCAGCAACATCTCCACGGGCGGTAATATTTTTTTGAGTCACTTGATATGATTTAGATACCAATTTGAGTGTAACATGATATGCGACCCCACCAAAAACCGACCCCACTAAAAAAAATACTATATTGCTTGCGTTTAAAACTTCCATATATACTCCATTTGTTAAATTTTTTATAAAATAGCAAAATTGATTGACCAGTGCAAGAAGATACAATTGTTAATTAGCAAGCACTGTAATAACGCAGCATATTGCATCCAAATGATATGTAAAAATAAATAAGCCCTACCAATCCATCGGCTTGCCCAACGGCCCTCGAGGGATATCCGGGCCAAAGGTATAAGCTCCGGGGCGTTGCACGTCGCTCAGTTCACGGCGGGCATGCTGTATCAGCTCCTTGTGCAGGGCTGACACGTCATAACC
>Ga0074193_1003754_pt1 | contig 10597 bp, 10 predicted proteins | sample EPASupsiteHSE605_FD_64523 | JGI IMG/M metagenome (GOLD analysis project Ga0074193, IMG submission 64523) | Bioremediated contaminated groundwater from EPA Superfund site, New Mexico - Sample HSE6-05 | ecosystem: Environmental > Aquatic > Deep subsurface > Groundwater > Contaminated ...
ATGAGAATAATTATACCATAGAGTAACAGTTTTCATAAATATAAAAAGGTCTATTGTAAAAATTGAAACATTGAGGATATATCTGTGCACGAGAACGTATCCATACTTTGATTTTCCTGGATCTTCCGGGGTTTATATTCTGGCATGACATTAGTTTTACTGTTCAGGGGGATCGAAAACGAGCACTGAGTATGACTTCTTGAGGGCGAGTAAACGTGAGCTTGAGCCCGTGCCTTCTCTGTCTGCCAGAATGTACTCAGCTCTACACCATTATTTCGGATACACTTCCTTTCGCCCGTTGCAGGAGGAAATCATTAGGGATGTTCTTGAAAGAAAAGATGTTTTCGTGCTCATGCCTACCGGTGGGGGCAAATCGATATGTTACCAGCTGCCTGCCCTTCTCATGGAAGGGGTTACAATTGTTGTTTCCCCACTGATTTCCTTGATGAAAGACCAGGTTGACGGGCTTGAAGCAAACGGTATTGCCGCAGCCTGCATGAACAGTACCCAGAGCCCAAGAGAAAACCGAGATGTGAAGACAGCTTTTCTTGAAAATCGGTTAAAAATCCTTTACATAGCTCCGGAAAGACTCATGATGCCAGGAACCTTTGCTTTTTTAAAGAAAGGAAAGGTCAGCCTCTTTGCAATTGATGAAGCACACTGCATTTCCGAGTGGGGACATGATTTCCGGCCTGAGTACAGGAAATTGAAACTTTTGAGGGATCCTAAAACAGGTTTTCCTGACATCCCAGTTATTGCGCTTACGGCAACAGCCACAGAAAGGGTTCGAGAAGATATCGTATCACAACTCAATCTTCGTCTTCCTCCGGAAAAAGGCCCTTACGTAGCCAGTTTTGACCGGAAAAACCTTTACTATGAAGTCAGGCCGAAAAAGGAAACTTTTTCCGAGATTACTGACTATCTGCGCAGGCATAGAGGTGAAGCTGGTATCATCTACTGCCAGAGCCGAAACAGTGTCGAGGCTCTTACAAAAAAACTGAACCTTGCAGGTTTCAGGGCCCTTCCATACCATGCAGGACTTTCGGATACCGAAAGAAACCGAAATCAGGAGATGTTCATTAAAGATGACATGGACATCATAGTAGCTACAATTGCTTTTGGAATGGGAATTGATAAGTCCAATGTACGTTTTGTAATCCACTATGACCTTCCCAGAAATCTTGAGAGCTACTATCAGGAAACCGGTAGAGGAGGAAGGGATGGAAGCCCATGCGAATGTATCCTTTTTTTCAGCAGAGGGGACCGTTTCAAGATTGAGTACTTTATTTCACAAAAGACAAACGAAAAGGAAAAGGACATTTCTCTAGTGCAGTTAAGACAGATGGTAGCTTATTGCGAGGGAAATAAATGCAGGCGCCAGACCTTGATGGAGTACTTTGGTGAAGAGCTTTCAGAACCCTGTGGGAACTGTGACTGCTGCCTTACTCCTAAAGATACCTTTGACGGAACTGAAGCTGCAAAAAAATTGATAGCCTGCGTCCAGGAACTGAACCAGCGCTTTGGCACTAACTATGTTATCGATGTCCTCACAGGCTCAAAAAATAAAAAGATCCGGCAAAATCATCACGAAAGGTTGAAAAGTCATGGCAGTGGTCTGGAGTTCACAAAAGAACAATGGAGATCATTAGCTTCCGAAATGATAAACACCGGTCTTCTGGACGTAAGTGGGACAAAGTATCCTGTATTGAAACTTAATGCCATGAGTAGAAAAATACTGAAAGGGCTGGAACAAATAGAGCTTGTCTGCCCTGAAGGTTTTGCTCCTGAGTCTGAAGAAAGTTTTGTGCCCTCTACAGTGACAGGTACAAAATGCAAAAAAGCCGATGATCCAGGTTTACCTGAAGAAGAGTCTTTTCCAGAAAAATTTTCAGTTGCTTCTGACATTCTGAAAGCGTCAGATACGAAAAAATCTATAATATCCGGAAAAGATCCTGATCCTATCCTTTTTGAAAGATTAAAAGCTCTAAGAAAGGGAATTGCTTTACAGAAAAATCTTCCTCCTTACATTATTTTCTCTGACACTTCCCTTAAGGAAATGGCTACAAAATTTCCTCACACTTCTGAAGAGTTTCATTCCATTACAGGAGTTGGAGAACATAAATTAAAAAAATACGGAGACGTTTTTCTCAAGGAAATCGAAAACTACTGCAGAGATTACAATTTAGTACCTGCTGAAAAATGTGCTGAAAAATCTGCTGAAAAGCATACAAAATTAAAGATTGCTTGTAAAGATCCTGAAAAATCTGCTGAAAAACCTGAAAAATTAAAGATTGTCTGTGAGGATCCCGAACGAGAGGAAATAATCTCAAAAGAAATTGCTCTAAATGATGAAAATCCCAAAGCTGAGATCGAGACGTTCGGAGCTGTAATGCAAGATCCCGAACCTGATAAAATCAACAGTTTAGAAGTTTGCAACTTATCGACCAAAAAGAGCAGGTATCTGGATACGAGCATTCAGGATTGGTCAGAGCGAAATTCTTCTGCAGACGACTTCAGGGAAATAGATTCGATGGAGGCGTCATCTGAGTTAGGACCTGTAAGTACCTCCAGCGCGGATTCCTCTATCTCCGTTTCTTCTGAAACGGATTCCCTACATAGAACTTTCTCTCTTTTTACGAAAGGATTTGGAATCGATGAGATTGCTGACATCCAGGGTATGAGTATTAGAAGCATTTTCAGGCAACTTGAACAGCTCACTCTTTCTGGGAATATTAGGGATATTGGAGGACTCTTATCATCCAAAAGGCAAAAGCAGATAAAATCTGCCCTGGAAAGCTTAGAAGTTGAACTGGATTCCCTGCTTCGGGCAAGGTTGGGTGAGAACTGCCAGGAAGAAGAAATGAAATTTTTCAGGGCTCTTCTTCTGTCGAGGATTTGTTTTTCTCAGTCTGAAGATGGCAAGTAAAACCCTTTCCTGTAAATTTCGCTATTTTTCTTCGGTTTTATTCTCACTGCTTTTTTATTCTCACTACTTTTTTATTCTTACTGCTTTTTTTATTCTCACTATGTTTTCTTGTTTTTATCCTGAACTCCTGAAAATGGGGTTACTCAATGTTTTTCCCATTTCTTCAGATTCATAATCTCAGACAGCGTCCCGCCTCTCTTGATTTCATCGAAGAGTCTTTTTTCGGTTTTATAAACCTCTTTTGCTCTTCTTGCCAGCTCGTATGCCCTTTCTGCTGGAATTACCACAACACCACTTTCATCACCCACTATATAATCTCCTGGCTTCACGGTCTGGCCACCGCAGGTAATCTCAGCATTGATTTCTCCAAAGCCTTTAGGATCTCCGGCGTTAGGTACTGTATTACTCGTATAAATCGGAAGTCCCAGGTTTTCGACTTCGTCAATATCTCTGACAGCACCCTCTATTACCACGCCTGCAATTCCCTTGTTTAAAGAACTCCAGGTTGCAAGTCCTCCCCAGCAGGCAATATCCTTATTTTCGTTATAAATAACGAGTACATCTCCTTCTTTTGCAATATCAATTGCTTCCACGGGCTTTGCCCAGTCTCCGGGAAAAGTTTGCACGGTAACTGCAGTTCCTACCATTTTTCCTCTTACCAGAGGGTGAATTCCTTTCATTGCGCCTTTCCGGTGCATGGCATCAGAAATGTTTGAAGTGGATACTTCCTTAAGAATTTCCCTAATCTCCTGGTCTACAGTAATGACATTGCGGATTTCCACAGCATCCGGGGAGTCCACACTCTGCCGGATTTTTCTTGCGGCTTCGGTTACGTTGTCAGAATGGGTGATATTTCCTCCGACAATTACAACTTTTGCTCCAGCCTTGACCGCCTGTACTGCACTACTTGCATCAAGCCCTCCAGCGACTGCAAGCTGTACGTTAACTCTCTGTGAAATTTCCCTGAGAAGTGATATAGGGTCTTTTCCCATCATTTGCTGGTCTATACCTATGTGTACATTAACATAGTCTACACCCAGAGCCTCAAGTTCAATCACTCTTTTTACAGGATCGGGAGCAGAAATGAGATCTGCCATTAACCTGACTCCGTATTTGTGGGCTGAGCGGAGTGCGTCAAGTAATGTAGAATCATCTGCACTTCCTAGCACAATAACGACGTCAGCTCCAGCTTTTGCTGCCATCTCTACTTCTATAGCGCCTGTATCTACAGTTTTCATGTCTGCTAGAATGGTCCGATCTGGAAAAGCTTTCCTCATTGTGCGGATTGCGTCCATTCCCTCACTTTTGATCAGAGGGGTTCCAATTTCGATCCAGTCCGCACCCCCTGTTATTGCCTCTTTTGCAATCTCGACAGCGCGATCCAATTCCAGAAGATCAAGTGCAACCTGAATTATGGGAACTATAGTATCACCTCAAGTGGGAAATAGGCAAAGCTGAAATTCTCAAATATTTCTCTGTCAGCTCTTTCCTGTCTGTTTTCATTCCTGTTTCACTCCGGATTTATTCTTTCAGAATTCCGGTTTTTATGTCGGTCCTTTTAATTTAATTCTCTTAAATTTATTCTTTTATTTTGATTCGAATTATCTAATTTTTGTATGTGAGTTTTTCATTACCTATATTTCTTTTTATTTGAGACTGTTTTTGTATTCACGGTGGTGTTTCATATCTGACATTCATAGATAAAGAATAAATATTAACCAGTTGTCATAAGAATTCAATTAATGTTATAATGTTTATGGGGGGAGATGATGGAAAATAACCCTGGAACATATGAGAAGAACGCTTCTGGGAATTGTATCACAGATGAGGAACGCAGGCAGTTACTTTCGGCTCTGCATTCTCGCCTTTTCTGGGTTGGTCAATATATCCCGGATTATGTTGAGTTTGAGGGAGAAACTTACCCTCTGCACAATTATGTATGGGAATTGATTCAAAAAGATGAACTCAGTGAAGCTGAGAAATCCAGGATAGAGAAATACATTGAAATTCTTTCAGCGAAGGAAATGAAGGACGAAAAAGATCTCGAAGGGAAGTCCCTTACTTCGGAAGAATCAAAAAAGCTCTATCATGAGACTGCAGGCTTATTGCGTGCAATAGCAGATCTGAAGGAGATTGAGAGCGGAACCTTTAAACAAAACACAAAGCGCTTTCAGGAACAGTTTGCTAATCAGAGGATTAAAGACGCAAAGCTCTGGCTCGAATTTATCAAAAAAGTATCTAATTAAAGTGCCATAACTGAGATACAGCGACAGGACTTAACTGAGAGTGATATATAGTGACAGAACTTAACTGGAAGTGACGTATAGTGACAGAACTTAATTCCTTCAATACTTTTGGAAATTTCTGGAGCAAAGGTTATATCTCTGGGAACCACTTTATGAAAACAAGATGTCATTTAAGAACAGAAACGTCATCTCTATGAAAGACTTTTCGCGGAAAGAAATCGATTACGTTCTAGACACGGCAGAAAAGCTTGAACCTGTAGCCAGAGGCGAAGAAAGGTCTCGGTTGCTGGATGGAAAAATAATAGCTCTTCTTTTTTTTGAACCAAGCACAAGGACAAGGCTGTCCTTTGAGGCTGCTACGCAGAGACTTGGGGGACAGGTTCTCAACCTGGGTTCAGTGGAGGCAAGTTCGGTAATGAAAGGAGAAAATCTTGCCGATACTATTCGTGTAATCAGCAACTATGCAGACCTTATAGTGTTGCGTCATCCTCTTGACGGGTCAGCACGAATGGCTGCGGAATTTTCAAGTGTTCCTATAATCAATGGTGGTGACGGCTCTTTACACCACCCTACACAAACTTTCCTTGACCTTTATACCATTCGTAGGGAAAGTCACCTAGAGGGTCTGAAGATTGCTATGGCAGGAGATCTGAAGTATGGAAGAACAGTCCATTCCCTATGTCATGCCCTATCACTATACGGAGCTGAAATAACTTTAGTTTCACCTCCTGAACTCAGGATGCCCCTGGAAATTGTCAGGGATCTTCAAAAGAATAATATCAGAATCAGAGAGACTGATTCTCTAGAAAAAATAATTGGAGATGTCGAAGTTCTTTATATGACAAGGGTTCAAAGGGAACGTTTTCCTGATCCTGAAGAGTATGAGAAGGTCAAAAATAAGTTGAGGGTCACAGGTGACCTGCTGAAAAACGCAGATCCTAGCCTTAAGATTCTCCATCCTCTTCCAAGGGTCAACGAGATCTCCCCTGAAGTAGATTCAACGCCGTATGCATGTTATTTCGAGCAGGCTTTTTATGGAGTTCCCACGCGGATGGCACTTCTCGCTCTTGCTACGGGAGTGATTGAATGAAGGAAAAAAGAGACCTGAAAATCCAGGCAATTGAAAATGGAACGGTGATTGACCATATAAAGGCTGGACAGGCCTTGAATGTTCTGCGTATACTTGGGATTTCCAATGCTTTTCGAGCTACTATCAGTTTTGTTATGAATGCACCTGGTGCCGCAGGCATAAAAGACGTTGTGAAGATTGAAGGTAAGGAACTTAGCGTCGAAGAGCTTAACAGGATTGCTCTTATATCTCCGAAAGCTACTATCAATATTATAAGGGATTTTGAAGTAGTTCAGAAAAACAAAGTTGTACTTCCTTCTTATGTTGAAGGCGTTGTACGCTGTATCAATCCAAACTGTATTTCTAACAGCAGCGAACCTATAAAATCCAAATTTTCCGTGCTCCAATCCGAAGAAGAAGGGGTAATTCTACGGTGCCTTTACTGCGAGCACGTAATTTCAGAAAATATAGCCGAAAATTTGCTATAAATATGACCTTCAGCGAAGCTAAAAACGAGTTTTATTTTTATCTTGAGGTTCTCTTAGAACTGAAGTGATCGGGAATAAATTCACAGTTACCAGTTCAGTGTAGGTCGAATATGATCCATTAGAATCTCATATTCGAATATAATACTGCAGTTTTAACTGCTATTATCTTCAGGGGAAATTGCTCATGATAAAAAGAGATAATGACACGGAAGAGGCAGACGAAGAATATCTTGGTTACGAAGAGCGCAATAAGCTTCTCTGGAGCCTCAGGAGTGATTTTGCCTGGGCAGGAAAGAAAATCCCTGAAAGCGTAGAGATCGATGGGTGCGAGTACAAACTCAGGGACATGGTTAGAGGACTGAGCGAGAAAGAATCACTGGATACGGATAAAACTGCCGAAATCAGGGCTCTTATCCCAAAATTGAATGAAAAGTCAAAAGCAGATGAAGAACTGCTGGAGACGGAAGAACTTACAAAAGCAGAGGCTGAAGCCCTTTATGAAGAAGCAACTGGGCTTTTGCGGGCCTCAATGGAATTAAAAGACAAACTTGAGGGGAAAGGTGGGGAAAAAAGCGTCGACGAGTTTAAGCGGATGCTCAATACTCAGAAGGTAGTTGACGAAAAGCGTTTTCAGGAGCTTATTAAAAGTTTAAAGTAATGAGTTTGTTTGTGAGTTTTCAAATAGTTCCGGCTTCAGGAAATTCCAATTTCAAAATAGTCCTTCCATTTCTTCCTTATTTTTCAATTTTCTACTCACTCTTATTTTTGAAGGTCGCCATAATTTCTTCCGGTTTTTGAGTGTAGAATTCCAAATTTAAGTTTGAACGTGTAGTAATTTTAAGAATCTGTCGATAGGGCACTGTGAATTCGAAGATATAAAAATAAATAACAAGGACATATGCAACTATCCAGAAATCTACCATAACTGAGCTTAGTTTTATGAAAACTGGAGCTGCTTCCATTTGCAAATCCCTGGTTATACTTTCTACGGTATGAGGCAGTTGAATTGCAAAGGTAACAAGGGCTAACAAACGTAGTGGCCAACGCAGGGAACGGCCTTTGTTCTTCGATATAGTGATCTGCACGATATCCTCTTTCCTTAACACGAGAGACTTGAACAGATGCCTGTGAATAATTATTTTTTCAGGAGTCAACCTCACAGTAGTACGATTATAAAGGATTAAGACCAAAAGAGCAAGATATGGGATTAAGGAAGAAAAAAGATCGAAAAAAGAGCCTGAAGGACTGTCTAATCCCAAAATTAAACTGATTACTAACGATATAAAGATGATTTTTCCAATTCCGTAGCCTCTATAAAGAGCCCGTCCTTTCAGAACCTTACCTTCCTGCAAACTTGCAGGAGAAGGTGCCGGTTGGCCCAGTTTTTCCAATCCGAAACTAAAATAGCTGCCTTTCCTCCTTTCTTTTTTGATAAAATCCTTCATAGTGAACCATCCCATCAATTTCCTGAAATTTTTCCCAAAAATCATTTCACACGCCTTCAAAACGTTTTTATTTTTCATCTCTTTCGTTTTTGAGGAAACTTGTAAGCTCTTCAGGTTTATTAGTAAAAAACGTAAGTTCCAGTTTTGAGTGCGTAGTGACTTTAAGAGCCCACTGATAAGGCGTTAAGAGTTCACTATTGTAAAATAGCACAAGGATAATTGTTACTACTGCAAGATGCCCCAGTAATAAACTGAAATCAACATAGTTCGAAAAGGATGCTTCAATATATTTTATGTATTGCAAGTTCCTTGGTATTCCTAGTATAAAATCAAGTGGTATTGCAATAACATAAAATAACCGAATCAACCAGCGCAGGGAATGACCTTCATTCTTTTTTACCGAAATTTGCGTAATATCTTCTTTTTCGATCACAATGGGCTTACGCATAGGTTGTTTAATTATGATTTCTCCAGGCATTACTGTGGCAGCATTAGAGCGAGTAAGAAATAATGTAAGAGGGAAAAGAAACATAATAAGTCCTGAAAATATGATTAAATAAGAGTCTTCAGAACTAAATGTCCATAAAAGCAAGGAAATTATTAATGTGATAGCAGTAACTATTAATAACCTTGACATCCACCACCAATCAAAGAGACTAGCCTGCACTTTAAGAAATCTACCTTCCTGCAGATCCGCGGGAGAGGAGCTCAACTGAGTACTTCTATTTTCGAATTCAAAACCCGAGAAGTAACCTTCCTGTATTTGATTCTGGAAGGAGTTTTTCATTGGACACCAGCTCATCAACTTTTTTATATATCTGGATTCCCAGTTCATAACTCTCTCTCCTTTTCTCCAAGGACATACAGCTTTTGCTGTCCCTTTTCTCTTTTCACATACATTTTCATATGATTTTTCTTCTCCCAGTAAATAAGCTGGAAATAGAAGCTCCACATCAGAATCAGGGTCCCTGAAGTGAAAGAGGACAGTACCTGATCGTTAAAGAGATAAGCTGCATGAGATGAGATATAAGGCAAGAAAGCCATGAGCAAAGTGAAACCCAAAAATAGGAATAAGACCACACAGGTAAGTGTCTTTCTAAAGGAAGGAGAAACGACAGGATTTCTTTTCACGGCATCGTATTGATGCATTTGCTTTTTCCAGCCGAGCAAATAGATCGGTAAAGAAATTAAAAGGCCAAGAAGGAAAGCCTCTTTATTTATGCCTTTTTGAAACAGATTTATATAAACAGGAGTAAAGATAATCGGTAGCACGAGAAGATAGATATCAAGCCTGGAATGCTGGCCAGAAACAGTCGGATTTTTTGCCTTTTCTCCTTCCGATTGATCGTTTGTTCCAAAATTAGCAAACCTAACTCTGGATCCGGTTTCAAGTGCTTTTGCATTCGGGCACCAACCCATAAACTTTTTGATCTGATCAAAAACAAAAATTTTAGCTGGCATTTATTTACTCTCCCGAATTATGTATGATTTTTTCCACTTTCCGTAACTTTTATCAAAATAAATTTTTTTATGGTTTTTATGCTCCCAGTATAGTATTTGGAAATACCCAAGCCAGAAGTAAACAAGATAACCTCCAAAGAATGAAAGTGTTATTTGTAGGGCAAGTCCATAGCCAATTATATAAAGACAAACTATTACAAGCGAATAAAATACATAAGTGAGTATAATGAATAGTCTTTTCAGGTTTGAATTGTTAATTAATCGTTGTTTTTCTAAGGAGTCATATAGCCTCATTTTCGCATTCCAGCTAAATATAAACGAAATCAAGGCAGTAAAAAATCCTGCAAGTAAAAAAATCAGGTTTATACCCAGCTGAACAAGTACCGAGAAATACATAAACGTAAGAAAAATGTCAACTAGAAGAGTTCGAGTACTTGCTTTTTGGAGCCATCCGGGATTTTTTTGGTCCCCGTTATCTCCCTTTTCCCTATTCGGGATACCAGATTCGAAACTTTCAAAGTTAATGTGCCTTCTGGTTTCAGATGTTCTGACATTAGGACACCAGCCCATCAATTTTTTTATGTTTTCGACTTTAAGGCTCACTTTTCTCCCTCCTTTTCCCTAATAGCGTATGCCTTTTGGAAGCCATTTCCACTTTTAATGTAAATTTTCATGTGATTTTTCTTTTCCCAGTAAATTAGCTGGAAATAGAAGCCCCACATGAAAAAACAAAGAATTGAAAGTTCGAATAAGGCTAAGTTCCAGTGTATTAACATATAAGTGAGCAAGGTAATCGGAGCAATAAAAACTATGATTATCAAAACCCAAAGATATGATAATTTAGAGACATAGCGGACAATAGCTTTTTTCGCAATGTCATTGAACCGCTGAATCCGCTCATTCCAGTGAAATACAAAATAAAATAAGGGAGGCAATGGTGCGAAAAGGGATGGGAGAAGGCC
>Ga0074193_1003756_pt1 | contig 10592 bp, 10 predicted proteins | sample EPASupsiteHSE605_FD_64523 | JGI IMG/M metagenome (GOLD analysis project Ga0074193, IMG submission 64523) | Bioremediated contaminated groundwater from EPA Superfund site, New Mexico - Sample HSE6-05 | ecosystem: Environmental > Aquatic > Deep subsurface > Groundwater > Contaminated ...
GTTTTACTGAGCATGCCGTAACAAAGGCAGAAAGCCCGCATTGTTGCAACGCGGGCTTTCATTGTATCAGGCAGATATTTCTCAGAATAATGGTTCGGAGGACGCGGACTTTCGGGGAAGGAATCCGCCCCCGTAACTCACCTTACCGCCTCCGAAAATTAGGGCGCATCGGGATTCAGCTCAATCTCTACAGGCGAGGTGATGGTCAGCTCATGTTTGACTTCGGCCTTGCCGCCCGCAGGCGCATCCACATTCCAGAACAGCAGATGTTCCTTGGCATCCTGCTGGGCCTGCGGCTTGTCGCGGTAGGTCACAGTAACGCCCTGATCCACCAGCATGGGCATGGGCCGCTCAAGGCGCACGGTCACGACCCTGTCGCGGGTGTTGCGCACGGTGTACGTCCAGCCCCATGTCCAGGTGCGGCTCTTGCCGATAAATCCCTTCTCGCCGCGCTGACGCAGATCGGCGGCCGCATTGACCTGCACGCGCGGATCCGCCCCAAAATAGAGCGTAACCTCGTTGCCCTTGGGGCGGAACTGCCCCATGCCCACGCTCTGCCCATCCACGCTGAACTCCGCCTGCCCGTCAGGCCAGGCCTGCCCATCGGGCAGGGTGTGACGCGCCATGAGCCACACGCGGCTGTCCCCCACAGAGGGACGCGCCAGCCACTGCAAGGGGGCCTTCCATTCATCCGCCAGCACCAGCAGGCGCGAGTGGCCTTCAGGCAAGCCCTTTTCTCCGGGCGTCCAGGCGGCGTACATACCGCTGGTGTCGGCGTCCACTGGCGCGGCAGGGGCAGGAGCAGCTTCGGCCATGGCGGCATCGGCTGCCATCAGCATGCGCGGGGCCGCCTTGGCAAGGGGCTGGGCCACGGGCTGAGGCTGTGAATCAATCACCCAGTGCGGCAGGGGCATGGGTTCACGCGGGCCTTGCCCGCGGGAAACAAGCGTCAGGCGCGTGTCTGTCCAGTCCATGCCGGAAAACTGCCACACCTCGGCCATAAAGCGCACGCTCACGGCATCGCCCTTGCCCTTGTCGGGCTGCACGTCAAAAACATAGGCAGGCCGCCAGCCGCAATTGCGCAGCGTATAACTGTAACGCACCGGCAGCGTTGCTGCGGATACCTGCTTTTGCAGGGTGATCAGCACGGTCTGCCCAAGCTCGGGGCTTGGCGGCAACTGCTGCAATTCCTGCTTCAGCAGGGCCAGACGGCGCTCCAGCTCGGCCTTTTCGTAGCTCAAGCCCGGCACAACTTCGGCCATGCGCTTTTCGCGCTGGGTCATATCCTGAAAGCTGCCCTCGGCGGACGCGCCTTCCCACAGGGCCAACTGGGCCTTTACGGCCTCAAGCTTGCCCGCGAGGGTCATCAGCGCGTGCTGGCGCTCCTCGCGCAGTTTGGCAAGATTGCCGCCCTGATCAAGAGTCTGGGGCAAAAATGCCCAGCGCACGATGGTATGGCCCGGTATGGATACCTGAAAATTCTCGGCCCCGGCGGGCAGCACCACGCGCACCTGACTTGCGCCATCGGCGGAAACCACAGGTGCCTGCTGCTCCACCTCAAGCAACCCGCCGGAAGGCGTGAGGCGCGCGGCCTGCGGCGCTGCTGGCGTGTTGGGCAAGGCTGCGGCCTGCGCGCTGAAAGGGAGCAAGCTCAAAAAACACAGTACCAGAGCAGGCAGCGCATGCCGCCCGCTGGCAGATTTGCGGCAAATGCCAAGACCGGAAAGAAAAAAACGCAGGGGAGAAAGGACGGTGTACGACATTGGCCCTCCGGCGAAAACCGCCGCATACAAAGCCGCCGCGCCGCAAGATGCAGCGCGGCGGCGGGCGGCTAACGCGTCAGTTTGCGGTACTTGATGCGGTGCGGCGTGTCGGCATCTTTGCCGAGCCGCTTCTTACGGTCTTCTTCGTAGTCCGTATAGTTGCCTTCATAAAACACCACGCTGGAATCGCCTTCAAAGGCCATGATGTGCGTGGCCACGCGGTCGAGGAACCAGCGGTCATGGCTGATGACCAGCACGCAACCGGCAAAGTTGTCCAGCGCGTCTTCAAGGGCGCGCATGGTGTTTACGTCAATATCGTTGGTGGGTTCGTCAAGCAGCAGCACGTTTGCGCCGGACTTGAGCATGCAGGCCAGGTGTACACGGTTGCGTTCACCGCCCGAAAGCACGTCCACCTTCTTCTGCTGGTCAGCGCCGTGGAAGTTGAAGCGCGTGCAGTAGGCGCGGGCGTTGACTTCGCGCCCGCCCAGCTTGATGGTTTCAGCGCCGTCGCTGATGACCTCATACACGGTCTTGCCGGGTGTGAGCGATTCGCGGCCCTGATCCACATAGGCAAACTGCACTGTTTCGCCCACCTTGAGCGTGCCGGTGTCGGGCTTTTCCTGCCCCACAAGCATCTTGAACAGGGTGGTCTTACCCGCGCCGTTGGGGCCGATAATGCCCACAATGGCGCCGGGGGGGATGATGGCGTTGACGTTTTCCATCAGTTCCCTGTCGCCCATGCCCTTGCTGACGCCTTCAAGCTCAAAGACAACCTTGCCAAGGCGCTGCCCCGGCGGAATGTAGATTTCCAGATCGGGCGCGCGTTTTTCACTCTCGTGCGAGAGCATGGCCTCGTAGGCGTTAAGACGCGCCTTGCCCTTGGCGTGACGGCCCTTGGGCGACATGCGCACCCACTCCAGTTCGCGTTGCAGGGTCTTCTGGCGGTCGGCTTCGGTTCTTTCTTCGTTGGCGAGGCGCTTCTGCTTTTGCTCCAGCCAGGAAGAATAGTTGCCCTTCCACGGAATGCCCCGGCCACGGTCCAGTTCCAGAATCCAGCCCGCCACATTGTCGAGGAAGTAGCGGTCATGGGTAACGGCAATAACCGTACCGGGGAAGGTGGAAAGGAAGCGTTCCAGCCAGGCCACCGATTCGGCGTCAAGGTGGTTGGTGGGTTCGTCAAGCAGCAGAATGTCGGGCGATTCCAGCAGCAGGCGGCACAGGGCCACGCGGCGGCGCTCGCCGCCCGAAATCTGGGCAACGGGCATGTCGCCGGGGGGGCAGCGCAGGGCGTCCATGGCCATTTCAAGGCGCGAATCCAGATCCCAGACGTTCTTGGCGTCCATGAGTTCCTGCACTTCGGCCTGACGGGCGATAAGGGCGTCCATCTCGTCCGCTTCCATGGGCTCGGCGAACTTGGCGTTGATTTCTTCAAATTCGCGGGCAATGGCGGTGAGGTCGCTCACTCCGTCTTCAACCACTTCGCGCACGGTACGGGTTTCGTCCTTGAGCGGCTCCTGTTCCAGATAGCCGATGGTGTAGCCCGGGGCCAGCACGGTCTTGCCGTCAAAGGCCTGATCCACGCCCGCCAGAATGCGCAACAGGCTGGATTTACCCGCGCCGTTCAGACCAAGCACGCCGATTTTGGCCCCGTAAAAGTACGAAAGAGAAATGTCTTTCAGCACTTCCTTCTGGCCATGGCGCTTGGTGACGCGGATCATGGAATAAATAATCTTGTCCGGTTCGTTACTCATGATGCTCCTCAAAATTTGGTGACGCTTCCGGCCCTGCGGCGTTTGAGATAACGCGGGGCGAAGCGCGCGCCAAATGGGCGCGCTGGATTGATGACAAACCCGGCCATGCAGGCCAAGGGTTTGCGCCGCCAAAACGGCAGCTCCGTCAGGCGGATAAACGGGTGCCCCTGTGCTGACAGGCCGCAGACATATGCGGTTTGCCGCGCACGGCGTACAGAGGAAGCCTTTGGTCAGACAGAGAGGCCCGCAGGCCCGCCAGACTCGCCAATGCACTGGGCGCTCGTGTAATATATGAGCCTATCCGTTAGCGGATTCTTTTTCAAGTGGCCTTGCGCTCCAGCAACGGCGCGGCCTGAGCAGAACTGCGATCTGCTGCCACCACAAAAGCAACCGCGCCTGTCAGGCTCAAACCCGGCAGGCGCGGCAAGCGCGCAGCAAACACAGCGCGCCCAAATCTGAAGCAGGCCCAGGACCATGCGCGGACCCGCCGCCTAATCAATCATGATATGCAGCACTTCAATATCCGTTTCGCGCATGCCCTCGCGGGCCAGACGGGAAACGCTGCGGATGGTTTCTTCCACATCACCTTTCACGATGCCCTCGCCAGCGGGAAACACCTTGCCCTGCATGGAGAGATCGTGGGCAGTGATGGCGGCATCCACCGCCGATGAAATCTTGGCCGCGCACGAGCTTTTTGCGCCATCGCACACAATGCCCGACACATTGACCAGGGTGTTGATGATGGTGTCGGCAATCTGCTGGTAGCTGCCGCCGTGCATCCAGGTAATGGCTGCCCCGCTGCCGCAGGCTGCGCTGACAGCCCCGCAGTAGGCCGAAAGCCTGCCAATGCCCGACTTGTTGTGTATGGCCACAAGGTTGCTGATGAGCAGCGCCCGGTAAAGCTTTTCGTCCGGCAGACCCAGTTCGCGGGCGTATTCAATGACCGGCAGCGAAACCGTAATGCCCTGATTGCCGCTGCCGGAATTGATGATAACCGGCAGATCGCTGCCGCCCATGCGGGCATCGGAGCCAGCCGCCGCCACCGCCGTGGCCCGGGTGCGCACATCACTGCCGCGGGAATCAAGCAGTGAGCGGCCAACACCCATGGAATACTGGTGGCTCAGGCCTTCAACGGCAATATTGCTGTTGCACAGAATCTGCTTGTCCAGGATATCGCGCACATCGTCGATATTGCAGTTCTCGGCAAAATCAAGAATCCCGGCGATGCTCATGAATGCGCGGCTTTCTTCATGGCTCTGCACATCAGGCTTGTATTCCCCGCCCTCAAGAATCTTGCCGTCCTTTTCAATGCGCACCACGTTGGTGTGCTCTTCGGCAATTTCCACCACGGCGCTGCTGTCGCCCGCCACCGCAGTTATCAGGATGTGCAGGTTAACAATGCTTTTGAGCAACTCCACCGTGCAGAATCCCGCCGCAGCAAGCTGCCGGGCGCGCTCTGCATCTGCCGGGGTAACAGGCGTGAGCACCTGCAACTGCAAATCGGGGTTGCCCCCCACCGCGCCGAGCGTTGCGGCAACGGCAATGCCCTTTTGCCCGCCGGAATTGGGCACGACAACGCTCTTGGCGTTCTTGATCATGTTCCCGCTGCAAGCCACCGTCAGACGCTCGGGAAAGGTTCCAAGAACCTTTGTCGCCAGCGCTCCGGCAAAGGCAATGGCAATGGGTTCGGTGCAGCCCTGGGCCGGGATCAGCTCTTCGCGCAGCACTTCGAGATATTTTGCGTGTGTATCCATAGTATCCATCATGGTCATTCGCGCCCAGTAAGCGAACGCTGATATGCCCCATGCCAGTTTGTATTGTCCTTGGTCTGCCTGCGGTCAGGGAGAAGAATCAGCCAGCACCATTGCGCCGCCCTTTAAGGCTATTTCAGCAGGGATTCCGCCTTGGCCCGGATGTTTTCCACGCTCAGATCCTGATTGGCGATGCGGTCAACCAGTTCGCCATTTTTGTAGAACAGGAACACAGGCACGGTCATGATCTTGAGTTCAATGCAGAGCCTGCGGCTTCCGGCAATGGGTATCTTGCAGAACTTGACCCGGCCCTCAAAACTTTTTGCCAGTTCTTCCACTTCCGGCATCATGGCCACGCAAACGGAGCACTGCTCGCCCCAAAATTCCACAACTACCGGCTCGCTGCTTTGCAGCACTTCCTGTTCAAAACTGTCTCTGTCTATTGCAAGCATGGGAATCTCCTTGCCGATCTGCCGTACCGCAGACGGTGATTATTTTTACTGCACAGCCCAAGGTCACGCGGGCCGCAAGGCTGGAAATTCGCTAGCGGGATTGCAGCCAGTGATAGGCGGAAATGGCAGCCAACGCACCGTCTGCCGCCGCCGTGACAATCTGGCGCAAAGGGGTGTCGCGTACATCGCCCGCTGCAAAAACACCCCGAACAGATGTGCGCAGGTGGGCATCCGTAGCCAGCCAGCCGCCATCCGCGCGCTGAAAGCGCTCATCAAGAAATGCCGTATTGGGTTCAATGCCCACGCATACAAACACGCCCGCCACTTCAAGCCCGGTGCATTCACCGCTGACAGTATTGCGCAGGGTCATGCCCTCGACCATTTCGCTGCCGTTGATGCTTGCCACTGCGCAGTTCCAGACAGGAATAATCCTGTCATTGGCGAGGGCGCGGCCTGCCAGTACGCTGTCCGCCCTGAAGGCACCCCGCCGATGAACAATAAATACCTTGCTGGCAAAGCGGGTCAGATAAAGGGCTTCTTCCACCGCTGTATTGCCGCCGCCCACAACTGCCACGGCTTCGCCTTCATAAAAGGGTGCATCGCAAACAGCGCAGTAGCTCACCCCCGCCCCGGTCAGCGTATCTTCCCCTGGGCAGCCAAGCCGCCGGTGGGTAGCGCCGCTGGCGATGATGACGGCCTGCGCCGCATAGTCGCCCCTGGTGGTGTGGATAATCTGGCGGTCGCCCTGCGCTTCCAGCCCGAGCACGTCGCCTCTGGCAAAGGTGCAACCCAGATGCCCGGCATGCTCGCGAAAGGATTTGTCCAGTTCCGGCCCGCTCACATTGGGCAGACCGGGCCAGTTTTCCACATCAAGCGTATTGCATATCTGGCTGCCGCCATTACCGCTTTCCAGCAGCAGCACGTTGAGGCCCGCCCTGCGGGCATATATGCCTGCGCTGGCTCCGGCAGGGCCAGCACCTATAATGACAAGTTCATGCTCCTGCATGGTATCCGCCAAATTTTGTTTTTTCAGGGCGCGCTCCCCCTGCCGCTGCGGTTTCCCGCAGCGGATATCCGGCAAATCCATTGCGCCGGAAGGGGTGCGCCCGGATTAAATGAAGAGTGTATGCGCCTACAGTTTGGCGCAGGTTACCTGCTGGCCGCTGGCGGGCGCTGGCGAACCGGATGCGGATTTGCCGCCCGAAGTGATGGGCTTTTTGCAATGGGGGCAAAGAACCGTGCCGCGCACCTGCGAGGGGCGCAGAAAACGGTGGGATACCTTGTTGCAGTGTTCGCAGGTAAAGGTAAGAAAAGGCATGATCTTTCTCCAGAAATTTATTGTTCCAGCAGTCCCATGACTACCATCTCAACCTGAACCAGCACCTTGGCGCCATCAGCCATGCCGCCCCCAAAAAGCGTTTCGCCCTCGTGGGTTACAGAGCCGTGCAGATGAACGCGCACCTGATTGTTTTCACGCCACATTTCGCCTGTGATGCCGTTGACTTCCAAGAACTTTTCAATGGTTTTGGATTTCACCGGCGGCGGCATGGTTGTGCAGGTTACGGGGTAGTTGCAGATAATTTTTTCAAGGGAGCCAATGCTTGAAAGAATAAAGGCCCGTTCAAGTTTCTGCTGCTCAAAAAAATCCCGCAGTCCCTGAAACAGGTCAGAGCCTGGACCAAGGCGCAATTTGTACCATTTAGGCTGGGTCAGTTCTGTTACTTGCATGAAATCCTCGATGCTCGCCGTAATAGTTATAAAGCGTAACTACGAGGCATCACTTGAGGTTGTAGATTTTTTTGAGCTCAAATTCCTCAATCAGCCACTTCATGCCCTCCTGAATTTCGGGGCTTACATCGCGCATGGGGCGCTTGCAGTGACCGACAGGAAAGCCCAGCAGGCGCACAAAGGTCTTCACCGCCACAGGGTTGGTGGCAGCGTAGCAGGCCTCCATGATGGGCAGCAGCTCGTTGTAAATCCTGCGGGTGCGCTGCACGTCTTCAAAGTTCTTCCAGGGGCGGGACATTTCAGCCATGGCGCGGGGGTGAATATTGCCCGTCACGTTGGCTGTTCCCGCGCCGCCAAAGGCCAGCACGGGCAGGGTCAGGGCATAGGCGGGCGAATCGCAGCACAGGATGGGCAGCTCGCCGTGGGTGCCTTCCTGAATGGTGGCAATCTGGCCCACGTTGGGCATGGCTTCCTTGTCGGCCACCAGGTTGGGCACGGAATTGAACAGGGTGATGACTGTTTCCGCATTGACGTTGGCCACAACTCTGGCGGGGTTGTTGTACAGGCCCACGCTGATATCAACAGAAAGGCAGACATCAATGAGGTATTCCAGCACGGATGCCTGATCCGGGCACAGATAGGGGGGCACCACAACAACAATGCCGTCCGCGTCCTGCTCCTGCGCGTAACGCGCAAGTTCGATGGTTTTTTCGGTGTCGCCGTGGGTCACGCCAAAAAACGCATGGATCTTGCCCTTGCAGTAGCGGGCCATGTCCTTGATGACGGTCTTTTTTTCTTCAATGGTCAAAGTAGTGGGTTCGCCGGTGGACCCCAGCACCAGCAGGGTGCTGGTGCCGTTGGCGGCGTGAAAATCCACAAGATCATGCATTACACCAAGGTCAATGGTGTTATTTTCGGTAAAGGGGGTAACAATCGCTACCCAGGAACCTTCAGGATAAATCAACTTTCCCATCTTCAATCTCCTTTAATGCTCTGCCTCAGGCAACAGCACGGGCCTGCACGGCCTTGCTGCTCATTTTACAATATGCGCCGGTAACAAACACAATGCCAAGGCCAATCATGTCTGTAATGGTACCGGGGATAATCAGCAGACACGCGCCCACAATCAACAGCAGGGCCACCGGCAGCGGTATGGGGCGGAAAAACCAGCGCTCCATGCCGCCAGCCAGGGCAATGGTGCCAATGGTGGCGGTAACAAAAACCTGGAGGATGTTCGGCCACTCGCCCTGCATGAGCAGAGCCGGGTCATACATGAAGAAGAACGGCACAATAAAGGCCACGCTGCACAAACGTGAGGCGATCAGGCCCGTGCGCATCATGGAGGCGCCCGCCACTTCCGCGCCAGCGTAAGCGGCAACGGCCACCGGAGGAGTAACCATTGAGATCACCCCGAAATAAAATACGAAGAAATGCGAGGAAAGCACGCTGAAACCAAGTTCGCGCAGGGCGGGAACCCCCAGAGTCGCCACAAGCACATAGGCCACGGTGGTGGGCGTGCCCATGCCCATAAGGAGCGAGGCAAGCATGATCAGAATCAGTGCGACTATGGTGCTGCCGCCGGATATGGAAATAACCACCGAGGCGAGGTTAAGCCCCACGCCTGTAAGCGACACAACGCCGATAACAATACCCGCGCCAAGGCAGGCAACCGCAATCAGGATCATGCGACGACCAGCGGTGGAAAGTATCTCAACAAAACGGCGAGGCCCGATGGCAAACTTTTTATCGCCCCACGAAACCAGCACGGCAGATGCAGCGGCTGCCATCGCCGCCCTGAAGGGCGTGTAGCCGATCATCATGATCACAAGCAGCACCACAATGGGCAGCAGAAGATAGAGTCTTTTGACAACATCTTTCATGCGGGGCAGTTCCTCCTTGGGAACCCCCAAAAGGCCCAGCTTGGCAGCCTCAAAGTCCACCATCATGAGGATGGAGAAAAAATACAGAAAAGCCGGGATCACCGCCGCCTTGCACACCTCAAGATAGGGTATGCCCAGCGTATCCGCCATCAGGAATGCGGCTGCGCCCATGACCGGGGGCATGATCTGCCCGCCAGTGGAGGCCGCAGCCTCCACAGCGCCGGCAAACACAGGTTTGTACCCGGCCTTCTTCATCATGGGGATAGTGAACGCGCCCGTTGCGTAAACATTGGCAGCTGCCGAACCAGAAATGGTGCCAAAAAAGGCGCTTGTAATAACAGCAATTTTTGCAGGGCCGCCGCGATAGTGCCCCGTCAGCGCGCGGCCAAGATCCATGAGCACATCGCCCGCGCCGCAGCGCTCAAGAAAGGTGCCAAAAACAATGAAGGCGGCAATATAGGTGGCCGAAACACCGATGGCTGAAGAATACAGACCCTCAAGCCCGAACCCCAGATAATCCACCACTTCGTTCCACGAAAAACCCTTGTGCGCCAACATGCCGGGGATATGGTTCCCCCACAACGCATAGGCCAGGAACAGCAGGCAGACCACCAGCAACGACATGCCCACAACGCGCTGAATAAGCACCAGAACCAGCACCAGGGCAGTGATGCCGCTGATGGTCTGGCCGAGGGTCAGGTCGTCAACCATGACCAGACGTTCCGCAATCTGGTCAGCCTGAATGGCTGGCAGCGCAAAAGCCGCCAGAGCCACCAGCGCCAGCACGAGATCAAGGGGCGCAGGCCCGCGCTTCTTGCTGGATGGGTACACCAGAAAGGCCAGTGATGCGGCAAACATGACATGGATGGGCCGATGCACATAGGCCACCGGCATTCCAAAAATCGTGGTGACGCAATGGTAGCCCGCAAACAGCAGGCAGCCAAAGAATATGAAGTATTGCACAAGCCTGGCAAAACCCTGCAGGCCTGCAACTTCGCCAAAGTCATTGCTGGCTTCGCCAGCAAGTTCTTTTTCCACAGCGCTGCGGGCCAGATTGACCTTGGTTGACGCGCCTGTGGCGTCCTTTTGCTCGGAAGAAGTCATTACTTCACCCAGCCCTTTTCCTTGTAATAACGCAGGGCGCCGGGGTGAATGTATTGCACGGCAATATGATCAGCGCTTTTGCTGGGGTCAAAGACCGAATAGGTCTGGTGCACATTGCGGATCATCTCGGGCTTTTCACAAAGCACCTTGGTCAGGGCGTACA
>Ga0074193_1003758_pt1 | contig 10588 bp, 8 predicted proteins | sample EPASupsiteHSE605_FD_64523 | JGI IMG/M metagenome (GOLD analysis project Ga0074193, IMG submission 64523) | Bioremediated contaminated groundwater from EPA Superfund site, New Mexico - Sample HSE6-05 | ecosystem: Environmental > Aquatic > Deep subsurface > Groundwater > Contaminated ...
GAAGCTCGTGCTATGTACCGCCACAAAAAACAATCGGGTGGTGCCGGTCAGTTCGGCGAAGTACACATGATGATCGAACCATGGCGCGAAGGTATGAGCTGGACGACCGAATTCCCGGTCCGCGGCAGCGACGAACATCCGCTGGCATGGGGTGGTAAGTTGGTTTTCAACAACTGTATCGTTGGTGGTGCTATCGACGCACGTTTTATGCCGGCCATTCTGAAAGGTATCATGGAAAAAATCGAAGAAGGTCCGCTCACCGGTTCATACGCCCGCGACATCGTGGTTTACGTGTACGACGGTAAGATGCACCCGGTCGATTCAAACGAACTTTCTTTCAAACTGGCTGGTCGTCAGGCTTTCAAAGAAGCTTTCAAAAATGCAGGTCCGAAAATTCTTGAACCGATTTACGATGTTGAAGTGATGGTTCCCGCCGATCGTATGGGCGATGTAATGACCGACCTTCAGGGACGTCGTGCTGTGGTAATGGGCATGGACAGCGAAGGAAACTACCAGAAGATTAAAGCCCGCGTTCCGCTGGCTGAAATGAACCGCTATTCAACAGCACTCAGTTCACTCACTTCGGGTAAAGCCACCTACACCATGAAAATGGCCGAATACCAGCAGGTTCCGGCCGATGTTCAGACCACTCTGCTCAAAGCTTACGAAGAGCAGGAAAAAGACGAAGAATAGTTTTTATCAATACCAGAAACACCCTGTCACGGCAGGGTGTTTTTTTAAATAGCAAAGTCATGCTGCGTCATATTGGAATTCATATTCATGACAAAAATGAAATCAACGGATTTTATCGCGAAATTCTGGGATTTCAGGAACTGAACCGTTTCGACCTGAACGATAAAACTGCTCAGAATGTTTTTGGCACCTCAAAACTGATTGAAGTGGTGCGCATGAAACAATTCGAACTCATTATTGAATTGATGGTCTGCCCCGAAGAAAAACCAGGCGGCATGAGCCACATGGCGCTCGAATACTGGAAAGCAGAGAGTGTTCTCGAAAAAGCAAAAGAAAAAGGTTATACGGTTATTGAATTTCAGAAGGACAATGACCGCACAGCCCGCTACATTAAAGACAAAGCGGGAAATATCTTTGAAATAAAAGACATTAATTTCGGTTGATATAACCCTAAACTCTCGAAGGGTTTAAAACCCTTCGAGAGTTGATACACGCAACCAAAAATCCTTCAATTGCGGCCAGGCAATCATCAAATTTTTCGAGGTAGCCCATGTGTCCGCAGTCATCGAGCGACAGCACGAAAGCGCGCTTTGCCATTGCAGCCTGAGCCAGCACCAGATTGTAATCGGCTTTATTATCCTGCTTGCCGATGATGTATAAAACCGGCAGATTGGTATCGGCAATCAGCTCAATGTGTCCCACCCGGGTAGCCATGGCTTTTTGCGATTCAATCAAAGCCTGCTTGCTGATTTTTAAAGCGCGTTGCTGCAACATTTTTATTTCATTGGCGAGTCGCCCGCGGTTTCCTTCGAAAAACAAATCCGGAACAAACATGTTGATAAACGAGTCGCCATGGTCTTTTGCAATGATATCCATCACGCGTTCGCGGTTGGTACGGCCTTCGGCGGTATCGGCGCGCGCGCTGGAATGAAAAAATCCGAAGCCATTCAACCGGTGCTCATTCGAAGCCGCATAACAGGCTGTAACATATCCACCCATGCTGTGACCAATCATGGAAAACCGCTCCAGCTGAAGCCTATCGGCCAATACATCCATCAGCTTCGCCATGATTTCCATGGACAGGTTTTCAATCACATCGCTGTCGCCGTGTCCGGGCAGATCGGGCATAATAACGGTGTATTTTTCTCCCAGCTTTTCGGCCATCGGATACCAGATTTCTTTGGATTCGGTATATCCGTGAATCAGCATCACTGCCGGGCCGGAGCCATGTACAGTGTAGGAGAGTTTTTTATTGTTGAAAGTCAGAAATTGCTCTGTCATGTTGAAAGCGTTTATACAAAGTAATAAAAATAATCGTTACAAACGTTACACGTTATAATCGTTACGCGTTACAGATGATAAGCGTTACAAATACAAGAAGATTAAGGTGAAGTTAAAAAAGCTAAGGGGCTTTCAGGTCTGCGAAGGACTTGTGACGATTGAGCGTTGTGCATTGTGCCATGAACCGCATGCCGCATGCCCTGTGCATTGAGCGTTGTGCGTTACGCGCAGAGACTAGGCCATCGTCGTATAAACCCGCACCACGTCGTCGTCTTCCTCAATCTTTTCGATGAGCTTGTCAACGTCGGCCTGCTCTTCGGGCGAAAGGTGTTTCAACTCGACATTGGGCAGATAGTCGTAATCGGCTTTGGTGATTTCAAAACCTTTTTCTTCAATGGCTTTCTGAAGCGTGCCAAAACTGCTGAAATCGCCATACACCTGAATGCCGTCTTCGTTTTTGAAGATTTCTTCAGCACCAAAATCAATGAGTTCGAGTTCCAGCTCATCAATGTCCTGGCCTGTATCTTTGAAAATGAAAACACACTTTTTATCAAACATAAAGCTTACCGATCCATTGGTGCCCATGCTTCCGTTGTATTTGTTAAAATAGCTGCGGATATTGGCGACCGAACGTGTATTGTTGTCGGTTGCGCAATGTACATACACGGCAATACCATGTGGCGCATATCCTTCGAAAGATACTTCTTTGTAATCGGCTGTATCTTTTTCAGTAGCTTTTTTAATGGCGCGCTCAATGTTATCCTTGGGCATGTTGTCGCTCTTGGCATTCTGAATAATGGCTCTGAGCTTGGTGTTATATTCCGGGCTTGGTCCGCCTTCTTTCACGGCCATGGTAATTTCACGGCCATAACGGGTAAACATTCGGGACATATTGCCCCATCTTTTGAATTTTCTGGCTTTACGATATTCAAACGCGCGTCCCATAGTTCTGATTTTGAGATAAAGTGCAAAATTAAAAAAAAGAATTCCATAATCAGGGAGAATGTATGATTTTTTTCATTCAGCGACATTACCCACATTTTTCTCTCAAATAAAAGTTCCCTATTTTTGTAATCAATAGTCAACTATGAAAACACTCAAAACGTTGCTGCTTTGCTGTCTGTTACTGCTTTTTGGCACCATTGCCCGCGGACAGCTGCAGCTTGAATCGGCATTAACTTCGGGTCAGAATCAGACCAAGCCGGAAGGATTCCTGAATATGGCTGTTTGTCCTGCTTATGAAATAAACAACTGGACATTGGGTGCTGGAGCTGAACTGGCTATATTGAATCCGCAAAACACCATAATCGATGCCTGGAAGCTCAATGCTGAAAGAAAAATCACACTTAGGAAACACGATTTTAAATTGTACGGCGGATTTTACTACAGGCCGTTTTCGGAATATATGCGCGAATTGAATTTTGTACTAACTTTCAAAACCGAAGCCGGACATTTCAGAGGACTGATCGGAAACAATTCACGCATCTGGCGGCTGAGTGGAAAAGCGCTCGAACAGTGGCCCGAAGCCGACAGCACCGGAACGACCATGAAAAAGGAATGGCGGAATTTTGTATATTACTTTTCCATTTTTCTGAAAAAAACCGGTCAGCCATGGAACATTGGTGTCGGCATCAGCAATACCAATGGATTTATTTTTAATCAGGAAACAACACCGATGCTGTTCGGCCGTTACGAAAATAAACTTTCAGAATCATTGCAATTGTACGCTGAATGCTGGCTGCAACAGGCCGGATTTGCCAATCTGCAGGCTCAATACTATGGATTTTTTGTGAAAGGAGGCCTGATATGGAAAAGTGGAAAATAATATTGTTGTTGTTTTCGCTGGCGCTTACTTCATGTTTTCACGATCTGGACGAAGCCGGCGCCTTTCATTCGAAATATAACGCCAATGAGCGTTTCGAAATTTCCGAACAGTGGAATAATGCACATCCGTTTCAGATAATCATCATGCCGGATTCTGAATATTCGGTGGTGTATTGCGGCGATACACATATTGGCACGTATCAGGAATTTCTTCAGGTAATTAATGCTGCAAAACAGCCTTCAACAGCGGCTTTGGTGGTGGCAGGCGACATTTCGCGCGGACACGTGGAAAGCTACGACACACTTCAAAACCTCATGAATACTGTCGATTCAGTGAAATGGTTTTTTACTCCCGGCAATCACGATTTGTATTTCGGGGGCTGGGACGAGTTCTATCCCCGCTTTGGTGCATCATCTTATTATTTTGTTGTTAGCACACCTGCAGGAAATGATTTGTTTATTATTCTCGACAGTGGCAGTGGAACTCTCGGAAGCAAGCAACTGGACTGGCTTGCAGAAGTTCTTGAATCTTTCCATTCGTCGGTGCGGCACATTACCATTGCCACTCATCTGAATTTTTTCAAGGACGGTTTTGGCCTCACAAGCGGTCTGCCGATGGAAGAAGTGAATGTAATTCTTGATTTATGTGCCCGTTACAATATAGATTATGTCATTGGCGGACACGACCACGGCCGCAATAAATCGGTTTTGGGAAACACCAATTTCATTATCATGGATCAATGTCACGATGAAGAAAGCAATTCGTCTTACCTTGAAGTTTTGTACAAAGAAAATGGCTGCAGTCATGTATTCCATAATATAATTGAACAATAATATTACTGCGTAAAGCATGCAGATTGCGATAATCATATTCATCATCACTTTTCTGGGTATCATTTTCACCCGGCTGCCTTTTATGAATATTGACCGGCCTTCGGCTGCCTTTTTCGGGGCTGTGGCCATGGTTCTTTTCGGCGTACTGTCTCCTTCCGAAGCGCTCACAGCCATTGATTTCAACACCATAGCATTGTTGCTCGGCATGATGATCATTATTGCCGTCATGCAGCTCGATGGCTTCTTCAACTGGCTGGCCTCGATAACCATGGGTATAGCCGGAAACCAGCGCCGGCTGCTGACCATCATTGTTCTGGTCACTGGTTTTGCTTCGGCATTTATGGTCAACGATGTGGTGGTACTGATGTTTACACCGGTTGTAATTGCCATCTGCGTTCAATCGAAATTAAATCCGGTGCCTTATCTGATCGGAGTTATTCTTTCATCAAATATTGGATCGGCCATGACCATCACCGGCAATCCGCAAAACATGCTGATCGGCATCAGTAGCGGAATTTCGTATGCCCGTTTTTTATGGCTGCTGGCACCGGTTTCAATCATCGGAATGTTTATCATTATTCCAATTATCCGATGGCTCTATAAAAAAGATTTTCAGGAAAAAATCAAGGTCGACTGCCCTCCGCGGACATTTGGTTTCAAGCTCCGGAAAATGCGTTGGTCAATTCCGGTTTTTGCATCGGTGGTAGTGTTGTTTTTCATCGGCAAACCACTCGGATTGTCGATTCCGGTCATCGCTCTGGCTGGTGCATCACTGATTTTACTGGTAGGCCGTATTAAACCCAGCAATGTCATAAAAAAAGTGGACTGGGTGTTGTTGCTATTCTTTGCAGGCCTGTTTGTGGTGGTACACGGATTCGAAAAGTCGGGCGCACTCACACCTATGCTTGATTTTTTCAGACTCACCAACGATGCCTCCGGATTGGCTGCTGTTCACGGAATCAGCCTGGTGGCTTCGCAAATTGTGAGCAATGTTCCTTTTACCGTGGCCTTTTTACCTTTTTTGCAGCAAGCCAACAACGAAATGCTGTGGATTGCGCTGGCATCGGCCTCTACTCTGGCCGGCAATGCAACCATCATCGGCGCAGTAGCCAATATTATTGTCATCGAATCGGCTGCGAAACATGGTATTAAAATCCGGTTTTTTGAGTTTCTGAAACCAGGTATTATTGTTACAGTAGTAACGCTGATTCTGTCGTTCGGAATTCTGTATCTACGTTATTTCATTAATTAGCATAAATCGCATTAGAACAGGCTTTTCATCATGTTTTCCAAGTGAAAAACGGCTGATATTATCCTAAATAATTTAGTTTTCAAAACAAACATTTCTCTCCACCAAACGCCCGATTTTTTACATCAACGGGCTATGATTACACCAATCGCCTGATTTTGCCGATTTACGGCGTATGTAACATTTTTACACACAAAAGCGTCCAATGTGCGGTATTGGTAGAAAAGTATTGTATCCACTCTGCCAATGACGTAATTTTATTTCAGAAGCACCAATTAAAAACTCAAACGTCATGAAAACACTTGCTTTTTTTTCACTCTGCACAATGCTTTTTGCATTCCAGACACAGGCATCGGGTGTAAAGGACTCCACTTCTTTTGATTCAGACCCGACCGGACATTATATTGTTTGCACCATTAATAATAATGCAACAACTTATTATTCTGTCGGAACTGAATCTTCAACAGTGTCATGCACCTGCACAGAAATATTCACAACTCCGGATGTGAAAGTAATTTCGAATCCCGACACACACACCATTCTCGTCAAAGGCGCATTGGAAGGCGACCTCATCTACATTCTGAACAATGAAGGGAAAGCTTTAATAACCCTTGAAGCAACAGCAAATGATCCCCGCATTGATGTCAGCAGTCTTGCTCCGGGTACCTACACCATTGGTGTACAGCCTAACTAATCCTGATAAATCCTTCTGCAATGAAATTCCAACCTTCTTCGACTATAGTAAAATTATTTATTGTGCTGGCTTTTCTGCCGGCACTCTCTTTTGCTCAAACCGGAACCATTTCTGTCGATGATATCCGCAAAAAAGCATTCGACGAGAGTCAAGTTATGCAATATGCAACAGATTTGTCGCAGAATGTCGGAGCAAGACTGACATTCACACATCGTTATCAGATGGCCGTGGACTGGGCCATGAAATCGCTTACCGAAACAGGTTTGCAAAATGTCCATACCGAATACTGGGAACCAGCCGGCCGAAACTGGGATCTGAAAAAATATTCCTTTACTGTCACAAAACCTTATCCGATGTTCATCAATTCATGTCCGAAAGGTTGGTCGGCATCCACAATGGGCATTCAGAGCGGAGAACTGGTTTATCTGGACGCCAGAAAACCGGAGGATTTCGAAAAATTCAAAGGGAAGCTGAAAGGGAAAATTGTGCTGGTTTCACCGGCATATCCATATCAAATGTCTTTTGAGCCTGTTGCAGCCCGATATGCCGATACAACACTGGAACGGATGGCATCGATGAAGGCAAAAACCGCTGAAGAACTTGCAAAAGAAAAATCGGATGAAGAAGAAATCGAAAAAAAATACAAGCCCTATTTTCAGCTGATGACAGACCGGATCGACTTCTGTAATAAAGAAGGTGCAATGGCTGTTATAGAATCAGGATTCCGGCCATATGGTTCGGTCATGTCATTCAGCGTTTCACTTCCAGGCGAAGTCAATGATCAGTTCGATTTTCTTACAACCGGCTACAGAAGAGGTTTCCCGGATGGAATTCCTCAGATATCCCTCAGCATGGAGCAATATAACACCCTGGCACAGATGCTGAAAAAAGGCACCGCAATTACCGCAGAGCTCAATATTGAAGCCGATTTGGGAAAAGAGCCTGTTAAAGGCATGAATGTTTTTGGCGAAATCCGCGGTAAAAGCAAACCAAATGAAATTGTCACTATCGGAGCACACCTCGACTCCTATCAGGCTGGTCAGGGAGCTGCTGATAACGCAGCCGGCGTAGCCGTCATGATTGAAGCCATGCGGATATTAAAATCTTTTGGCGTACAACCGGAACGCACGATCCGTATCGGGCTTTGGGGCGGCGAAGAACAAGGATTTCTGGGGTCTTCCGATTATGTAAAAACGCATTTCACCGAAGGAACAGAAAAACATTATGTTTACTTTAATCTCGATAACGGGGCCGGACTGATTCGTGGAATTCAGCTCCAAAACAACGAAAAAGCTGTAAATCTCATGAAACAATGGTTCAATACAGCCAATCTCGATGGCTCAAAAACCGTATCGGTTGCCAGTGCAGCTTTAACCGATCACATTCCATTTGCCGATGCCGGTTTGCCCGGATTTCAGTTCATTCAGGATCAACTCGATTATTTCAGCACTTATCATACACAGGTCGATCTGATGGATCGTATTCCCGAAGACGACATGAAGAAAAACGCTTACCTCATTGCGGTACTGACATGGTTGGCTGCCAATCAGGACAGTGACTTTCCGCAATAATCAAAATCATGGTTGGTTTATTTTACCCCGGCGCCGTGAGGTCAGCCGGGGTTTTTCATGCCCTTGCACTAATTTCAGTTCTTCAGAAATATCTGTCGCACATTGGTATCCGACAACACTTCAATCAAATACATTCCCGGTTGCAGCGTGCTGACATCCAACTGAACCTGATCGGCAAACCCGCTTTCAGTGCGCATTACCAAACGTCCGTCGGAACTCAGAATTCTGATTTCACAATTCATATCATAAGGGAAAATCAGATTCAGTTTGTCGTCAACAGGATTTGGAAAGACCCTGAAATCAATGTCAGATTCAACAATTGAGGTCAGCTGCTCAACATAGATGCCATCGGAGCAAATCGTGTCGGAATGCAGCCCGGCACCATTTACAGTATACACAAAAGTATAGTACAATCCATTGCTGATAAAGGCACCAATATTTTCAGAACTGTCGTTTGAAGAAACAAATCCATAATGGCTGGTGTCGCCACAATAAGCGCCCATGCTGAAATAATAAAATACAACATCGCTATTGGGATCTGATGAAGCTGCACATGCAGTGTTGTTCTGAAGAATTCCAGAATAATACAGTGTGTCGAAATCGGTTTGCGTCGGGGCGTACACATCGCCAACCCAGGCCGGTGCAAGTGGTTTTGTATAATCGATATTTACATCAGAACCAACTGCGGATGAAAACAAATTGACTTCATCAAGAACAATGGATTTGATTCTGCAAGAAGGTGTCGATGGATCTGGATTCTGCCATTGCACCATATCCAGCGAATCCGGACCAACTGTCACAATATCGGATGCAGAGCGGCTTTGATATACTTTTACATCATCGTACCAGGCTTTGCTGTTTCCAACTCGCAGCGAAAAGCCGCTCCCCGACTTCAATGGCGTGGTATCGGTCCACGAAGTAACAAGTACATCGTTCACCCAGGCCGCATTGTATCCTGTTTCCGGATCATACATGATTTTGACATCATACCAGGTGTCCACTACAAACGGATAAGCAACATCGGTTTTCAGATTGTAAGTATTATTTACATATTCATACAACTGAACCCGTTGATTATCCAGGCGGAAATAGGCCATGTAATTGTTTTCGCGGTTGCTCTGCGACATGTCGCTGCAGAAATAGTGCGCACCGATTCTGCGATTATTGGTAGCATCGGCTGCACCGAATTTCAATTGCCAGTGATACAACCACAGATGGCTGCTGTCCTGCGGAAGCGAAATCGCCAGGTTGGTATTTCCAAGTGTTGAATCAGTCTGCAACAGATGTCCGTTGTCCCATGTCCAGTTTCCTAGATACGAAGTCCAGTCAGCAGGAACCGAGGTGTTATAGTTTTCATTAATAAAACCAGCCTTGTTGTTTCCTTTCCAGTCGGCGCCATTGAATTGCAACACCTGCCAGAAAGAATTTTTCAGTGCATTGTTGTCGGCATCAGTAAAAGAAACTCCGAAGTCATCGGTCTGCCAACCCGACGGCGCATTGATGGCCGTTGTCGGCGCTATATTATCCGTCGAACAATTCCAGATGGCCCTGTAACCAGCATTCTGTGTCGCACCATCACTATGAAATTCAAGGGTCAGTGCGTTGCCGCTCGCTGTAACAAGTCCGGGTGAAGTTGTTCCACTGTAGCCACCAATCAGAGCTGACGCCGTTGATGTTCCGTCATAAATCCAGAGAGAATCATAACCCGATTCAAGATTGAATTCGGTGAAGTTTAAACTCACACCTGTTGCACCTGTTGGTTGAATGGTGTAAACAAAATCCTCATACGCATAGTGTGTGCGCGTTGGTCCGCCCAGATCCCAGATGGTATCTGTGCAGGGAACCACAGCACAATCGGAAAATTTATCAGCAATCAGATCCCAGAAATCGGTATAGCCGTCATCGTAGGCCAGCGCCCAGATACCGATACCTCCGATATCACGAATATTGACCAGGTCGAAACGATGATCCATGGCTTCGGCATCGGTTACCCATGCCTGGTAGTTGAGCCCCCCTGAAGCATAAGTCCAATAGGATGAAAGGCTATTCACATCCCATCCCCGGTTTGCTGCAGAATAATTTCCGGAAGAGTTCAGGCGAATTGTTTTAAATGTTCGTGAATTTCCTGTTGCGCTGGTAGACGAAGGCACGGTCAATGCAGCAGTTTGCCACTCAAATCCATAATAAGGAACTCCCATCAACAATTTTGCAGGAGTCATGCCCGCATGCAGATAATAGGTGATTGTTTTTGAAAGTGTATAATTATACGAAGTCTGAAAATTATAAAGCGGATCCGTTGGACCAGCTGTGCCGCTGCCACCGTAATAATAATCATAGCCCATAAAAATAAACAAATCAACATAAGGATTGAGAGCCGGTATGTCCCAGGTCCCGCCCCAATCAACAGCAGGCATGGCAATGGAAAGTTCAGCCCCCGGAATG
>Ga0074193_1003760_pt1 | contig 10564 bp, 8 predicted proteins | sample EPASupsiteHSE605_FD_64523 | JGI IMG/M metagenome (GOLD analysis project Ga0074193, IMG submission 64523) | Bioremediated contaminated groundwater from EPA Superfund site, New Mexico - Sample HSE6-05 | ecosystem: Environmental > Aquatic > Deep subsurface > Groundwater > Contaminated ...
AGGCTGTGACGGCAGGCATAAGGAAAGAGCTTACTACACCGATTTCGCAAAAGCCCTTCCTGAAGATACCGTGATCCTCACCGCAGGCTGTGCCAAGTACCGTTACAACAAGCTCGACCTTGGTGATATAGGAGGAATCCCGAGAGTAATTGATGCCGGGCAGTGCAATGACTCTTATTCGCTTGTGGTAATAGCCCAGAAACTTGCAGAGGCTTTCGGACTTGAGGACATAAATGACCTGCCTGTCTCCTACAATATTGCCTGGTACGAGCAAAAAGCCGTGCTCGTTCTGCTTGCCCTCCTGAGCCTCGGTGTAAAGAATATTACCCTCGGTCCCACGCTTCCGGCTTTTCTCTCGCCTAACGTGGTTAAGGTGCTGGTTGAAAACTTCAATCTCAGGCCCAGCACAACCGTTGAAGAAGATCTGAAAGTGCTCCTTAAACAGGCCTGATAATCCCGAATTCAGCCTTTTGAGTTACTACCTGAGCTCCCGCCCGAGTCCCGTCTCGGGAGGACGGCGGGGGTTCTACTTTGAGATCAAAGGATCCGCTTCACTTGCTTCGCTCATGGACTAACTTTTAAGGTATTGTTAATTAACTATAGCTACTCTTTATTTCTATATTTCATCAATAGAAGCACAGAGTATTTTAGCATTTCAAGGCTCTTAGTATAACACTTTGTCTTTCGTCTCAACCTTGCCAGAAAGTGCCTCAATATGCCGTTATATCCTTCAACTGTATACGTTTCTGCTTTGGATTGAGTATGAATAGTTTCAGGAAGAAACTCTGCATATGCCCTCCAGTGATCTGTTATCACTTCCCCAATCTCTTTCTTCTCTAATTTTCCCCAGAGTAGTTGTCCGGTTTCCGTTCCTCTACTACCAAAAGCGCAGTTGATGAACTTTTTCCCAACTCTATCAACAGCAATCCAGATCCAGCAATATTTTTTTTGTTACCAATGTAAGTGTGCATCTCATCCATTTCAACAATAGATATCTCATTTTCACTTTTTAGGTCCTCTAACTCCTGACCAAATTTCTTTATCCATTTTTGGACAGAAACATGACTTACCCCTAAAAATCGTCCTATTGAGCGAAATCCTAATCCTTCAAGATAGAGTTGCAAAGCCTGTCTCTTAACAAAAGTGGAGCTAGCAGTTGATTTTATATCTACTGAATAGTTATAATCACAATCATGGCATTTGTATCGTTGACGTTCACCAACTATACCGTTCTTTTTGTGGTTGGAACTCTTACACTTTGGGCAGTTCATGCAGAACTATAGTTTCTCATAATATATAACTATATTTGATTACCAAAGCCACTTTTAAATAGAGGGACTGGGCTGCGGTCAAAAGGGCTGAAGGCCAGAAAAGAGAAAAGTAAATTTGGTTCGCTCGGGTGAGCTGATTTGAAATAAGATTACTTATTCTGCTCAGGGGGCTACTTCAGGAGATTTACGGCTTATATCCTAATTTCAGGTAGCAGCCCTCCTTATAATATTATTTAGAGCCGGATACTATTTTCTTTTTATCTTTATTCTCAAAATTTGTTCTCAAAAGTACGGTATCGGCTGCAGATTGGTTTTGGGGCTGTTAAAAGATGTTGAACCTTTTGTTCAGCCTGATCTCATGGTAGCCGCAGTTTCTGCATTTAAAATACCTGATTTTCTTTTTGAGAGCGTAATTTAATACGTCAATATTCCTGTATTCTTCGATAGCATGTTCTTTTCCACATTCTTCGCAGGTATCTTCTTCTAAATTACTCTGCTTCTTCTCGTGATAGTGATCTATGGGTTGAGGTTCAACTTTTATATCTTCATGCCCGCAGTTTCTACAGTGCCAGTACTGTGTCAGGGTTTTTGTGTAGGTATCAATTTTGCTTTCTTCTTTTACGAGGGGAGCCTGAAATTCCTCAAAGACCAGATGTTCGCCGCATTTTTTGCAGTGCGAGTCCATATAATATTTTGTTGCAACCCTGTAATACCCGAACATATACAGGGAGACAATCTCCAAAACGATTGTTAAGAACCTTCCGGCCGACAGAAGGCCTTCGGATTTTATAGAGAGAACAGCAGGGAAAAGCATCAAAAACAGGAATAGCAGTATTGAGAGAAAGAGGAGTTTTGAGAATAGTCGGACTCTCCTTTTAATTCTTTCTGCTCCAAGCTTATTTACCAGAGTAACAGCCTCTTCCCTGCTCTCAGGGCTATATCTCGGATTTAGTCTCTGGGTCATTTCCACGATGTTATTCTCAGGATCTATTCTGTAGCTGATGCCTCCATAAACAGTCTGATATGAACCTGATCGAAACTTTATGCGTTTATCTTTTGCCATAGATCAGCGGTCCGTTTCTGGTTAGATTAGCTGTTATTCGTGACTATTTTTTATATATCCCAGGCCTAATAAATGTTTTTCCAGCAGGGTTACGGCTCTGCAGCCCGAGTCCCGTCTCGGGAGGACGACGCCCTTTTCGCTACGCTCAAGAGGGCTAATTTTTGGTGAAGATTGATAAATTTATTTTTTTAGTGGCAGCTCCTCTAGATTTGTGAATTTAGTTGAGCCGGAGCAACGTCGTTAAGCATCTTTAACGGAGTTTGATACGCACGCAGTGCGGCCTGACCATAATAGAAAACAAAGAAAAGGAATAGTTTCTTATTTGTTAAAAGAAGGAAAATTTACTGAATTCTTTATCGAAAAAGCTTTTATTTTGCTTTTTCCTCTTTATCGAACTTGCCATAGCTTGAGCTCGGCGAAAAACAGGTTATGGACGGCGAATATGGTTTTCGGGGTCTTTTACTACATTATTTTTATTTTTAGACGGTAGTCTACTTTAACTTAACCTTATTATAGGGCTGAAAAATAGAAAGAAAATTTAATTTATTTCAGTTTAACAGCCGCTACCTGTAAAGGAGTGAGCTTCTCCAATTTTGTATTTTCGGTGACTGCGCCTTCTAACAAACCTTTAACGACAGCTTCCATAAGTTTCTCTCCCGAATTTCGCTTCGGGAGCACGATGTCCTTTTCGCTCCTCTGCGTTTCGCCCAAGAGGGTTAATGGAGTTGGGCATTTTTTGTTAAAAAATGTGATTTTAAAATTCTCAGATTATTTTAGTCAGAGTAGATTTCTACGTGGATTTTAATTTCGTGATAGCCGCAGTATTTGCATCTATAGTATCTTCTTTTAGTTTCACTGTAAATATCTCTTATTATATCGCCGATCCTATATTCTTCTACTGCATTCGCTCTCCCACAGTGTATGCATTTATTTCCTTTTGATTTGTGTAGCTTTTTTTCGTAATGGTGACCTGTGTGCTCAGGTTCGACTTTTGTGTGTTTATACCCGCAGTTTTTACAGCGCCAGTAGCTTATTCGGGATTTTGTGTAGGTATCAGTTCTGCTTTCTTCTTTCATTATGGGGGGCTGAAATTCCTCAAGTACTAAATGTTTTCCACATTTGTCACAGTAGGAATCTTTATAATATTCCATTGCAAAGTCGTAACTATAACTGAGGTAAAAAAAGATAATTCCTGCCACAGCTATGAGGATTTTACCTGCAAATAGAAAGTCATTGAATTTTTCGGTAAAAAAAGTTGGAAAAACTGTCAGAAACAAAAATGTTAGTATTAAAATATATAGAAGTTTTGGGAGGATTTTAGCTCTTTTTTGAATTTCTTTTACCTCAAGCGCACTGACCAAGTTAATAGCTTTTTCCTTTCCCTTAAGGCTGTATTTAAAATCTAGCTTTTGGATCATCTCCACGACATCACTGTAGGGATCTATTTTATAGCAAATGTTTTTATGCAGAACCTGGCGTGCCTTTGGCGGAAACCGAATGATTTCAGTACTTCTTGTAAACTTATAAAAAATACCTAGGATTGCAATTACCATTATGAAGGTAAGGAAACTTCCGACTAAAGATGGGAGTACTGATACTGAAAAGAGACGCTTGACATAGATATTTTGAGCAGTTTTGTAAGAATCGGATTCAAAACTTATACATTCGATATCTTTTGACAATAGGTCAACGACCTGAATCTTATTTGATTAGCCTTTTTTCTGATACATCTAGATATATGCTGAAATAAGATAAACCTTTTCATAAAAAATATTTATTATTGTGAAATCTATATAGCTAAATATCAGTATATATCAATTTATATCAATTTAATTGATGTAAAAGGTCACTATTGTAATCTATTATTTCAAGCCGTTAGTGAATGATTTTGCCGATCAATCTTTACTCTCAGGCGATACTCTTTCTAATTTAACTCCTGTTATGAGTCTGAAAAATAGAAAGAAAATTAGTTTATTTGAGTTTAACAACGCCGCCTGTAAGTGAATAAGCTCCTCCAACTCAATTTTTTCGGTGTTACGTAATCGTTAAACCAATGCACTAAAACTTGCTATATCCCACTAACAACTATCTCAATAAAGTAACATTATATGTTAAAAATATTATATACGATGGACACATGGTATAACTTGTGTTCCCATCTACCTGAACGAAAATCCACTAACAGCATCTACTCCACAAGATCTGCGGCATATAAGCAAAGGGATTGAAAACCAAGATTCAGTCCTTAATTCTACCTCAAACCTCTTTCAGATTGAAAAACTGGGCATCTAATGTGATTAAGTAAATCCGGGCTTTCAGATGGGAACGCATCTTTTAAACTGATTTTCCCATTTTTCTTTCGTTTTTCTTTCATTTTTTTCATTTTTTCATTTTTTTCTTCATTTCCGGTCGCTTTTTTTGGTAGCGTACCGAAAGTTCTGTAAAATATGGTTGACTCTGTATCCTTTTTCTTCACCACAAAAAACAGGATGCAGAGTCAATGGTTAATATCATCTCATTTATAAAAGATTATCTTATCGATCAGGAAGATGGAATTCGTCATCTAATTACCTGGTTTTTAAACCTTGTAATGGAGGAGGAAGCCCTCCTCCAATCTGGCGCAAAACGTTATGAGAGGACTGATTCTCGTAAAGCCAGTAGAAACGGTTACAAATCTCGTACCCTACAAACTAAGCATGGAGAACTCGAATTATTAAAGCCTCAATTCCGTGAGTTTCCCTTTGAAACTCAGGTGTTTGAGAAGTACTCTAGAGTTGAAAAGGCCATTTTAACTGCCGTATCTGAATCTTACCTTCAGGGTGTTTCCACCCGAAGGGTGGAAAAGATCATGAATGCTTTAGGAGTTGAGGGAATCTCAGCCTCTTCTGTTTCCAGGATTACTAAAGAGCTGGATCAGAAGGTTTATGAATTCTTATCAAAGCCAATAGAACACGAGATTCCTTACTTGTTTATTGATGCGACTTATCTTAAAGTAAGAGATGGACTTCATTATGAGAATAAAGCTCTGTTTATAGTTGCTGGAGTCAGAGAAGACGGTTTACGTGAGATTCTTGGAGTAAAATTAGCGGACAGTGAAGACTCTCTTTTCTGGCAAGATATGTTCGAAGACCTGAAAGAAAGAGGGCTAAGAGGTGTCAAGTTAATTGTTTCTGATGGACATAAAGGAATACAAAAAGCAGTAAGAGAATCCTTTATTGGATCAAGCTGGCAAATGTGTCATGTTCATCTGATAAGGCAAACTCTAAAAAAGGTTCCCAAAAAGAAGCAAAAAGAAGTCGCAGAAAAGACAAAAGAAGCATTGGTAGACCGTCAGAAGTTACAGGAATTGATTAGAGAACTGGATAGTATAGGATATAAAAGCGCAGCTGATACACTTGAAAACTTCCAGTTTGATGTAATGAATTATATGCAGTTTCCGAAGAATCATTGGAGAAGAATAAGGACAACAAATATCATGGAGAGAACTAACAAGGAGATAAAAAGAAGAAGCAAGGTAGTGGGAGCATTCCCTAATCAAGAGTCAGTATTGAGACTCGTAGTCTCAATACTGATCGATATTAATGAAGAGTGGATCACAGGAAATAAGTATATAATAATGGAACAGTAATCAAAAAAGAAGAGTAAAAGGGTATAGAGAGAATTTTACAGAAAATTAGGTACACTGCCTCTTATTTTGCCTATTTCATACTGGTTTTTATTACGCGAAGATTCTTTGATCCTTTTTGGGCGCTGGTCCCAGGCATGTAAAATCAGTGATCAGTAAACGATAGAGATCTTCTCTCGTTCTTTTTAACTATTTTATTCCGGAATGGGATCGACTTTTGGAAGGGTCTGTTTCCAGGTCTTTATTCATGAATTCAGCCCCTCTTACGTCTTTTAACCTATATCTTGCAGGACGCCTCCGCCAGATTACCTGACGGCATTTTAAAAATGATAACATAATAATAAAAAATAAAAGAAGCTTGAAATAAAGGAGAAAAACATGAAAAAAGCCTCTTAAATGAGTATTTTGCCCTTCCATCAGGTTTTGAATCTTTTTATGGTTTTTACCCTCTTTCTTTTTCTGATTCTTCTTTTTTTCTTTTGGGAAAGGCCGCTCTCCTGCATCTAGCGTGACAAAAATGGCAGGGATAACTACTAAGGATTTACGGGTTATCCTGTTGATTGATATTCTAACATATTGATCATATTTTATATTATTCCAAAAAAATTAACAAACTTAAAATAACCTGTTGTTTTAATGTTATAAAATTCTAAAACCGGAGTTATAAATATGGATGTAAAGGAAATAAATCGCTGTGGGCAGGAGTGCAAACTTATAAAGAAGGAAAAATAGGAGTTATCAGAATCTTTCAACCCAGAGATCCGTGAATTTCATATCAATATTTTTTCAGATCATTATTTCTTCAGGTATCATAGAATACTTAATGATTCCAGACCCATTTTAATAAAAGTTAATCCGAATACGATCTGTGCGATTCCCAGCATGCGGATGATCGAGATGTAGTATTTGCTATTGATAAATGATTTTGATCTTTCAACAATTAGTGTTATAATTATCTTCGATCCTATGAGAAAGCCGTAGAATCCTGATATGAATAAAATTGTAGCTGAAAAGTGAGTGTTCAGGCTTTTAAAAATTATAGGCCCGCCTATTGAGATCCAGAAGATGTATGGGTGCGGATTTCCAAAGTTCACAATAATTCCTTTTTTCAGGGCATCTTTCTTTCCCGGTTTTAATTCAATGCTGTCCGGTCTGGCTCTCAGTGATTCCGTTCCTGAATATATCAGATATGATGCCCCTAAAAACGCAATAATTCCTATAATAGAATTGTAATTTGTCAGATGCGAAAGAATATACAGGATAGACAGGATTATTGGCAGGTCTGTGATCAAAGGAGAAATTGCAACCTTTATTCCTTCCCATTTGCCATGCTGTAAGGTTTCGGAGATAGTTATAGCCAGTAAGGGGCCTGGAGATGTCCCTGCAACGAGGCCGAGAAATGATCCCAGGACTAAAAATTCAATAAGATTCAGCATTGTAATGCCTCATTTTTATATCCCGGTTTAAAGAATTTGCTTTAAATCTGAGTAAGCTGCGAATTCAGAGACAGTTAATTAGCTGTCGAATTTAATCTGTGGTCTAAATATTTAATCAGCCGTTTAATATAAAGTATATAATAACACAACAGTGATATAAAATAGGCATCAATGCTATATATAATACTTTGATTTTATACGAAATATTTTTTACGGAATTTTGGGTCTCAAATCCGTACTTCGGAAGGAAGGAGGCGCTTATGCCTCAAGCTTCGAGAAGAGTACTGTCCCGACTGCGCAAACAAGCAGTGAGAGTAAACCTATTATTGCCAGGTCATTATAGACACCAAAGATGCTCATTCCCGTAATGGCCCCTCTTAAGCCGTCCACCCCATAGGTAAGGGGATCGATCCTGCTTATGAAATAAATAGCCGACGGCAGGTTTTCAAGTGGGAAGAGGGCTCCGGACAGGAAGAATATGGGCATGATAAGGAAGTTCATGATGAGCTGGAAGCCATGCATATCTTTCATTTTTGAGGCTATGGCAAGGCCCAGGCCTGTAAAGAAAATGGCTATCAGGAACATGAATACCAGTCCGAGCCCGAGGCTTGCGAGGCTTGGAATCCTGAACCCGAGCACATAGGTGAGGCTGAGTACGATCAAACCCTGTATCATGGCTATGGTTGCGCCTCCTAAGGTTTTTCCAATCATGATTTCTGTCCTCGAAATAGGAGCTACCAGCGTTTCCTTGAGAAAACCGAACTGCCTGTCCCAGATGACCTCAAGTCCCGAAAAAACGGCGGTAAATAGAATCGACATGGAAACTATTCCCGGCGCAAGAAAATCCATGTAGTTAGCCCCTCCGCTTGCCTCTGTATACATAGGGCCGAATCCGAACCCGAATGCGACCATAAAGAGAAGGGGCTGTCCCAGGGAACCTATTAACCTGGCTTTGGAGCGCCAGTAATGCTTGAGCTGTCTTAGCCAGAGAATGTAGATAACCTCAATCAATGCCTGTTCCTCCTTCGCATGCCCCGTATCATCCTCATTTTGTTTGCAGGTTCATTATTCTCATCCCGGATATCCCGGCCTGTAAGCTTCAGGAAAGCCTCTTCCAGGGATTCGGCATCCGTCTTTTCCTTTATTTCTTCAACGGTGCCGGATTCTATGATTTTTCCATGGTCAATGATTGCTATCTGGTCTGCAATTGCTTCGGCTTCTTCCATATAGTGTGTAGTTAGAAAAATTGTCATTCCTTTCTCTTGATTCAGGTTCTTGATATGGTCCCAGATCGACTTCCGGGTCTGGGGGTCAAGCCCTACAGTCGGCTCGTCAAGGAAAAGGATCTTCGGGTAATGGACAAGCGCCCTTGCGATTTCAAGCCTGCGCTTCATGCCTCCTGAATATTTTTTAACGTAATCTTCCCGCCTGTCCCAGAGTCCGACAATTTCCAGGGCTCTCCTGATTCTTTCGGCTCTTTCTTTTTTAGGCACTTTGTAGATGACCGCATGATAAACAATGTTCTCGTAGGCAGTAAGTTCGTCATCAAGGCTGTGATCCTGAAAGACTATCCCGAAAGATGCACGTGCCCTGTCCTGTTCTTTAAGCGCATTGAAGCCATTGATGCTTATTTCCCCGGATGTCGGTTTCAGGACTGTAGTAAGCATTTTGATGGTTGTGGATTTTCCTGCCCCGTTCGGGCCTAGAAAAGCAAATATCGAACCGGTTTGAACATTAAAGCTGATGTCTTTTACAGCCGTAAAATCCTCAAATTTCTTTGTAAGAGACTGGACTGAAAGTATATTCTGCATGGCTGAACCTGAAACTTTTTTTCAATAAAAAGAAACTAAATAATAGAGTTTTTCCTGCTAAATTCTTCTATTAAATCTTCTGTTAAATTCTACTGTTATCCAGAAATGGATCTGCACTTATGAGTTTTATTATACACAGCTTACGGATTTTATCACGCAACACTTTTGAATTCGATTTATGAATCTTATATTTCTTTGTTTAGATCCGTACTTTTTGCATGGACTCACGAGTCTATTACGAGAATTACATTTCAATTATAAATAGTCTGCTATTTTTATATACAAGATTGCTAATTTGCTGTTACGTCTAAAGTTATTGTTGTTTTTCAAAATCGTTCTGTTATTCGGTCTATTTAATAAAGCTCTTAAACTGATCCTAAAGCTTTTAAACTGATCACAGAGCTCTTAAAATGTTCATTGAGTTCATAAACTGATTATAAAGCTATTAAACTGATTATAAAGCTATTAAACTGATTATAAAGCTATTAAACTGATTATAAAGCTATTAAACTGATAATAGGGCTCTTAAAATTATCTTTTTCTCTTTTAAATAGCTTATTATTGTTATTTCTCTTCCATTTAGCCTGTTATCAATCCTTTTCTTCCCATGCTCTTCTACTGGGCAGCATTAAACAAATAGAAGCTTTGAACTTTTTCATAGGGGAAAGAACTTTAATCTTTGATGAAATATTTTACTGGATATATATGGCTGGCCTGATTTCATATTTTGAGTGAAAAGCCTTCTATTGTGGACTTCCAGCCTTTATTAAGGCCGTAATTACAGCTTTCCGCCTGTGTGCAGACTTGTTAGATCTACAGGCTACCACCTGCAAATTCTTTAATCCGATTTGATTTCATCAACGTAGGTTTAATATTTTCATTCAACGTAGATTTAATTATAATTTAACTCAGATCTAATAACTATTTAATTGCACTCAATTCAGTTGCATTTAACTATAATTGCGCTTAATTAGTTGCAATTTACTGTTAGCGGCACTTATTTACTTTTAATTTAATGTAAAGACACTTAACTAACTTCTATTAATCTTGATCGGACTTAACCGCAATTCAACTTCTCAATCATAATCTGGAGCAGGAATCAATGAAACGAAAGTGGGAACGAGATTTGGGACTTCAGGGACGAATGATTTTCACGATGTTTCTTCTGGCAGCAGTTTATCTTTTCTTTCTGGCGTTTCTATCATACTATGGAACGTCTCAGACTTTTATGATTCTGTTTGTCGGGTCTTTCATGGCTATTCAGTACTTTTATTCGGATAAACTGGTACTCTGGTCAACCGGAGCGCATGTTGTTTCTGAAACTGAAGCCCCTCAGCTGCATGGGATGATTACCAGAC
>Ga0074193_1003762_pt1 | contig 10560 bp, 10 predicted proteins | sample EPASupsiteHSE605_FD_64523 | JGI IMG/M metagenome (GOLD analysis project Ga0074193, IMG submission 64523) | Bioremediated contaminated groundwater from EPA Superfund site, New Mexico - Sample HSE6-05 | ecosystem: Environmental > Aquatic > Deep subsurface > Groundwater > Contaminated ...
CAAACTGCCATGTATTGTCATCTATCTGTTTGATATAGGGTTCTGAGAGCGGAAATTCTTCTATCAAAAGATTATAGGCTCTTAAGGTTAAGTTAATTTTTACGTGAAACTCTTTTTCGCCACTGATGCGAAAAACATCCAGTGGTTGTTTTTGATGTTCGGATTTAAACTTCCAGTTTTTATCCGGCAAAATCTGAACGGATTCTATTCTGGAAACTTTAAATACCTTATTTTGTCTGCTTTCGGGCTCATACGTCCAAACCCCATTGTAATTCAATGTAAACTCAAACGGTTCAACCAAACGATCGCGGATAAGGCTCCCATTTGAAGAGCGATATTGCTTTAATAACACGCACTTTTCGCCCTTAATTGCATTGCTTAACAAGTGTACATTGTTACTATACCCGGATTTTATAACCGTTTCGGGGACAAGTGGATTGTCATATATTGTACAGAGTTTCCGTATCAGATTCGATTTCAACAAACTATCATCTGTTAATGACTGAATCGCATTGGTAATTAAATAGCCTTCTTCTTCGGTAAAGTGGAGTAAATCAGACAATTCTTTAAAAGATTTGTTTATCTGTGGAATCCGGTAAAATCCATCCTTTATATCAACACACATTCCTGCATTTCGAAATAATTGAATGTAACGAAAGATGGTTCGCTCAGATACGCCTAACTTTTCAATGAGATCGGCCTTTGTGTATCCTGGGGCTCCACTCAGCAATATCAGGGCTTTTACTAAACGGACTAAGGTTGAATGCTCACTCATGTTATATTATTTTGGTTTCATAAAACACCAAAGTCATTTGCTTTTTTATTTTTACAAATCTGTAATTCATACATTTATATAGATATTTATTCATTATGCTTTTCTGTATTATAAAATAGCCCTCCATATTTTACTTTTTAGAGGTGACGTTTTTCATGCCTATCCCTTTCCAATCCGATGCGCATCGGATTTTTTTTTGTAAGCATCTGTTTAAAATTTCCTGCGCAAGGAATTTATTTCCCTGTGCAGGAAATTGGCAGCCTATTCCTTTTGGAATTTTAAGTTATTCTGCATCTCTTTAATACCACTACACTCGTTCTTTTAATTACAGATTTAGCAACTTCTGCTTTAGACCGAGGGACATGATAGAGACTAACAAATCACCCCTTCAACCTTCTTCAATCCCTTACAACCTCCACACAACCGAAGCCCTGGGAGTTTTTTTCGCCAACTCCGGCATAATACGCTGTGCGGAGAAATTCTTCAGGGGCGGTTAAGCGAAACATGTAATTGTAAGCGATCAGATCTGTTTTATGGGGGGTATGGTTTTTTATGGTTATCTTTTTACGTTTTACGGGTGAAATTACTTCAAAACAAACGCCTTCTTCCTCAATAGTTCGTTCGCTTTTGCAAAATGCTTTCTGTTTTCCGATAAGATTGTGGATAATTTGCCGGGAATAAGCTTCTGCTTCGGGCGATAAATACTGAGCATGTTCCGATATATCATTTTTAATCGAAACAATAACAGGAGAAATTGTCTTAAAAATCATCGGGTGCGTAAACTCCGGTTCGGGAAGTGCTTCAATATTCTGAACCTGAAAATGTACGTTCGTGATTTTATCACCAAGAAACAATTTCCGGTCGCGAAACAACCCACAAATAAAATGCTGGATCGTTTCATCGGGGAGGGTTGAAAATATAAAGGAGCAGTTTTTTGATTTCACCAGTAAACGGTCTCCAATTATTTCACGCTGAGGAATATTAAGGCCGGAAAAGCTAAAAAGCCGGAATTGCTTGTTTTCGCTGATGTATCCTTTGGAATGCAGCCAAGCCGAAAACAGAGGATCTCCCTGATCGATCACTTTATAAATCCAGGAACTTAATTCATATTGATAATTCAGAGGTAAAAGGGGTTTCTGTTTTTCGATTACTTCGAGGGTAAGTTTAAATCTCATTTTCAGGGGTTTTATTTTATTGTTTTTAGTCAGCTAAAGATTGACGAATAGGTAATGCAAATCTAATGCCATACTCAAATGACTGATTTAATCTATTAATTTTCTTTGGATTAAACAATATTATTGCAGCACTCAAATCATACAGTAAAACCTTTTTAGCCATAACTATGCGATAAAATTAAAATATATTTTTGCTAAAACAAAGTCTGTTGAAAACTTTTTATTAGGAATTTACGCTTAAAGCACTCAAAATTCTTTTGTCAATTTATATATAATAATGGAATTATTGTTTTTCAGGCCCAGTTGTTTCGTAAATTTCAGGATTCCGCCTTTATTTGCCGGTTAATTTATGATCCAGATGAAACAAGAATACTGTCAGATTTTACCATCCGGTATTATCGATGAGAGAAGTGATATTTATTTATCACTCTTTTAAACAGATAAACTGTTCGCGTTTATTTAAAGCGTACCTTTGCAAAACTATTTACAAAGATGGATTTTTCCATAACTCCATTACCCGACTATTTGTAGGATAGAAAACACGTAGCTCTTAGCCCATTCAATTATTAAAAACTTCAGAATTAATAAAACACGGATCTTCTCTGCATTAAATCCTTACAGGACTTTTCTGCGTTTTCGGTTTTGGGGGCTTAAAGGATTTTTCAGAACATTTCTAAATCTATCCTTCGTCAGAAGTAAGCTACAAACCTTAACTTCAAAATTATTTATTACTCATTTACATTAAACAATGCTTTTCGAATCATTAAACATTATTCAACCCATATTAAAATCGCTACAGGAAGAAGGTTATACAACTCCTACTCCTATTCAGGCTGAATCTATTCCTATTATTTTACAAGGTACCGACCTGATTGGATGTGCACAAACCGGAACGGGGAAAACAGCAGCATTTGCGATTCCCATTCTTCAGTTGCTCAGCGAAAACAAACAATTTAATCGCAAAAAGAAAATCAGGAGTCTGATTGTAACCCCCACGCGCGAACTTGCAATCCAGATTGGAGAAAGCTTTGATGCGTATGGCAGACATACCGGACTTACCAATACCGTTTTATTCGGGGGTGTTAACCAAAACCCGCAAACGGCAGCATTACGCAATGGTGTCGATATTCTGATTGCAACCCCGGGGCGCCTGCTCGACCTGATGAACCAGGGGTTTTTATCGCTTCGCGAAATCGAGATTTTCGTGCTCGACGAAGCAGACCGTATGCTCGACATGGGATTTATTCACGATATCCGTCGTTTATTAGCCGTACTTCCCAAAAAGCGACAATCGCTTTTCTTTTCGGCAACCATGCCTCCCGAAATCGTAAAACTTGCTGCAAGCATCTTGTTTCAACCTGTTAAAGTATCGGTAACACCTGTTTCATCCACCGTTGAAATCATTCAACAATATGTTTATTTTGTAGATAAGGGCAATAAAAACCACTTGCTGCTCGACATTCTGAAGAATCCTCAGATTAAAACCGTGCTGGTATTTACGCGGACAAAACATGGCGCGAATAAGGTTGTAAAAGTGCTGCTTTCGCATCATATTTCGGCGGAAGCCATCCATGGAAATAAAGCACAGAACGCCCGCCAAAAGGCATTGGAAAACTTCAAAAAACAAACTACCCGTGTATTGGTAGCCACCGATATTGCTGCCCGGGGGATTGATGTGGATGATCTGGAATATGTGATCAATTACGAAATGTCGAACATTGCCGAAACCTATGTACACCGGATTGGGCGTACCGGAAGAGCCGGAGCAAAAGGCACTGCAATCTCATTTTGTGATGCAGAAGAAAAAGCATATTTAAAACAGGTAGAAAAACTTATCGGGAAAAACCTCAATGTTGTGGACGATCATCCGTTTCCGCTGATGGATCATAATCCGGTAAAAACAGAACGCCGTCAACCGCAACAACGTCGTGAACCTTCCAAAATAGCAAAACCCGGAAATACAGACGCACCCAAAACCCGGAGTTCCGAATTGCGCAAACCCAAAAACACTGACTCAGGGAAGCCTAAAAAATGGTACGCCGACAGAAGGAGAAGCAACTAAAGCTATTCACTTTCGAAAAGAGAATACTATTGCAGGAACAAAATATTATTTAGAAAGGCAGATCAGACTCTCCGTAGCAATCATTTTTACAATGATTTAGTATTTTACGGTAATCCGTAAAGTCAATGTTTTTTCCTATACTGAGTACTGAAAATCAGGAAAACATACTACGAATAAAGGGGCTTGATACAGCCCCTTTAACACCACTTTCCCCTTAATCCCCCTGAATAGACGAATCTTATTACAGGGTTATTTTGTCATTATTCTTTTTTCAGCTTTTCGGTTAGCAATGCAATAATTTTCTTTGCATCACCAACAATCCCAAGATCTGCAATCTGAAAAATAGGAGCACTTTTATCTTTGTTAATAGCAATGATAAATTCCGATTCTTCCATCCCGGCAAGATGCTGTATAGCACCCGAAATTCCTGCTGCAATATAAACATCCGGACGTACGGTTTTTCCAGTCTGCCCCACCTGACGTTCATGTGTGGACAAGCCTGAATCAACGGCAGCACGTGAAGCTGAGACCTCTGCACCCAATAGTTTTGCCAGTTGCTGTAACAGCTCAAATCCTTCTTCGCTACCGATACCACGTCCGCCCGAAATCAAAACATTTGCTTCGGTAATGTCCACCAGATTCTTTTTTTCTTTCACTGTTTCGATAACCTTTACACGAAACTTTGTACGATCGAAATCAATAGACACCATCTCCACTTCCCCGTTGCGGCTTTCGTCTTTTATACCCGGCTTCATCACTCCCGGCCGAACGGTTGACATTTGCGGACGATGTTCCTTGCACACGATGGTTGCCATCAAATTTCCCCCAAACGCCGGACGGGTCATCATTAAATGCCGGTCCTCTCCTATTTCAAGCTGAGTACAATCGGCCGTAAGCCCGGTATTTAAACGAGCCGACAAACGCGGACCTAAATCACGACCAATGGTGGTGGCTCCAATCATCAATATTCCGGGTTTATAGCTATTCACAATCTGCGCGATTGCCTGTGTATAAGGTTCGGTTGTGTAAACGCCCAGTTCGGCATCATCTATACATAAAACCCGGTCAGCACCGTAAGCAAACAAACCTTTGGCTTTGTTTGCAATTGTATGACCCGGACAAATTGCAACCACTTTTTCGTCAAGAGCATTGGCCAAATCTCTGGCTTTGCCCAGGAGTTCAAGGGCTATATTCTGTATAACGCCTTCTCTTTGTTCAACAAAGACATAGACATCTTTATAGTTTGAAATATCCATTATGCCCCCCTTTATAATATGTATTTTTCTTTCAGTTTATTAACGATAATTTCCACGGCTTCGTAATCATCCACTTCAAAAACCTGCCCTGCCGATTTTACGCCTTTGGTAAAAGCTTTATTTACCTTGGTTGGAGAGCCTTTTAAGCCCAATTTTTCATGATCAACTTCAATTTTATCGACTCCCCAGAGTTCCACTTCGCGGCTGTGAGCTTCCACTATACCCCGAACATTCATGTAACGGGCTTTATTTGCAGAAGAAAGTACAGAAACCAGACAGGGAGTATCAACCTGAACGATCTGATATCCCTCTTCAGTCTGTTTGCGAATTGTAAAGGTATTTTTTTCATCAAATTCAAGACTTTCCAGATAGGTAACCTGTGGAAGGTCGAGTAATTCGGCAATTTGAGGACCAACCTGAGCCGTATCGCCGTCAATAGCCTGGCGACCGCTGATAATCAGATCATATTCCAATTGGCGAAGAGCACCGGCTAACGCATTGGAAGTTGCAAGCGTATCGGCACCGGCAAATTTACGGTCGGTAAGATGAATCGCTCTGTCGGCACCCATTGCATAAGCTTCGCGCAGGATATCATCTGCCTGCATAGGCCCCATGGTAATTACCGTTACATGAGCATTGTATTTGTCTTTCAATTGCAAAGCAAGTTCTAAACCGCCTTTATCATCCGGATTCATGATGCTTGGAACACCATCACGAATCAATGTTCCTGTAACAGGGTCCAATTTGATTTCAGTAGTATCAGGAACCTGTTTTATACAAACTATTATTTTCATGTTCACTATTTTATATTCCATTTACACCAACGTCAAGCTTCGCTATTTTCTCAGTATGACGATATTGCGGTAAAAGCAAAACTTTTTATTTTAACAAAGCTGCTGAAATGACCATACGCTGAACCTCAGAAGTACCTTCGTAGATTTCGGTAATCTTTGCATCACGCATCATACGTTCTATCGGATATTCGCGGGTATAACCATATCCTCCGTGAAGCTGTACCGCTTTGGTGGTTACATCCATCGCGGTTTCGGCACAATAAAGCTTTGCCATTGCTGCATCCACCGAATAGGGAAGTTTTTTATCTTTTTTATAAGCTGCCACACGTACGAGCCAGCGTGAAGCCTGAACTCTGGTCTCCATGTCGGCCAATTGAAACTGAGTATTCTGGAAGGCAGCAATTGAACGGCCAAATTGTTTTCTTTCTTTGGTGTATTTAACGGTTTCGTCCATTGCACCCTGAGCAATACCGAGAGCCTGCGCAGCAATACCAATACGTCCTCCATCGAGTGTTTTCATGGCGACGCCAAAACCACCTCCAACTTTACCCAGAAGATTACACTTTGGGATTACACAATTCTCAAAGATTAACTCGCACGTTGCAGACCCCCTGATTCCAAGCTTCTTCTCTTTTTTTCCAACAGAGAATCCCGGAGTACCTTTTTCTACAATAAATGCGGTAATGCCTTTGGTACCCTTACTTTTATCGGTCATCGCGAAAATGATATACACATGAGCATATTCGGCATTGGTGATAAATATTTTCGTACCATTGAGTATGTAATTATCGCCATCTTCCACTGCGACAGTTTGTTGCGAAGAAGCATCCGTACCCGCATTTGGTTCGGTAAGACCAAAAGCACCAATCCACTCACCAGCAGCAAGTTTAGGCAGATATTTTTGTTTTTGCTCTTCCGTACCATTTTCCAGAATCGGGGCAATACAGAGAGAGGTATGTGCCGAAACAATAACTCCAGTGGTAGCACAAGCTCTCGAAAGTTCTTCCACCGCCATTGAGTAGAGTTGATTAGAGCCACCCGCTCCCCCATAAATCACAGGAACGGGAATACCCATAATTCCGATTTTGGACATCTTTTCAACAGTTTCAACAGGAAAACGTTCCTGCTCATCCACTTCGGCGGCAAGAGGCTTCACCTCTTTTTCTGCAAACTCTCTGATCATCTGCAAAAACAATTCATCTTGTTTTGATAAACTAAAGTCCATGATATACGTTTTGGAGTCAGACATGCTGACATTTTATCGGTTTAATATTTTGTTTTGCAATCATTTATCTCTGATCTATAAATATCTTCCCAGCGTTCAGATCAACTTATGAAAGAGCTGGCAGACTGTAAACAACGTAACGTTAAGCAGGTTTCTGCTTATAATTTGTTATTTAATTCACTATAGAATCAGAATTTACAAAAGTACTGTTATTCGAATAACAAACACTTGTTCAAACAAGGATTTAACGGTAATTTATCAAAACGCATCGAATTGTTAAAACACTCCCGTACAAGCTCTCTGACAAAAGATATTACTTAAATATGTTTCACCTCTATATTCTCTGTCAACAAAGCATAAATCTCGTACACAAACAGAGATCCCCTAAAGCATAAAGCGATTATTTTGTACTTTTATCAACCTTAAAAATACGCACCAACGAAAGCTACCTGTTTAAATCCGGAATAATGAAAAAATCAAATATCCAAACTGAAATTGATGCCTGTTATCTCTATTTAAAGCTCTCCGAAAACGAACCGGACGAAACCATTGCAAATGTGTATCGGCAAATGAGTGAAATTGAAAAAAGTCATGCGGAAGCATTTGCTTTGAAAGAAAATATCAGCACGGATAATCTCATTCGTCCTTCATGGAGAGCAAAAACACTCAGCTTAATCGGGAAAATATTTGGATACGACTATGTTTTGGGCGTAATGATGGATACCGAAAAAAGCATTTCGAGCAATATTATCCAGTCAAAACAAAAGCACAGTCAAAAACTGAATGGAACAGAGACTAATCACGTAAAAATACTTCAATCCCTGCTCGAAAAGGAAAAAAACGTAAATGGAGCGCAGCTTTCCAAGTTTGAAAAGCGCCATCGTTCGGTTGGTGGAAATGCAATCAGAGCTGCTGTTTTGGGAGGCAACGACGGATTGGTTTCTAACTTTAGCCTGGTAATGGGAGTTGCCGGTGCCACAACAGGGCAGCAAGGAGTTTTGTTAGCGGGGCTAGCCGGATTGTTGGCCGGTGCCCTCTCGATGGCATTAGGAGAATGGATTTCAGTAAAAAGCTCACAAGAACTTTACGAAAACCAGATGCAACTGGAAATGGACGAAATTGAAGTAAACCCTGAAGGGGAACAACTCGAGCTGGCTTTAATCTATATCGCGAAAGGAATTCCTGAAAAACAGGCTCATGCGATGGCTTCCGAAATAATGATGGATAAGAACCAGGCTCATGAAGTTTTAGTCAAGGAAGAACTGGGGATTAATGCTGAAGAATTAAAGGGGTCTGCAATAGAAGCAGCGATCTATTCATTTATTTTGTTTTCGATAGGTGCAATTATTCCTGTTTCACCTTTTTTATTTACACACGGGACGAACGCAATCTTTATCAGCGTTGGATTAAGTGCTGCCGGACTCTTTTTAATAGGTGCTGCCATTACACTATTTACCGGAAAAAATGTCTGGTACTCCGGTTTCCGGCAGGTATTGTTTGGTTTAATTGCCGCTGCCATCACCTTCGGAATCGGGCATTTAATAGGAGCTTCAGTTACAGGGTAATTCTATTTGAAAACAAACAAAAGCCGGTAACTGAACAACAACTCAATCACCGGCTTTTGTTAAGAATGAAATAAAACGTGTGCATGAACTCTTTTCACACTTCACGTTTCACATTTATATTGTCATACCCCCGTCAACACTCAATGTCGTACCGTTGATATAGGCAGCTTCTTCCGAAGCAAGGAAAAGGTATGCAGAAGCAATTTCTTCCGGTTGACCTAAACGTGCAACAGGAACTTTTGCTTTCATCATATCAATTACGTTTTCAGGCATTTTCGCAACCATTTCGGTCATGATAAATCCGGGAGCAACTGCATTAACCGTTACACCTTTTTTACCCAGTTCGCGAGCCATGGTTTTGGTCATACCAATAATACCGGCTTTGGTTGCCACATAATTGGTTTGCCCGAAATTACCATATAGTGCAACAACCGAAGAAGTATTGATAATACGTCCGTACCCTTTTTCTACCATGTAATCTGAAATGATTTTTGCACAATAGAAAACACCGGTTAGGTTTACATCGATAACCTGTTGCCATTGTTCCGGAGTCATTTTTTTCAGGGTTGCGTCACGAGTAATACCGGCATTATTAATCAGAATATCGATAGATCCATACGCTTCAAATACTTGTTTTGCAGCGGATTCTACTTCCTGATAATTACTGGTATTTACTTTATGAAACACAGCGCTCAAACCCTGACTTGTAAGTTGTTTTGCCAATTCGTTTCCACGATTTTCATCGAGATCCCAAATCACAACTTTTGCACCTTCGTTTGCAAAACGAATTGCAGTTGCAGCTCCTATTCCGGCTGCACCACCTGTAATGATGGCTACTCTATTATTGATTTTACACATAGTATTATGATATGAATTGGTTGTTATTTTTCAATCTGGCCATTCCATCAATGCAAACCTGTCCGCTTTCGGTTTCGAGTATACATTTGATAACACCAAGATGTTTCTCGGTATTTACTTCCATCACTTCAAAACGAGCAATATATTGTTCGTTTACAAATACAGGAGCCAGAAATTTCATTTCCTGATAAAGGTAAATGGTTCCTTCGCCCGGAAACTGAGTCCCAAATACTTTTGAGAACACAGCTCCTGATAAAAAACCATGAACAATCGGGCGTTTAAAAAATGTTTTGGCAGCATATTCTTCATCCAGGTGAATAGGATTACAATCACCGGTAACTTCGGCAAATTTGATTACGTCTTCCTGTTTGAAGAAAAGTTTTTCTACAAAAGTATCGCCTGCTTTAATCATGATTCCGGGATTAAACGTTTTTCAAAATAACTGCAGTACCCATGCCACCTCCAATACAGAGTGAAGCAAGACCATATTTATTGTTTGCACGTTTCATTTCGTGAATCAATGAAACTGTGATGCGATTTCCGGAAGCGCCAATAGGATGTCCTAACGCAATGGCTCCCCCGTTCAAATTGCAGCGATCTTTGATCCATTTTTCATCAACACCATGTTCTTCTGCCAGAAGTTTTACAACACCCAGTGATTGTGCTGCAAATGCTTCGTTCAGCTCCAGGACTTCCATATCGGTAAGTTTCATGTTCGCTTTTTTCAATACGTTGCGAACTGCAGGAACAGGACCTAATCCCATTACAGCAGGATCAACACCACCTTGTCCGGTAGCAACAATTTCTACAAGTGGAGTAAGATTGTGCGCTTTTACATAGCTTTCGGATG
>Ga0074193_1003763_pt1 | contig 10559 bp, 9 predicted proteins | sample EPASupsiteHSE605_FD_64523 | JGI IMG/M metagenome (GOLD analysis project Ga0074193, IMG submission 64523) | Bioremediated contaminated groundwater from EPA Superfund site, New Mexico - Sample HSE6-05 | ecosystem: Environmental > Aquatic > Deep subsurface > Groundwater > Contaminated ...
GAGCCTGAAAGATGGTGTACCCGCCCCAGCATTTTTCAGGTTTGAATATGGTAACGCCTGTGGGGTAAATTGTTGGATGGCCCATATTAAATTCCTCCAGATCAATTGATGTTTGCGGAATGCGCCAGTATCCAGCAGAAGACGAGGAACAGCGCACAAGGTATTTGATCCACTCTATTGGGCAGGATAGTACGGATTCAGGGAAGGCACGTGTTTCATTTGCAACATTTTTCACAATTAATTGCATTTTGGAGCAAAACCCTGTTATCAGAATGCCAGAGCAACTGTTCTAAGGAGGCAAAATGGAAAATCGCGGCATCAATTGTGGACGCAGCCTGGCCTTCAAGGAAATGCGCGAAATGAACTCCAGCTGGCGTTCTGTACTGCATCTGGGGCGAAAGCTGGTTTGGCCCAAGGGGCATCGCGTACCCTTTGGGCAGGAATTGTACTTTTTGGATCGAGGCAGGGTTCGGCTGACGAATCAGAACATGGAAGGGGTAGAAAAAATCCTCTGGTACATTCACGAGGGATGCGTTTTTGGTGAAACGCCGTTTTTTGATCCCATGCCTGCCGAGAGTTATTTTTCGTGTGCAACCGGTTGCGTGAGCTATGCCTTTACGGCTGAAAATGTAGAAGAAATCTGCAAGGACTATCCCCACCTGCTCATCAATCTGTTGTGCTCCATGTCCCGAAAATTGCGGGTGCTCTCAAATCAGGCTTCGTCTCTCTACCTTGATAACGTGCTGGCCCGTACCTGCAAATTTTTGGCGCAGCACATAATCCCCGGCAGCGACCCCCTCACAGCCAATATGGGGGTTTCCAAGCAGGAGATGGCCAGCCTTTTGGGCGTACACAGAATTTCCTTGTACAAAATCTTGCGACAGCAGGAGGAAAGCGGTCTGTTCGGGCCATTCTCCGGCAAAACCGTAACAATTCTGCGCCCTGAAGAATTTCTTATGCTGGCAAGGAGCTGATGCGCTTCGACATAAAGACAGAAAAGTCATTTTGCGGTGATGCATTGCGGCCAGTTGCCGCACAGCGGGAGATCTGCGCGCGCAGATTGTGCAGGTTCCTGCCAAAAACACGAGACAAGCTGATTCATTAGGCAAAATACAGTCCCATCGCAGCTCGCCTCTGGCGAAAGAGTGCCGGCATCAGTTTGGTTGCCATTAAGATAAATGGGAATTGACCACCACGCTGCGGCAAGAGGTTTCCACGCAAATTTCTCTTGCATGAGAGTTCACCACTCTCCCCCGCCTCGCCGCAACTGAATGTCATGAGAGATTTGTGTGCCTTCTGCACTGATGAAATGGCTGATGGACGAGCTGTCAACTGAACGGCTTTAGCCTTTAGCACTGAACTGTTATGGTCACCCAACCATCACCAAAACAAAAAGCCCTTACAGTGATTAACTGTAAGGGCTTGCATTTTCTGGTGCGCCCGAAGAGATTCAAACTCCTGCCTACAGGTTCGTAGCCAGCCAAAGCATAAATTGGCGCACCCTACGAAAACGCCAAAATCAATGGCAACAAGCTGCAAAAATTAATTTTTTCCACCTGTAGTTGTATCAACTTGCATCAATTTTATTCAACTTAAATCAAATTCTGGGGCTAAAGAGTGGCTAAAATGACCTTGCCCCACTTTATGGATTTTGCTTGGCAGGAACCGTCTCGTCCATTGCCAAGAAGGTCAAGACAATCTGGGTGAAGGCGGATGGGGCTTCATATTGCAAATGGTGCGATCCACCTTTGAACTGAACTAACCAAGCTCCAGGTATCAAACTGGCAAGAATTTTCGAGCTCTTCGTTCCCACAACAGTATCCGCCGTTCCAACCAGCAGCATGACTGGATTTTTAATCAGCGACATTTTTTCCAAAGGAGTCTTCCACGCAATGGCTGCCTGAAGCTGTTTCTTTATCGTAGGATTGTCAGGTAAAGCCATGTGCTTTAAAGCTGTGGCAACGGCTTTCCCATCGATTGAAGTGGCATGGATTATGGCTTTATTGAAGCGCTCAGAATAGTAAAGAAGTAAATTCTGCGTGGTCACACTAGACTGAGAATATCCAAGTACATTTGTTTTTTTGACTTCAAGTGAATCCATCAGGCCAATAACGTCTTGGGCAAAGAGACGATAAGTAAATTGTTGACCATTATCCGTAGTATACCCCATTCCCCTGTTGTCCATGAGGATCAGTTGATATTTTTTTGATGCTTCTTCGATAAATTCTGGTTCCCACCTCTCCATGGTTGCCCCTAGTCCTGTAATCAACAGCAGCGGCTCGCCTGTACCTATCAACTTATATCCTATTTTGATCCCGTTAGCGTTTATCTGATAGATATCATGTCCCTTGGCATCTACAGCAATTTTTTCACCAACCGGCACAATATCTTTGGCCAAAGTGATAGAAGTGTGTATCCACCCCAAGATGACCAGCAAGCATGAAACGAAAAGGGTGATGCCTGTGAGTTTTGAACGATGGATCATAGTTATACCATCCGGTGTAATAGGTAGACTCTGAGGTGGTCCGGTTTTTGGACAGGTTGGCGACGTTGTTAAGCTCTAGCCCGGTTTGTCTTATGCCGCCTTTAGGGTTGGATTCTTTCATAGTATACTTCAATTAGCCGACGGCCGTCAAAAGCTGTATGCGGGAGCTGCTCGTTATAGAACTGAAACCAGTCTCTAAGTATTTTAGGGGCTTGCCTGCCTGTTTGACCTTACCCCACTGCGCATACCACTTGTAAGTTAGTGATTCTCAATGGGTTGCAGGTTATATTCTTTGCCCGAAATTCTTCCGGTGTCAGCCAGCCTAAGGAACTGTGCGGTCGCCGCTGGTTTGTATCCTGCCGCAGGCTTCGACTGTTCTGCGGGCATTGTGCAGGGACAGAAACACGTTCTGATTTAAGCACTCATCTCGGAATTTTCTGTTAAAGCTTTCAATGTGTCCATTATCTGTGGCTTCCCTGGACGAGTGAACTCTATCTGCACGCCGTGTTCAAAAGCCCATGTATCCAGGGCGTTACCGCTAACTTCTGGCCCGTTATCAACCTTGATACGTTGCGGCAGCCGACCTTGAAGGCGTAGTCTTTCAAGAATTCTCACTACCCGCACTCCAGGCAATTCATATCCACTTCGAGCGCGGGGCTTGAACGATCCCATAGATCGGCAATTGTCAAAATCCGGATGCGCCGCCCACCCATAAGGGAATCGCTCACAAAATCCATCGCCCATTGTTCATCCGGGCCAGCAGGGCCAGCCTGGACAATACGGGCATGGCTTGGACGCTTCACGCGTTTGCGGGTACACAACGAAAGGTTTTCTTCCTGGTAAATCCTTTCTGTCCGCTTGTGGTTCTGCACCCGCCCTTCCCGGCGCAATAACTCATGCAGGCGCGGAGAACCGAAACGCCGCCGATCTTCCTGCCAGTTCCAGCATCCGCGTTCGTAAAAGAAGATCACGGTCTTCAGATGGTGATCGCCTGGCTGAACTGCGGTTAAACTGAATCACTCGGCAAGCCCGCTGCTCTGAGTAGCCATGCGCAGCCTGAATGCGATGCACGGCTTCCCTGTTGGCTGCGGGCTTCAAAAGTTTTTTGAGATCACGTCCTTTAGGACGACAATATCAAGTGCCTGCTCGCCTACAAGTCTTTTCAGCCGTGCGTTTTCTTCCTCTAACTGGCGTAATCTGCGTCAGAGATGTTCATTCCACCAACTTGCTGCGCCACTTGTAAAAGGTCGCATCCGAGATGCCATGCTGACGGCATAGATCGACAACGCGAACTCCAGCCTAGACTTGCCGCAAGATTCCAATAATCTGTTCTTCGGTGAATCTGCTACGTTTCATTCTTGTGCTCCTATGTCAGGAACACTAACTTTTCAATGGCATACTTTTCGGGGGGAGGGTCAATCGTCACGCACCTACAGGGATCAGACCTGTAGCGTTTGTGGCTAAAAAGTGGCTAAAAGTGACAAAAACGCAAAAAAGCCCCTACGGTGATTAACCGTAAGGGCTTGATTTTTATGGTGCGCCCGAAGAGATTCGAACTCCTGACCTACAGGTTCGTAGCCTGTTGCTCTATCCAGCTGAGCTACGAGCGCGTTCAACGAAGAGGAAACTAACGCAAGTCACAGTCGCCGTCAAGCTTTTTTTCAAAATATTTTTTGAAAAGCCTGTGAACTTGTTAAAAATTATTATCTGCAACTTCCCGTAAGGGAATGTGCTTGCCCCTTGGGCAAGCACGCCTCAAACCAATAAAGAAAACTACTGGGCGCTGATGCCGTTAACGGCATGAGCCAGACGCGAAATCTTGCGTGCGGCCTTCTTCCAGTGCAGGGCACCCTTACCGGCAGCCTTGGCGAGCACGGAAGTGGCGCTGGACAGAGCTTCGCTGGCCTGGCCCTGTTCGTTGTTCTGGATGGCGGCGCGAACCTGCTTGATGGCATTCTTCACGCGGGTACGGGCGGCGCGATTGCGGCCTGCCCGCTGCAAGCTCTGCTTGTGACGCTTGAGGGCTGACTTATGGTTGGCCACTTTGAATCCTCCACATATGTTGGGCTTGCCCGCGCAAGCCATGAAAACAAAAGTTAGCGCGTTGTCGCGAAGAAGGGTTCTTACCACTGGCACGATTAGCTGTCAAGCAATCGTGTCTTTTTATCTAATATTTTCTTGTTTGAGGGAGAGGGGAACCGTCAAAAGCTCCCCTCTCCCCCGGTAAAACCATTGAACAACCTACATCTGCAAGGCCGAAAAATCGGCCAGACGCGCAAACCGCGAGCCAAGGCCGCGCAGCATGCTCAACCTGTTGCGGCGCATATCCGCATCATCGCACATAACCATCACACCAGCAAAAAAGGCGTCCACAGCGGGGCGCACCGCGCTCAGGCAGGCCAGTGCCGCGGCATGATCGTGAGCGGCCCACAGGGCATCAAGGCGGGGCAGCATTTCTTCCAGCGTGGATGCCAGCGCCTTTTCCGCGTCTTCACGCAGCAAGGCAGGATCCCAATGGTCAGAAAGTTCCTCGGCCTGGCCCTGCTTGCGCAGGATATTGGCAACACGTTTGAAGGTCTGCACCGCAGCTTCGTAGTCCGCCGCCTGACTAAAGGCCGCCAGCGCAGCAAGGCGAGCGCCGCAGTCCTTCACATCTTCTGCGCCCGCGCCAAGGGCCGCATCCACCAGCAGCGTGTCCTGTCCCTGACTCATGAAATAGTTGCGCAAACGCGCCGCAAAAAAATCCATGAGCTTGTCCAGAGCATCGTGCGGGGCAAGCTTCCACTGGCGATCGCCATAAAGCTGTTGCGCCTTGGCAAAGAACTGCCGCACGTCAACCGCAAGACCGAACTCGAGCATGATGCGGATGATACCCAGCGCACAGCGCCGCAGGCCGTTGGGGTCGGCAGCGCCAGTGGGGATCATGCCGAGGCCGAAGCAACCCGCGAGGGTATCGGCCTTGTCCGCCATAGAGAGCAGCGCGCCTGCGAGGCTCTTGGGCAGCGGAGAATCCGGCCCGGCGGGCAGATACTGCTCGCCCAGAGCTTCGGCCACGGCCTTGCTTTCGCCTTTGCGGCCAGCATAGATGCCGCCCATGATGCCCTGAAGGGTATCAAACTCGCCCACAAGGCCGCTCACCAGATCCGCCTTTGAAAGGCGTCCGGCGCGCGCGGCATCGTCAGCAAGCTCGGGCGCGCAGCTTTCGGCAAGCCAGCGGCACAGAGCTTCAAGCCTGCGGGTTTTGTCGCCCATGCTGCCAAGCCCGCCGATAAAGATGACCGTATCCAGCTTTTGCAGCCAGTGATCAAAGGTATCGCGCAGGTCGGCCTGCCAGAAAAAGCGGGCGTCTTCAAGCCGGGCGCGCAGCACACGTTCCCAACCGCGCTTGACCACGCCCATGTCTTCGGGGGTGAGGTTCAGCACGGTGAGAAAATGCGGCAGCAGTTCGCCATTGGCCCCTTCAATACCAAAGCTCTTCTGGTGGCTTTCCATGCTGGTGAGCAGCACTTCGCGCGGCACCTCAAGATAGGCGGGATCAAAATCGGCCAGCAGCGGCACCGGGTGCTCGGCAAGGCCCTGCACTTCGTCCAGCAGACTGTCTTTCCACAGCACCTTGCCGCCAGCGGCAGCCGCCTGGGCATTGCCGCCATCAATAATGACATTGCGGCGTTGGGCAGGATCAATGGTAATGGCGCAGGGTCCGGCGAGGGTGGCCAGAAATTCATTGGCATGCGCCACAGCAAAGGGGCCAGCGCCGTGGATGCGGTGCCCGCAGGTCTCACGGCCTGAGGTCATGGGGCCAACGGTAAAGGGCACCACGGCATCATCAAGCAACGCCAGTATCCAGCGCAACGGACGGGCATAGGCCAGCGAATATGCGCCCCAGCGCATGCGTTTCTGGAACGAAAGCGCGGTAATCACCGAGGGGCAGATATCAGCAAGCAAGTCGGCTGCGGGCGCGCCGCCGGTGCGTTTGCGCACGGCCACGTATTCGCCCTTGTCCGTTTCCACACGAAAAACGTCTTCAAGAGCGCAGGCATTGGTGCGCACAAAACCCTCAAGGGCCTTGGTGGGCTTGCCTTCGGCGTCATAGGCCACGCGCACGGGCGGGCCGGAGACCACCTCTTCCCTCTCCACCTGCACAGGGTTGAGATTTTCAACAATCACCACCGCGCGCCGGGGCGTGCTCATGACGCGCAGCGCGCCGTATTCAAGCCCGGCCTCGTCCAGAGCGCCGCTAAAACGGGAGGCCAGCTCCCCTTCTTCGGGGGCCAGAAAACGGGAAGGCAACTCTTCGCTGCCGATTTCAAGCACAAAGGTCGCCACGGCTTACCTCGCATCCTTTTTGAGCATGGGATAGCCCAGTTCTTCACGCTGGGCTGCGTACAGTCGCGCCACTCCAGCCGCCAGGGCGCGCACCCTGCCGATATAGCCGGTGCGTTCCGTGATGGAGATGGCTCCTCTGGCGTCCAGAAGGTTGAATGTATGCGAGCACTTGAGGCAGTAATCATAGGCAGGCCAAGGCAACCCCTGCTCCAGCAGGGCTTTGCACTGACCTTCAAAATCGCTGAAATGCCGCAACAGCATTTCAGGATTGCTGGCCTCAAAGTTGTGGCGTGACTGCTCCACTTCATTCTGGTGGTAGATGTGACCGTAGGTGACGTTTTTGTTCCAGGCCAGATCATACACGGATTCAACGCCCTGCAAATACATGGTAAGGCGCTCAAGGCCGTAGGTCAGTTCCACGCTGATGGGCGAAAGATCAATGCCGCCCACCTGCTGAAAATAGGTGAACTGGCTCACTTCCATACCATTGAGCCACACTTCCCAGCCAAGGCCCCAGGCGCCGAGGGTGGGGGATTCCCAGTCGTCTTCCACAAAACGGATGTCGTGCTGCGCGGGATTGATGCCCAGCGCCTTGAGGCTTTGCAGATACAGATCCTGCACGTTGTCCGGCGAGGGCTTCATGATCACCTGAAACTGGAAATACCGTTGCAGGCGGTTGGGATTTTCGCCGTAGCGGCCATCCGTAGGACGGCGGGAGGGTTCCACATAGGCCACACTCCACGGTTCCGGCCCAATAACCCTCAAAAACGTGTTGGGGTTGAACGTACCGGCACCGCATTCCACACCCGAAGGCTGTTCGATGACGCAACCCTGGTTGGCCCAGTAGTTCTGCAAAGTTAAAATGACATCCTGAAAATACATGCGCTGTCCTTTGTTCGTAGCCTTTTTCAGACGCATACGCGCGGCTGTTCAATAATAACGCCGCCCCAAACCATCCCAAACCGAATCGGAAATTTCGGCGCAAACACGGTCACACGTGGCGAAAGTAGCCCCCTTCCCACGAGAGACCCAGGTGATATTGCACAAAACCGTCAATAACCTTGGCGCAGGCGCGCCGATCTGCCGCAGGCAGTTCTTCCGCATGCCAGCCGGAGGGAAATTCTTGCTGCACATGACGCAAAAGGTCAAGCCCGGACGCGCCCAGTTCCACGCCATACCTCGCTGGCCCTGCTGTCGCGCGGCACGAGGGGCAGCGCAACTGGGCCTCGTCAACCACAAATTGCGCGGGGCCGGTTATGGTTGCGCCGCAGGTGCCGCATCGGCCCAGATCGGGCGCAAAACCCAAAACGCCAGCAAACCGCAGGCGGAAAAACTGGGGCAGCAGCGAAGGCACGTTTTCCGCTTCTTCAAGCGTCTTGCGCAAATCTTCAACCAGCAGAAAGGCCTCGTCCGCGCCTTCGTCGTTAACGCCAAGCGCTTCCACAAACCGCAGGCAGTTGGCCGCCAGCCCCATGCGCCGCCAGTTTCCGCGCAGGCTTTGCGGCCCGGCCAGCAGCACGGCTTCCTCAAGATTGAGAAAGCTGCCGCGCCCCGAGGCCTTTACCCTGCAATGCAGGCTGTTGAGTACATCCAGGCAGCCGCAAAAACGACGCCTGCTGCGGCTGCCGCCAAAGGCGAACAGCGTCAGCAGGCCGTGTTTGCGACAAAGCATTTTCAGCCACAGATCCGCCTCGCGAAAGTGCCCGATACGCAGCACAAGCGCGTGATCTGCCCATTCGGTCATGGCCTGTCCGCAGGGGGAAACACCAGATTGCGCACCTGGCCGCTCTGCCCCGCCGGAGGCAGTTCTTCACCGTCATACCGCAGGCGCACGCCGCCAGCGTTGCCGAGCTTCAATTCCAGGCTCTTACTGAACGTAAGGGCAAAGGTATCGCCCTTATGCAGCGAAAACTGGCGGGTGTCGGTCTTGTCGGCGCTGGAATGCACCCAGCATTCTTCTGTGGCGGTAATAATAAGCTTGTGAGCGCCTACTGGCACATCGCTGCCCTGCGAAGCGACAGAAGACGCAGCGGCGGAGGCCGCCGGAGCCGTTGAAACAGGCGTCCCCGCAGCGGGCACATTTGCGGCCGTGCCGCGCACCGGAGGCAAACCAGGAGCAGCAGGCTGGGCAGCCTGACCTGTCGGCTGAACCGAAGCCTGTGCAGAAGTTTGACCAGAGCTTTGGCCAGACGTTTGGGACGGAGCCTGTCCCTGTGCAGGAGCAACAGAGCCTTGCGGCTGGCTGGCAACCGCCGGAGCTTGGGCCGGGGCAGACGTCTGGGCCGGGGCCTGCCCCTGAACGGGAGCAGCCGGGGCAGAAGGCCGACTGGCCAGATTGCCGGGGTCAACAGACTCGGCGCTCTGCAAGGGGGCGGGCTGCGCCAGACGGCGCGTCTGCCGACTCAAAAAATCAAACACGCCCTGCTGCCAGGCAACCAGCACCACAGCAACCACGCACACCATAAAAAGCCCGGCCAAAATGGGCTTGAGGTTACGCCGCGGGGTGAGAACCATTTCGGGCTCATAAACATTTTGCGGTGCAACAGGCTCGGAAGCGGCTTCAAGCGCGCCAAGCGCCTCGCTGACTTCCTCAGCCGAAAGGCCAACATAGGACGCGTATGAACGGATGAACCCCTTGGTGTACGCCAGTGGGGGCAAGGACGTCTCGTCCCCTTCCTCCAAAGCGCGCAGAAGACGGGCGCTGATTTTCAGCCTGTTTGCCGCATCTTCCATGTCCAGACCCCGCTTTTCGCGCTCAACGCGCAAAGCAGCGCCCAATTCCACTAAGGTCATGAAAAGCCTCGATAATGGTCTTGCCGCCCCGCGGGGGCGGCGGTTGCCAGCAAAAAGCCGGAACCACCCATGGCGGCCCCGCTACATTCTGATATCAATAACGGCCCGGCTGCGAAGCTGGTTGGTGTAGTCCTCAAAACGCTCCATAGCCTTGGGCTGGCGCAGGATGCCGTCGATCATCGGCTTGGCCTGCTCAAAGGTGAGCATCTTGATTTCGCCGCCGCCAGGACGGTACAGGCGCACCTGCGCCTTGCGGCCCTGAAGCTCGAAAATATCCGTTACATCGCCGGGTTTCATGCTGGTGAGGCGGGCCTCCCACTCGGGGTTGAGCTTGTCCCACTCCACTGCGCCCATGTCGCCGCCGTTTTCCTTGTTGGGAGCGATGGAATACTTGCGCACCACTTCCTCAAACGAAACCGCGCCAGACTTGATCTGCGCAGCCAAAGCCGCAGCGTTGGCATTGGGATGATACACCAGAAGGGCCATGTGCAGGCCTGAGCGGTCGTACATGGTGTCCTTGTGCGCATCATAGTAGGCCTTGATTTCATCCGGGGTCACAACAACCCGGCGGCCCACTTCCATTGCCATAACACGCTGACGAATCAAGCCTTTTTCAATATTGCCACGCAGTTCGCTGACACTGGTCTTTTGCTGGGCCAGGCGTTCTTCAAACTGCTTCTTGGTGAGGTTGTTCCCCTTCATGATCTTGGTGATTTCGCTGTCAATTTCAGAAGAAGAAATGGAAACCTTGAGACGCTTGGCTTCCTGCGCAACCAGAATGTCCATGATCATGCCGTCCAGCGCCTTGCGCAGCACGGCGTCCACGGCCTTGGCCTGTGCGGGATCGTTGGGATTGATACGCGCCCGCATAAGATCAGGAACAGCGTTTTTCTGCAGATCGAACATGGTGATAACCTGACCGTTCACCACGGCCGCCACCTTGTTGATCTGTGCG
>Ga0074193_1003764_pt1 | contig 10558 bp, 8 predicted proteins | sample EPASupsiteHSE605_FD_64523 | JGI IMG/M metagenome (GOLD analysis project Ga0074193, IMG submission 64523) | Bioremediated contaminated groundwater from EPA Superfund site, New Mexico - Sample HSE6-05 | ecosystem: Environmental > Aquatic > Deep subsurface > Groundwater > Contaminated ...
CCTTCCTATGTTTTAGGTGGACGTGGCATGGAAGTGGTCCTCGATGAAGATATGCTTCGTCAGTACTTGGCAGCCGCGGTTGGAGTTACTCCCGAAAGACCAATTCTAATCGATAGATTCCTCAGCAATGCTATTGAGGCGGAAGCAGATGCAATCGCCGACGGAAATGATGCTTTTGTACCTACGGTAATGGAGCATATTGAATTAGCTGGCATCCATTCGGGAGACTCAGCCTGTGTAATACCGCCCATTAGCATCCCAGCCAAACATATTGCCGCTATTGAGGAATATACGAAGCGGATTGCTAAAGAACTGAACGTAGTTGGTCTAATGAATATGCAGTACGCCATTGCTGATGACCAGGTTTATGTTTTAGAAGCCAATCCGAGGGCTTCCCGAACCGTCCCCTTGGTGTCAAAGGTCTGTAACATCTCCATGGCTCGAATTGCCACCGAAATAATGATGGCGGCCCAAACCGATAAAAAATACTCTATTAGCAGTCTGGTTAACAAAAAGATCCCTCATTTTGGAGTCAAAGAAGCGGTCTTCCCCTTTAATATGTTCCCGGAAGTTGACCCAATCCTGGGACCAGAAATGCGTTCCACCGGGGAAGTATTAGGAATCGCTGATTCATTTGGCTTGGCTTACTATAAAGCTCAAGAGGCCACCCAGTCTTCCCTGCCTATATCTGGAACGGTACTAATTAGTGTAAACGATCAGGATAAACCGGCAGCTCTGGAAACGGCCCGCGAATTTGCCAAAATTGGCTTTAAGATTAAAGCAACCGGAGGAACCCATAAATTCCTGCTGGAAAATGGAGTCCAGTCCGAAGTGATTAAAAAGCAATATGAAGGCCGCCCCAATATAGTTGATGGTATTACCAATAAAGAAATAAATCTAGTGATCAATTCACCGTTAGGTAAACGCAGCCAATATGATGATTCTTATATCCGCAAAGCCGCTATTAAATACAAAGTCCCTTATCTAACAACTATGGCCGCAGCCTTGGCCAGTGCCAAAGGCATCGCCGCCTATAAAGAAAATAATCTTCCAGAAAATAATTTAAAATCTCTTCAAGAGTATCATACCAATATTACCGAATAAGATTTGGTATTTGTATCAGTATCAGTATCAGTAAAATAAAATATCTACAAAAAAAAGAACTCGGGTTTATAGCCCGGGTTCTCTTTTATTGCCATAATTTAAATTTTTAGGATATATTGTCTACCATTAAATTACATATAGAATTTGAGAAGGACACCGGATCCTCTATGTTAATACCTTCAATTAGCAGTGCCTGGGTATATAAAATATCACTATAGGACTTTAGCTTTTCTTTATCATCCATAAACAGCTGGGTAAGTGTAGTGAGAATTGGATGGTTTCCGTTAATTTCCAATATCCGATCTGCCTTCACCTTATTGTCATTAGGCATGGCATTTAAGATCTTTTCCATTTCCAGTGACAATGCGCCCTCACTGGTTAAGCACACCGGATGGGATTTAAGTCTGGGTGATAAACGAACCTCTTTAACCTTTCCATTAAGAGATTCAAGCATAAAGCTAAACAGCTCTTTATGATCCCCCGCTTGTTTTTCCGCTGATTCTTTTTCCTCTTCACTTTCCAGCCCTAAATCGCCACTTGAGACTGATTTAAACTCTTTACCCTCATATTCATTTAACATTAGAAGTGCAAACTCATCCACATCATCGGTAAGGTAAAGTATTTCAAAACCTTTGTCTTTTACTAATTCGGTCTTTGGCAAGCGTTCTATTTTTTCAACACTTTCACCGCTAGCATAATAAATAAACTTTTGATCTTCATGCATCCGCCCGATATATTCTTCAATAGTCACTAATTTTTTCTCATTTGACGAATAGAACATAATCAGTTGCTTCAAAAGTTCTTTGTTAGCACCGTAACCATTATAAATGCCAAACTTTAATTGTAGTCCGAAGCTCTTGAAAAACTCGTTATATTTTTCGCGTTCCTGATTTAGCATTTCCAATAGTTCACTCTTTATCTTTTTCTCCAGACTTTTAGATATTAACTTCAATTGACGATCATGCTGAAGCATCTCTCTGGAGATATTTAGGGATAAATCCTGTGAGTCTACCAGACCTCTTACAAAACTAAAATGATCGGATAAAAGATCAGCGCATTTATCCATAATCAAAACCCCGTTAGAATAAAGCTGCAAACCCTTTTCAAATTCCTTGGTATAAAAGTTGTAGGGGGTCCTGGCCGGTATAAATAAAAGTGCATTATAAGTTGCCGTTCCCTCGGTGCTGCTATGAATTACTCTCAGTGGGTTTTCATAATCATTAAACTTTTCTTTATAAAAGTAATAATAGTCATCATCACTTAATTCATTCTTATGCTTACGCCAGATTGGAACCATACTATTAAGTATTTCGGTCTCCTGATAGCTTTCATACTCTTTTTCAGATCCTTCTTTGAGCCTCTGCTTTTCAACATCCATTTTAATAGGATAGCGGATATAGTCAGAATAGTTTTTAACCAAGGATTTGATCCTAAATTGATCCAAAAATTCATCGTAAGTTTCCTCACCGAGATTATCCTTAATTGTAAGAATAATCTCGGTCCCAACACTATCCTTATGGCATTTGGTTATGGAATAACCATCGACTCCCTCTGATTCCCATTGGAAAGCCTCTTCGGAACCATAAGCCTTACTAATCACAGTTAAACACTTACTTACCATAAAAGCGGAATAAAAACCAACCCCAAATTGACCAATTATCTCAATATCCTCTTTGGTCTCGTTTTCTTTTTTGAAGTTTAGTGAGCCACTCTGGGCTATTGTTCCCAGATTGGTTTCAAGCTCCTCTTTGTTCATACCGCAACCGGTATCTGATATAGTAAGCGTCCTTTTTTCTTTATTAATGAAAATCCGGATACCAAAGTCTTCTCTTTTCATTCCTACGTTTTGGTCGGTCAAAGAACGGTAATATAATTTATCAATGGCATCGCTGGCATTAGAAATCAATTCTCTTAAAAAAATTTCTCGGTTGGTATAGACAGAATTAATCATCAAATCCAATAGACGTTTTGACTCAGTTTTAAATTCGGTTTTTTCCATAGCTCTTACACCTCAATTAAAATATAGTATTTTAGCATTCTAATTGTTAGATTGCCAAAATACTATAGCTCAATTTCTTTTATTTATCAAGATACCCCCAAATTTTTTGTTCTATATATTAATCTTCTTCATTTAAATCAATTTTTGTTTTTTCCATTAAATCATACATATCCGTCTTCATGGCATTTACAGCCTTTGTTAATTCATTAATATTGTTACTTATAATTTCGACATTAAGTTGATGATTTTGCTTATATTCAAAAACACTCATATTTGAATTCATCGCATTATTTCTTTTCGATACCCTCAACGCATTAATAGTTCTCTTTAATTCTTCATTTTCAATGTTTAACTTTTCCACGTTTATGGTTGTTTTATCTAATTCTTTTAACCAAGTAGCATTCTCCATAATAAGCTTCTCTTTGTTTTCCATTAACTTATTGACTTGCGCCACCAGTCCCTTATTTTCCCGTTTTACCTCTTCGATTTCTTGACTAACCTTTTTACTTTTCTCATCGTTACTGATTTGCTGCTTCAAGCTTTCGACTAAGGACTTCAAATCCTCATTTTCCTTTTGGGCCTGTGCTGCAGACGTTTTTTCACGCTCTATAATTACCTGAGTACCTTCACTAATTATCTGAGTATCATCCCTAATTACCTGTGCCTCTTCCTTATTTATCTGAGCCTCTTCTCTTAATTGCTCTATCTCTTTTTCAGCTTCTTTAAGGCTTTGCAGCAGCTTATCCCGCTCCTGCGCATACATAGCTGAGGCAGAGGAATACTCCTCCAACTTTTCATTAAACGCACTTTCTGAAAGCTCCATATTATTTTTCAAAGTGTGGATATAATCCTCGACTTCTTTGCAATTGTATCCTCCAAACATTACCTTTTTAAAGGCCAACTCCGAAATAAAATCAACCTTAGTCTTTCTAAGTTCTTTTACCTTACCGTGAGTAGAATTTTTTTCCATAAACAACCTCCTATCTTTTGGGTAATTATAACCGTTCAATCAAATAAATTGCTATTTGCTAACTATACATGTTATAAATGCAATACCTTAATCGGCCAAGTCAAAAGCAACTCGGTTTCCAACCATAATACCTTTCTCTTTCACCGTACCGCTTTTAAGCTCTAGTACCTGATAACATTTTTTTACTAAAGGGCTGACCATTCCCGGCCCTAGTGATTCTTCTATGTATAAAATTTCCCCGGTTTTTGATAAGAATAATACATCAATATCAAAGTGCATATAAAAGGTATGTACCTGACAGCAAGGACGGATTAATAAGCCCTCACCTCGGTCTATTTTTTTATGTCTAAGTAGTCCCACCATTCTCCTAATAAAACTTTCCGCAACTCCTACTCTGGAAGCAATGACTTCGCCATCAAGCAAAACCCTATACATTATCATCTAATAAACTCCCTTTCACTGAATGTTAGCCCAAAGAATTTGATAACCATTCGCTGCACACTCATTTACTTAATTGTGGGAGATTTAAAATTCACATTTGGCACATTTATTATAATCAGCCACCAAAAGTTTTCATTGTCTGCAAAACAGTTGGACCTAGCAATACAATAAAGATAACCGGAAAAATAAAAACTACCAGAGGCAGCATCATTTTTATAGGCGCCTTCATCGCTTTTTCCTCCGCAATCTGTTTGCGGGTGAGTCTAAGCTGCGCAGACTGTGCCCTTAAAACATTTTTAATCGGTAATCCCAGCTGGTCCGCTTGAATTAATCCCCCGACAAACGTCTTAAGCTCAGAAACACTATTTCGATCCGCAAACTTTTTTAAGGCTTCTCGTCTGGGAAGACCCATCTGGATTTCTCTTTGCACAATTATTAGTTCATCAACGAGAGGCCCTTGTGAATGCTCATCAATTTTTAATAAGGCGGCATCAAAACCCAGACCGGCCTCCACACAAACAGTTACCAGGTCCATCACATCCGGCATTTGATTACGAATTAGACCCTGCCGGTTTTTGATTCGGGTAGATAAATAAATAGAAGGCCCTAAAATGGAAAGTATCATTCCGGCTAATATAATCAAGAATTTAAACACACCCGAAATCCGTAAAACAAAAGCAATCACCAAGGTAACACCAATTATTCCAAGTATAAACATAAACTTGGCCGCTAAATAATCGCTTATTGACATCTTTATACCCGCAAGCCTCAAGTCCCTCTCAAGTTTAGGGGTATCTCTGCGCTTGTTTTTTGAAAAAAGTCGCGAAAAAAACTTAAGCCCCGTATAAAGAAGCCCGTATAAGGCCGGGACAAAAAAACGCTGTACAAATGGAATACTAAGTTCTTCATCAATTTCATCATAAAGTTTTCCGGAAATTTCCTCCAAACGCCGATATTTATTATCCATGCGTTTACCAAGACCTTGAAACAAAGCGAGAATAAGAGTAAACATAAACAACATAGTCGTTATCACTAAAGATGACATTACCCAACACCATCCTAAAATTTGATACTGATAACCTTTTTAACCGCTAAAAAGCCAACAACTTCTAACCCTCCGGCAATACACAGTAACGTAACCCCCGTCTGAGTTTCAAAAAAAGATTTTATATAGGGTGGGTTGATCAGCATAAGTATAAAAAAAATAAAAACCGGCAGTAGTCCAATAATCATTCCCGAAGATCGTCCGGAGGCAGTCAGTACTTTAATGCTGGCCTTCATTTTCAGTCGTTCTCTAATTGTGTCTGAAATGCTGTCTAATATTTCCGATAAATTACCCCCCACCTGACGCTGAATGAGTACCGCTGCCACAATCATCATAAGATCCTTACTGCCAAGACGCTCAACCATATTTTCAAGTGCCTGTTCCAAACTAAGACCCAACTGCACCTCTCTAGAGACTCTGCCAAATTCCTTCGAAATAGGCTCTGGCATATCTCGAGCAATACTATCCATCGCCTGCTGAAAGGTAAGTCCAGTCCTAAGGCAATTACCCACAATAATGAGTGCATCCGTAAGCTGTTGTTCAAACAGTTCTAATCTTTTGGCTTTAGCTCTGCTTACAAAAAAATAAGGCAAGGTAACACCACCAAGAATTAAAGCTAACGCCACGATCCAATCTGCACCGATCAGCAAGGCCATGCAAGCCGGTAAAAATGAAAAAATTAACCAGATGGCAATAAACTCTTCAGCCCGCAACAGAATCCCGGCCATGGAAAGTTCAATAGCCAAATTTTTAAGTGCTTTACCTTTGAAAGAAAGATGGCTTGTTTCTAACCCCTTCCCCTTTAGACGATGTTTTCTTTTAATTTCATAATTCGACTGGGTACTAAACAATCTTTCCATTCTAACTCTTACCTTAAAACTATCGCCTAAGGAAAGACGTATAATTAATAAAGTGAGCGTAAATACGAAAGCGCAAGCAGGTGCAACCACAAAAATTAATTGCATTATGCAACCCCCTTAAATAATCCAGCTAATCCCTAAACCAATCATCTTTAACATACATACCGTTATCCTTTAATTTTTCAACACAATATGGCCTGATTCCGCTGGATCTAAATCGCGTTTTAAGTTTATCCGAGCCTTCTGCTAAGCCTTCTCTCTCACAATAAAAAATGTCCTGTAAAATAATGGTGTCCCCTTCCATTCCCAGAACCTCTGTAATATTAGTGATTTTGCGACTGCCATCTCTCATTCTGGACTGTTGCACGATAATATCTATGGCTGAGCAAACTTGCTCCCGGATCGCTTTTATCGGCAAATCCATACCCGACATCAAAACCATGGTTTCGATTCTGGATATGGTGTCTCTAGGAGTATTTGCATGGGTAGTTGTAAGTGAGCCATCGTGTCCCGTATTCATCGCCTGCAGCATATCTAAGGTTTCTCCCGAACGTACCTCGCCGACAATAATTCGGTCCGGCCTCATTCTAAGCGAGTTCCTCACCAGGTCACGGATGGCTATTTGCCCTTTGCCCTCCAAGCTAGCTGGCCGGCTTTCCAGCGTAATAACGTGCTTCTGCCGAAGCTGCAACTCTGCGGCATCCTCAATAGTGACAATACGCTCGTCCTCCGGAATAAAAGCCGACAGCACATTAAGTAGGGTAGTCTTTCCGCTTCCTGTACCGCCGGCAACGATAATATTCAACCTTCCTTTAACGCACACCTCCAGAAAAGCCAGCATTTTAGGCGAGACTGAACCAAATCTCAATAATTCCTGGGCGGTGATCGGTTTTTTGGAAAATTTTCTGATGGTAATGACCGGCCCCACCAGAGAAAGAGGTGGAATAATTACATTTACCCGGGATCCATCCTGTAGTCTGGCATCCACCATAGGACTGGCCTCATCAATATGTCTTCCTATTGAAGAAACAATTCGATCAATAATATTTAGAACATGATCCGCATCTCTAAAGGTAACTGACGAGAGCTCCAGCTTACCTGATTTTTCTATATAAACATTGTAAGGCCCATTCACCATTATTTCCGTAATACTGGGGTCATTGAGCAGATCTTCAAGCGGTCCGTAGCCCATAACATCATTATAAAGCTCCGAGGCAATCTTTGATCGCTCCGTACGATTATAACCGATAGCTACAAATTCTAAGGCTTCCTCAATAACCTTCCTAACTGATCCTTCGTTGTTTTCTTCCAAATCGCGTCTATTTAAAACCTCAATAACCTCATGATGAACTTTAGCTTTAATATCCTGGTACACATCAACCGTCTGCAGCTTGAGGTTATCGATTTGTTCATTGTCGTTCTGCAAATTTGTTTTTTGTTTTTCCAATCGTTTTAGTAGGGACATATACCACACTCCGCATCCGCAATTTTGTCATTGTTAGCTGATTAATCTTAATTTTTTTAATTTTTTTCATTCATACTACTGACAATTACGTTGCCAAGATTAATTAATTCCCGCCCTATCACTGTGCGTGGGGCATCAATAATCAGCGGAACTCCTTTATTCAGAGAAGTAATCGCAGTTTTCCAATCACTGGAAACCTTATATTTAATGGATACATCCAAAATGTTCTGTGCATCCTTAACCGAGATTATGCTGGGTGCATCCCGATTAACCAGGATACTGATTTTATCCTTTTGCTGAAGGGACTCAAAGACATCCAGGCTTATTTTGGCATTTCTCAAAGTCGAGATATCTAAGGTAATCACTAGCAACACCAGATTAGAATTTTCAATCGCGACTATGGTGGTCTCATTGAACATTGGTGGTGTATCAATAATGATGTAATCATAATAGGGTCTTATGGTATTAATAATTTTCTCAATATGCTCGCCTTCAATGATTTCAGCAAGCTCCGGGCTTTTTGGCGCGCACATCACACTAACGGAAGAAGAATGAAGCATCATAAAGCTCTTTATGATATCAATATCAAAGTTTTGCCTTTCCTGAACTAATTCAGCAATAGTATCCTTCGGATCTAGGTCAAAAAATAAATTTACATCGCCAAATTGCAAATCCAAATCCAGCACGGCCACTTTTTTACCGGTGCGGGCTAAAGCTACTGCCAGATTTGAAGCCAGCATAGTTTTACCAATTCCACCCTTAGAGCCAAAAACAGTAATAACTCTGGACTGCCAGCTGACTACTTTACTATTGCTATTGAGCACCCTTGATTTTTCCATATTAAATCCTAATTTAATGCTTTCAATAAGGGTTTTTTGGTCGCAGTTAAAACTAAGCACCTTTCGAACGCCCGCATGCATTGCCTTCTCTACCACTAAAATATCAATGCTTTCGCAAAGCATAATCACTACGCACCCCGGTAAAGAGACATATATTTTTTCTGCCACTTCCAGCGAAGCGTTTTCATTTTTTTCAAAAACAATTAAGACCACGTTAGGCATCAGGCTAAGCACCTTATCTAAAGCCATAGCCCCTGATTTCGAAAAGCCTACAAAGGCTATATCTTCATGGGTAAGCCGGCTCTTAATATCAAACCGGAGCTCCTCATTTTCTACAACAGCCAACACTTTTATACTATCCACAGCTTCACTCCCCTAAAATACTGTCCGGGTATCCTCAAGATCTCACAATACTGGTGCATATGGCGGTCCGCTAATGATCCCCGTTTCAAGAATGGGTCGTAGCACTACTGTTAGTTTTCCATTGGTTTGAGCATAAAAAAGTTGTAACGCCTCCTCAGGGGTTACCGCAAGTGTAATATTCTTATATCCGATAGCCTTAGGATCTGCACTTGCACTTGCGGTGCTGGTCAGCAAAACCTCAATATTTTGCAGCAGCATCAATGTTTTTGATTGTTTATCAAACATTATATAGGCCACAATATCCACCCGATTGCCTTTTTTTATGTATCCGGCCACGCCACTTATATCATTAACCTCAACCGTAATGGCCCTTCTTCCTTCAGGAACCGTATAGGTTAGTCCACCCTTATCCACGCCTTTTTCGTTCAGCCTCGTGGAAAGTACTTGTTCGTTTGCTTCAATAAGCGTATTAGTAATTCTGCCTTCTACTACAGAGAGTTTGTCTACAGCCAATGGGTTAACTGCCTCTTTAGGCAGGTTTCTTAGCTCTATCATCTCTGCCGTAACCAAAGTATTTTCCGGAATTCTCTTTACCGCTGTAACTACAGTCACCAAATCCTTTTGGGCAGATTTTTGTAAGAAATTTGCATAGTTATATACGGCTATCCCGGTCAATATTGCAAACAGCAGAGCAATTAAATATATTTTTTTCAAGTTGTTCCCCCCCATATAGCCGGATCTGAATTATCCTGAGAGACCTAAATTATATACACCAAATTCGGTATTTTCCCAATCAACAACCCGTGCAATATTTCCAGGATCCAAGGTCTTGATGTATGAACCTAATACCTCACCGTTACTTCCGCCCGCACCTTCTAAAACAAAAACGGCGAAGCCCTTCACCTTAACATAGCTTGATCCCACTTTTTCAAATACCAGGATTTTCAGCAGCCTTGGACAACTTGGGTCATAGTGGTCAGCCGTACAGCCGCCTTCATCTTGAAAATGCGTGCAAGCAAGATACCTTTGAGTAATTGCAGTTTCAGTTGGACCAGCCATATTACCCTTTTCAACTGGAAGCAAATTATCCCCAACCTCAATTACTCCGGAATAACCAAATTGCATCCACATTGAAAAATCATTTGCGCCGCCTCCCTGAACCCCATCCAGGTCTATTGCTCCATATGAGCCCTCGGTCCCGTCTCCAGGGCCATACTTTAGATAGATATGCTCGGTATTATTGGTTGCTATGGCATTGCTTAATTGAGACTTCTCTACCCCAAGCGGAGCTACACCATCTATTAGTGTACTGGGCGTTATCGAGGCCTTTGCACTTCTGGCAAATGCAAAGGTATTTATGCCAACTACTTTCGCAAAACTCAATTCGACCACACAAGGAATGTTAACCCTCACGCTGGTGTATTTGTCGAATATCGAATCTTGCAAAGTAACCTCCTCCGCCAAGAGGTTAT
>Ga0074193_1003765_pt1 | contig 10551 bp, 7 predicted proteins | sample EPASupsiteHSE605_FD_64523 | JGI IMG/M metagenome (GOLD analysis project Ga0074193, IMG submission 64523) | Bioremediated contaminated groundwater from EPA Superfund site, New Mexico - Sample HSE6-05 | ecosystem: Environmental > Aquatic > Deep subsurface > Groundwater > Contaminated ...
AATTATCACAGTCATGAAAGACGTGATGAATTCTGGACAATTATCTCAGGAGAAGGACGCAGTCTTGTTGATGGTATAGAACAGCCGGTCAATGCCGGAGATGTTGTGACCATGCTGGTAGGCTGCAGACACACGATTATCGCAGATACCGAACTGAAGGTAATCGAAGTGCAGCTTGGTAAGGAGATCAGTGTCAATGATAAAAAGAAATACGAACTAGAAGATTGATGGGGAACACCCTTTTGTGATAAAACCAACATGAAAAGATTATCTGTAGGGCGGTAGCCGCTTGAGGGATGATTTCTCTAAGGATATTGACCTCGAACCATTAGCTGAGACTTGGGAGTGTTCTACACATCCGGATGATCCAATTACTATAGCTAGTGGAGAGCATGAAGGAAGATTGCTATCGGATATCCTGAAGGAGTACCCGGAGTATATGGGAACTCATCCAAGAAAGGAAGGAGAGCTTCCTATCCTGATTAAGCTACATACATGTATAATACGAGTATATGAATGCTCTCCAACAATCTGCAAGTTCCTAATATATTTGTATTTGGTGTATCAATGGGTGATATCTGATTTTGTTTTTATCCCCATGTAAAATTGCTAGTAATTAATCATCACAGATAATAAATCTCACTCATATTATTAGTCTAATCTTTTCTTCCTAATTCCCACAGCATATACTTTAATACTTGCCATCCGGTTGACAATGCTTTAAAATGAGTCTCCCCACCAATTCTAGGGCTTTCTGAAGTAGGAAATTCGATTCGTTTCGTTTTCTTTTTATAAGATCTGTTAACCATCTCTATATCAATGGATTTATCATACTCTGAAATGCTTAATCTTTTAAAGCTTTCAAGAGTCATCCCCCGAAATCCATGTAATACATCCCAAACATAGTTCCCTTCTCTTTTAAATAAAATGGAGGATAACAATCCTAAGCCTAATACAAACCACTTTCTGGGTTTGAACAACTTATCATCTTCTTCGTTATGAGCACCCCTCATTATTCTGCTACCTACAACAAATTCATACCCCTGTTCATAATAAGACCTGAATTTATATGTATCAACTACCGGAATAGTACCCTTAGGATGGAAAAATACAAATGCATCGCATTTACAATAAGAAACTCCTTCAAGACATGCTTGATTGATTCCCTTCTTTTTTTGATGGTATACAGTAATACCGCTTTCTTCCAAGTACTCAACTGTGCCATCTTTACTTCCACCATCAATGCAATATATTTGGTCGAATTGGCTTTTATCAATTAATGGTATGTCATGCTTACAACCATCTACTTCATTCCATGTTAATAAACATAATGCAACTGTCATTTATATTCTCCGTATCATTCTTTATTTTATTAATGTTTACCTGCCCATACTTAACACAAAAACACCTGCAGTTATAAATACTATAGCTATTACTTTATCATTGTTAATTCTTTCTTTCAATACTATATATGAAACTATCATAGTCCAAATATAAGTTAAAGATGTCATTGGATATAAGATTGTATAAGGAATATATTTTAACAATATTATATTAAAAGCCGCTCCTATTAAATAGAATACAACTCCAATATATATTTCTGGAATATTTATTAGCGTTAATATATTCAGCCCCTTCATTCTAGTAATACCCTTTTTAAAAAAGAGTGCTCCAAATGTTCCTGAAACAGTCATGATTCCTAGCATAATTATTTTAAGTGCTAAATTCATTATTTCGCATCCCCCTTAGCTGATTTACCCAAAAATATCATTCCTATGATAATAAGTCCCGTCCCCAATACTTTAATAACAGAGACTTTTTCATTAAGAAAAGCTGATCCCAATATAATGGATAAAACAAAACCAACACTGAGCATAGGATGCAAAACTGATAATTCACCAAACTGAAATGCAATCATCATTACAACAGCACCAAGTCCATACAAACTAAATCCAAGTAAATAAAATAACAGTTTTTCTTCGTTTATAGAGGCTTCTTTCCACATCAATTGCCCTACACATGTGCAAATCGAAGAAAATATCATTAATATTATACCGCATAGCAATCTTTTGTTTATCTGTCTCATTTATAACCTCACAGTATTTTTTTATTACATTAAATCACTAATATAATTACATATGTTCTTTAGTACATATGTAATTATATATCTTCTCCAATTATTTAATTAGTTGATATAATACTGCTTCCTCTAAGCCTACATTATATTTTTTACCGGAAGATGAAAATATTATATCAAATCCTGTAATCTTTTGTGATTGTAAACAATTAGGTGAAGATGCGATTGGAATCAACACATCACCGCCATTTGCTACAAATTGAAACTCTTCATGCAAATTATTACCGTTTTTGTTTATACCTTTAAGTATTAATGTGGCATCTAGATTATTATTGTTTCCACAATCCAGTTTAAGTCGCAAAAATTCACCTTTATCACCAGGTACACCTTTGACAAATTTAAAATAATTGTTATATGGTATATCAGTTACCTGTTTCTGTTTATTTTCAATTGAATCACTTGCTATAAATCTATTGCTCATCAATTCAAAACTCTTTCCCCATTGACTAGGTAAATACATTAAATTAGGCTGATGAAATATATCATCTAATCTATTATCAGGTACACCTTTTTCTATTTCATCAAATTGGTTCGCAATATTAGCTATTTGATCCTCATCCAAAGTATATATATTTATGCTGTCTACAGTTACATCCGTTCCCTCAGCAACATTGTCGAAATCAATTCTAAAGTTTACAAGTTTTGTATCTAATTTTAATTGTTCAAATTTGTAAACAGGAATTAAGATTCGATTAGATTCAACCTTGAATTGAATAGAATTATTTTCATTCTGAGAAACTCTTTCAGTATCCAAGAATATCTGCCCTGTCATATTTGCTGTGGGTTGATTTCTTAATTTAATCTCAAATAGTTGGATATTATTATAGTCAATTTGGTTATCTGAATGAAAAATAGCATGCGAATCGCCTCCTGCTGTTATTTTCATATGATTGTCAACAATCTCTATGCTTCTTGAAGCAACAATATCCTCTATGGTTAATTTCTCCAGGAGAGAAGAATTATAAGATGATTCGTCGATTAAATCGTCACATATACCAACTTGATTACTTAAATCAATACTTTCAATTTGATTTTGAATCAGCTTTAAATCTATATCCGATCTTATCAGGAAATTACATCGTTTATATCTAACAAAATTATAATCTTGATCAAGAAAATATCTATACAATCGATAGCTTCTTAATGATTGACTAACTCCAATATAGTTTAACGGCTGGTTAATGAATACTATAGGAACATCATTTTTCTTTAACTGTTTTATTGATTCCGTCTGCAAAAATTCGTTCGCACACACTATAGGTGAAACATAGAGTCCTGGAACCTTCTTATTTGTTAATAGATAGTATATACTTTTATCAGTTAAATCATAATAAGTCTGGTTCTTATTTAACAAAATATTACAGAGTTCATTAATAGTCATTGCTTCGTTCAAGTACTGCTCACTACTAACAAAAGCATATCCGAGATTGTCTAGCTTGTTTTCCTTAGGATTAGTATATATTGCATTATCCGGTATAGTGACGATACCGTAAGCCTTCTGATGAATCTGGAAATAAGCAGGATTTATAATATATAGTCCAGTAGCTAATGCGACTCCCCCAATAATAAATGCTAATGGTTTTAATCTAATATTGTTTCTAAACAAATATAATAATATCCATGTCAGAAATCCAAAGTAAATAAACCCTACAAATCCAATTCTGGTTATACCAGGATCAATTCGTGTAAGAATAGCTGGTAACATTATACTATAAGATATTATTGTTGATACGGTTAAAATAAAACCTTGAATCTGCTTTACATTATCCTTTTCACTCACTACATATCTTAAAAATACATAAAGCATTATTATAATGGACAACAAACCAGTACCATATTTCGCCAGCAACTCAAGAATTCGATCAAATAATGCATAACCCGTAAGGAAGGAAGGTTGATATGCTATTGTCTGCGAAATGTTAATCCCGTTTGCTATTAACGTTTCATATCCATTTGTTTTCAAAAAATGGATCGCATTCATTATCATAGGAATACATGATATACCTATAATAATTATACTCAATAAGAAGAATCCAAATTTAAGCAAGCTTTTCTTATTTTTTAAATCAAATACTGTTTTGTTTTTAAATTCTTTATACCAAATATATATTAATACCGGTATTAGTGAAGCAGCAACTGCTCCACCATATGTAGGTTGATACCATACACATATAATGCAGGATAAAATATAGCCATATGTCCATTTTACGGGGTTCGAAATTAATTTTTTATTTAAAAGGAATAAGTAAACAGGAGCTATTAAAAATGTCCTATTCATCAATAATGTCGGTAATATTGGTGCAACTAATAAAACAAGCCATTTATGATCTATAATTTGATAAAGGAATATTATAGTCAATATAGCTATGATTATCAAAAGCAAATTATTAGTTTGAGTAAAGGTAGCGAATGTACCTCCAAAAACTATATCATTAAGCCATGATAATGAAAAGCCAAGGCCTTGAAGGACTGATGTAAACTCACTACCCCATTTTTGTCCAAAATCAATAATTTGTTGATATACAATCGCAACCTCTCCTGTATGAAACTGGTCGGCATCTATAACAAGATTATATCCAGTATTCCAAAAGCAAACCGCCACAAAAGGGATTATTGTGTTTAAAGATACACTATGATTTATTTTGCTTTTTATAAAAGAGTTTATTAAAGTAAATAAGTTCGATAAACATAGAATAACAATTACAAAAAGAATAATATTTTTGAATCTTTCATAATAAATAGGTATGTAAGGAGTGCCTCTATAAAAAAAACGTGTATTTATTAAGCTAAACAAGATAAATGGAACAATTAATTGTGTAATAGCTAATATTCTATTAATGACAGCATCTTCATTCTTAAAGTTACTTTTTGCAAAAATATATAAAAAATATGATGCAATACTCAATAATACCCATAATAATGGAATAAAATATTTATATACTTTATCTGCGATATTAGGCATATAATAATTGACTAAAGCCAATACACCTGCTGAAGATAAATACATAAAAAAACATGATACTGCAATTTTAGAAATATTACTATCCTTCATTCCATATTTTCTCATACCCATAATTACAACGATAATAAACATAATAAAACATAAATAAAAAATTGGTATATAATTGATTTTGAATAATAGCACTAATATAGCAGGTAATAAACTAAAGAAAATGTGAAATTGATTCAATTCTACTTGTGTATCATCCATATTTTTAATTTTTTTATTGTAAAAACAATTTAAACCTAAAAACATGATTATATATACTATTATGAAAGTATAGTATATATAAAAGTCAATACTTTTGAACAACCCTAGTGTTGTAATATTGCCAACTACTATATCACTATAAGCTTGATCCCCATTTTTAAAAATAATATAGCAAATATAACTACATGCTATTGAAACTATAAATGCAGTTACCATACTTGCTATTGAAACGAACGAATTCCGGGGAAGAAAATTTTTACTTACATTTTTAAATTTAATTAACTTTTGTGTCATAAATTTCCTCCTTATTAATATATGTTATAAGTGACTATGAGTAGCTTAACTTTACGACTTATACTCTTTCCTATTAATTGATACTCCTCTTTGAAAGAGAGATAAGAAAAAATAATTTCCTTTGCCAAGCTGGTGGTAACGCTCCAATTGACAAACATCCTAATGCAGATAATATCCCGCCTTTTTCAATATATTTTGCTAACATTAGAAGCCTCTTATCTCCCGTTATCTTATATAAACCTAAAATATGAGGTATCCTCTTTAAAAGGTGTGGCCGGTATCTATGGAAAAGCTCATATGGCAAATACTCTGTTAGATATTTAATAATGTAACTATGGTTTCTGAAATTACTTCTGATTGTGTAAAACCAACCTAAATCATCATATACTTTGGTACCTATACTATTATTACCATGTTGTCTATAATATCCAAGAGGAGTGCCAACATAAGATAATGTACCTATAGCGGAACTTATTATAGCAAGCCACCAATCATGGTTAAGTACCCCTTCAGGAAAAGGTAAGGCCTTCTTTAGCAAACCTCTGTTTACAATAGCAGTCATACCAATTACTACATTATTGACGCATAAAGCATAAAGCCTTTTATTCATCCTTTCGGGAAAGAGTTTTTGCATCTTCATATATGATGGATGAAGTATATTAAGGTTTTCATCTGTTACTGCTACATCAGAATAAACCATAATCGGTTTCTCAATACCATTCTCATTCTCCAACTTTTTAATCTCAACTAGAAGAGTCTCCAATTTCCAAGGACACCATAAATCATCCTGGTCAGACATCGAAACATATTGTTGGGATGATAGGCCTAGAGCCTTTTCAAAATTTTTTGCGTAACCTAAATTAGTTACATTTTGATAAGATTTATAACTAATGCCAGACTTTGCAAGTATCGATGTTGCTATTTCATAAGTTCTATCAGTAGAGTTGTCATCACACAATATTATTTCATCGGGCTTTACAGTCTGAGATAAAATCGAATCTATTTGTTTGCTAATATACTTTTCACCGTTGTATGAACATATAACAACACTAATTCGAGACATATTTATTCACCTTATTTCATAATAGTATTCTTTACAAGATGTATAAAGTCTCTTCGCTTAGTATTATATGGAAAAATATTGTTAACGATTGAGTGGACAATGATCTTTAACTTATAGTTTTTAGGTTTTTTAGGAATTTCATTGTTAGTAGGTTGCAACATATATTTCGCATATTCACCGATAGCCCAGTTGTAAAAACAGAATCCATCGTTAACATAAAAAGGATCAGGAAAACTGGAATGCGCGTCAACCCTAATATTAAGTATCTTTCTGTGATTTTTCGGTATCACTTCTCCATTAGAGTACCTTGAATATTTCCATTCAAAGTTACCTATCTCATTTTGTCCTTCCTTTTCAACAGCTTTTCCGTACCATTCGGACAATTCTTTGGCATCCGCACAAAAAGGGTTATATTGTATTACCTGGTCTAGTACAATATGGTGAGATCTTGAATCATAACCTGAAAAATGCATAAATATTAAAGGTACATTATCGACAGTATAATTCCCATCACCATTATGTGTAAATGAATGTCTTGTTAAGTTCCAGGTTGAAACATTATAACCCGGGTTTTTTAGGATGTAGTAATTATCAAAAAAAGCTGGCACCATATCAATCCATTTTTGATCTGTAAATAACCCTAATAATCCCTGAGGGTACAAAACATCTATCATTGTATAATCATCATCCATACAGAAATAAGTAAGTCTTTTATGCCACCAATTTAGAAAATCAACTCCAGTTCTGTCTGCTTTAACAGCAAAAAAACCAAGATTATATATTCCTTTCTTTAGAAACAATATTTCATTACCTACTACAAAACGGTTATCTAACTCAGGTATAGTCTGGTGCGGAGTAAAAATCATACTGTATTTGTCAAGCAAATCTGAAAGCTCATCAAAGGAAGAGAATACAGCAATATCCGGATCCAGATACACAACCTTATCAGCTTTATGCCTATTAATAATATCTAGTGCCAATGCAGGTTTAACAGCAGTGCAGATTTCAGTCACATTATGTTTGAAGAAGAAAACCTTTTTATCCTTTATATTTGTAAGTTCATCAGTGAATATGACTTCGTCAAAAGGTTCAATATTAATATCAAATCCTTGAGGAAGATTGTCAGACAAGCCTAACGAAAAATAACAGTCAGGGTTGTGAATTTTCAAGGTTTTCGCTAGGACTCTTGCCTTAGGTATGTAATTTGTTGTTGCACTAGTAAAAAAATGCATTATGTTCCTCCTTAACCATATATAATATTATGAACTGATGTAAAACAAGTAATTAAAATCTCACAGAAAATCCTTGAATTTTCTGAATGGTTTTGTCATCTTCCATGATTTTGATGCTAATATTGAATCAAGTGTTTGCTTTAATTTCTCAGTTTCAGCCCTCATACTATTCTGCAAAGTAACGCTTTGCGCTTCATTCACTTTATATTTGTACAACATTATTTCATTTTCTCTGCAAATATTATTATAATCTAGTTGTAACTTATTTTTTTCGCTAATTTCAATGTTGTAATTCTCCTGTACTTTTTGTAGCTTCTCTAAAATAATGTTGTAATTGTCCTGAAGTCTTACAGTTTCTTCAACAACATTATTATTGTTGACCTGTAGTTTATCCATCTCTTTTGTTATGTTACTATAGTTTGATTGCAGAACTGCTTTATCTTCAATTATCATATTGCTGTACTCCTGAAGCCTCTTATTCTCTTCAATGCTTATTTTAAGTCTCTCCTGCAATCTCAATTTCTCTTCGTTAATTGTCCTATGGCTTTCTTTCAGTTGCTCCAAATTCAATAAAAGTTTTTCATTAATTGTTTTAATATTATTACTGGTTTGGATTGTGTTTAAGATAATATCATTTAACTCCACCGATGAAACAAATCCCATCTTTCCTTTGAATGCTATTCTTGTAGCATTATGATACTCGCCCTCAAGCTCATACATTGGGTCCATGGTGGTGAAAACAAAAAATCCCTCTTTTTTATATGCAGCATTAGATGAACTTACCAAAATGGTCCCATTATCCAGAATTATTTTTCCAAGCTTTATCTTGCAAAAAACGCCTTCAAGGGGATCCCATCGCAATGCTTTTACAAGCTTCATGTTTGGCAGGTCAAAATTTACAATAAATTCAACTCCGTTATACTGAAGTACACTGATAACCTTATGCTCCTCTGAAAAGCCATTGCCAAAATCAAGATAAAGGCTGCTTTGGAATGTTTGGTTGCAATATATAATGGACTGTATATTTTTTACTGGATTCATTTCGGTTCTACTGCAGATCGCTATAACATATGTGCTTAATGTATTTTTATTATAATCTTGAATAATGTTATTATGAAAATTGTCAGTAACATTATCTATATTAATAATAATGTTAAACCTTTCGAAGCTTTGACTGTACATATTAACGTGCATGAAATAGGTTTTTAAAAAGTCCTTAAACTCTTCAACATAAAATTCTTTTTGATGATATTCATTTTTATAGCCTGGCAAGTCAGAATATACTTGCTTATTGGGAGTTGAAACAATAAATAACCCATCATGTTTTAAAACTCTTTTAACTTCAGAAAGAAATCTGTTCTGTATTTTTTCATTCACATGTTCAATAGTCTCAAAGCTTACTATAACATCCATTGATGAATCCTCAAAGGGTAGCTTTTCAACAGATGCATTCAGAAACTCCAGATTTTCCTTATGATATTTGTTTTTTGCGGTATCTATGGCTTCTTGAGATATATCAATGCCAAAAGCTTTCAAAGCGTTATCCGCTATTATATCTGTACCATACCCATCACCACATGCAGCATCCAGTACAATTTTATCTTTTATATATTCTGTTATACACTGATATCTATGCGTATGTTCAATTTTTATATCGCCTTCTACCTGTCCAGGTATGAATCGCTCCCCTGTATACTTCATATTTATCGCTCCTGTAATGAATGAAATTCTTTAAAGTGTATGTTATCCGGAATAATTAAACCTCTGTCTGTAGAATATTTCTTTCCTGATATTACCTCCGCAACTAGAGCATCGTAAATCCAAAAATTCTGTTGATGATTGAGAAATGTCCCTTCCGCGAGTGCAATATCAAAGCTGTACATGCCATCTTTGAGCTTCGGAAATACAAAATTCCATTCGAAATTATACACTTTTCCACTCGACAAAGGTTTCATTTTTGTACCCTCAAAGTCGGTATTTGTTATTACGATTGCATTGCCAAGCCTATCCTTTATTGTGAATCCGGCTATAGGCATATCAATATCTTCTGTAGCAACTACTTTAAGTAAAAGTACAACTTTTTCATCGCCATGAAGGATGCTTATCTTGTTCTTTGTATCAGAATAGATAAAAGATATGCCAATTATTTTAGCTTTACCATTTCCAAAGCTTTTTTTGTCGCTGGGTAAAGGCTGGAATAATTCACTATCACCTACATCTGTCTCTGACCCCAGTATATTAGTCTGATCTAATTCAACGTCATAACCCATAAATGCGTGATATTGTTGCAAGATTTCATCCGGTAGGCCTTCCTTATAGTTTTTCCCCTCATCAATCCATAGTACTCTGTCACAGAAATTTGCAATTGCACCTGTATCATGACTTACGAACATAACTGTACCTCGCCCTTTAAACTCCCTAATTTTTCTAAAGCATTTCTGCTGAAATCTCATATCTCCAACGGATAAGGCCTCATCTATTATTAGAATTTCAGGATCCACATTGATTGCAGATGCAAAAGCGAGCCGTACAAACATACCGCTTGAATACATTTTTACAGGCTGGTATATAAAATCTCCTATATCTGCAAAATCCAGAATGTCTTGCAATTTAG
>Ga0074193_1003766_pt1 | contig 10538 bp, 5 predicted proteins | sample EPASupsiteHSE605_FD_64523 | JGI IMG/M metagenome (GOLD analysis project Ga0074193, IMG submission 64523) | Bioremediated contaminated groundwater from EPA Superfund site, New Mexico - Sample HSE6-05 | ecosystem: Environmental > Aquatic > Deep subsurface > Groundwater > Contaminated ...
CATTAATCCATGAAAGACTTTACCGTTCCACAGACTTAAAGCACATCGATTTCGGGGATTACATCCATACCCTGGTCATGGATCTCTTTAGAACCTATATCGCAGACCCATCCCTCATTAAACTGGAGGTGGAGGTGGAGGATGTGATGCTAGATATTGACACTGCCATACCATTGGGATTAATTGTCAATGAATTAGTATCCAATTCCATGAAGCATGCTTTCCCTGAAGGTCAGAAAGGAACCATTAAACTGAAATTCAAAGCTGATGATGAGGGTTGCCTTTTGATAGTGGCGGACGATGGAGTTGGCCTCCCACTTGAATTGGATATAACTAATACAGATACCTTGGGTTTACAACTGGTCAATAGTCTCACTGGTCAGATCGATGCTGAAATGGAAGTCAACAACCGGGATGGAACTGAATTCCAGATAAGGTTGAAAGAAAATCAATAATGTAAAATGATAGGAAGATATATGAAAAAACTTTTTTTTGAATATTAAGGGGTTATTTGAAGGTAGATGTCAATATGGTGGTAGATATCATATCCTTTTATTATAGGTCAACTCATTGAATCTTATTTCAAATTTAGTCCCCTGGCTGCGATCCAGTTTGATTTCACCATCAATCTGTTTAGTTAAATTGTTAACCAGTTCCAATCCCAGTGTCCGGGTGTTTTTAAAGTCCAGATCCTCTGGTAGGCCTACACCATCATCGGCCACTGTCAGGATGAATTTCAGGTTTTCGGGGACCTGTTTGAGGGACACCTTTATCTTGCCGTTTTTTTCTTCGGGAAATGCATATTTCAGGCTGTTGGAGATGAGTTCACTGATTATAAGTCCGCAGGGGACGGCAGTTTCCATGTTCAGGTTAACATCTTCCACATCCACCACCAGCTTAACCCGGCCCATGTTGGTGTCGTAGGAGTAGAGTAAATCAGATAACAACCTTTTAATGTAATCTTCGAACCGTATGTGGGTGAAATCTTTGGACAGGTAGAGTTTTTCGTGTATCATGGCCATGGACCGCACCCGGTTCTGGCTTTCTTTCAGGACGGTAGCTGCAACTATTTCCTCATCATCCAAGTGTTGGATTTGCAGACTGAGCAAGCTGGTTATGATCTGCATGTTATTTTTCACCCGGTGGTGAATCTCTTTAATTAGAATTTTTTTCTCATTTAGGGATGATTTCAGTTTTTCGGTGGCATTCCTACGATCAGTTATATCGGTGTCAATTATCAGAATGGAATTTATCTTCCCATCCTTTTTAATGGGAACCAGCTGGGTTTCAATCCAACTGTATTCTCCATTTTTATTGATCAACCGGTACTGGAAGGGTTTTAATGTTTCGCCTTTCAGAGCCCGTGAAAATTTTTCCCTTGCAAAGCTCCGATTATCTTCCGAGAATATTCCCAGATCAGAGAAGTTCTTGCCAATTAATTCGCCAGTGGATAAACCTGAAAAACGAGCTGCAGAACTGTTAGCATCTAAAATTACACCATCAGAACTTACCAGTATGGTATGGTTAGGGTTAGCTTCAAAGAGAGTTCGATATTTCTCTTCATTATTCTGTAATGCCTTTTCGGTGTTTTTTCGCTGGGTGATATCCATTAACATGCCGGAAATGATATTGCCAGTTAGATTGGCGCTCAGTAACATGTTCAGGGTTTCACCAGTACTAGAAACCATCTCTAATTCGTACTGTTCCATTTTACCTTCTTTTTTAAGCTGTTGGATTATTTCTTTCCTTTCAGAAGGATTTTTATAAAAATCTTTAATCTTTTGGGATTTAAGCTCCTCAACACTTTCTGATTTAAATATTCTGGCCAGGGATTCATTGGCAAAGATTATATCTCCATTTAGATTGGTTTTATATATCCCCACCAGTGAATTGTCCACCAGTTCCCGGTAATTTTCCTCACTTAATGAAAGTGCTTTTTCCGTAAGTAATTGACGAATTAGCACCATGAAAATTATAATTCCTACTATTATCTCCATTAAATTTATATTTGGGTCGTATAATATCTGATCCACTTGTATAAGTAGGATAAAAGCAATTAAGGCCCAGATGAGTGGTAGGTATGAGGTTAGGTTGGATCTGGCCAGGGGTAATGACTTGAAGTATGGATATATATCGTATTTTTCATTACTAGCGTGCAGGAATGCAGATAAACCGAAAAGGAGTAAACCAATCATCCACCCGGCATCCAATAGGCCTCCGGATATGTAGGTTCCCAGCAGGTTCTGGTAGGAGTAAATACAGTCACTTACAATGGTCACAATCATTCCCAGACCCAGGAGTATCAGGGGGCCATAGTATTCCTCTTTGAATCGGCTGTAGAGTAGACGTAACAGTGCGAAAAGTAGAACGAAATCACCTACTATGTAGGTGATGGATATGATACTGGGGAAGAAGTCTTCCTGATTGGAAAGATTGGGTTCTATCAAGAATATCCAGAAAATAAGTCCCACAGTGAGTATAACGATTCCCATCTCCAGAATGATCTTCAATTCTTCCAGGCGACTGAACTGGTCACGGGGGATGAAATAAATCCCCAATGCAAAAAGAGGATAAAATAGCAAGTAAAAAATGTCAGCTACCGATGGGAAAGGATTCTGATTGAACCCCAATTCTAAAACTGCCCAGATAACGTCTCCAATGGTGTAGGATAGAACCGCCAGTGCCATCAGCATCCAGGCAATCTGCATGCGGCCCTGGGAACGGTACGCTGCGTACGATAAGCTGGTAATCACTATTATTTCAATGAGGGGGCTGGTCAGATCACCGAAGATCATTCTGAGGGTTGGATCATTTTCAAGGAGTAGTGAAATAACTGCAAAACTAATGGCAATGATTACCGCCAAAAAAACTGCAATTTTGAAGGATATTATCGGATCTTTCCTCATGTTAACACTTTAAGACATACTTCCAGATTTCCCCATATGGCTTGTATTAAAATTGTTTGGGTTATTAAATTGATTTTTTCATGTTTTCAAGAAAAATCTCCTACTTAATACAATTAAGCAGTAATTACATAACCACTAATGGTATTTCTAATTATATTATGTCATTCACAAATAAATAAGATAGTTTTAAATTTTTTGTGAAGTAATTCACAATTTAAAAAAATAGATGTGTAAAAGTCATAATATTGGAAAAATCCTTCAAAATGTAGGAGGATCATGATATTTGCAAATCCTTCAAGAATGAAGCATAGGGTATAGGAGATATTAGTTAAACTTATCTAAGTAAAAAAAATTTATGAAAGGATTTAAAGGGATGAAAGTCATTGAGTTCATCCCCAATACATTCCTTATCCTGATCTAGCATTTTGTCTTTAAACTGGTAGGTCGGGGTGAGCTCTGCAGGAGATCGTTGGTGTCTCCTTCCTTTAACATCAGCCTCATGTCCACGGCCAGTGACCCGTCTCCTTCTTCAAATACCATTAAAGGATTGATTTCAAACTCGTTTATCTCCGGGAAGTCAGTGACCATTTGTGAGATGCGGAGTATTATATCTGCAATGGAATCCACATCCCTGGGCTTAGCTCCCCTGACTCCTTCCAGGAGTTCGTGGGTTTTGATCTTCCTTATCATATCCTTGGCTTCAATTTCATTTACCGGGGCAATGGCGAAATTAACATCTTCCAGGACTTCCACATATATCCCGCCCAGTCCAAACATGAGCATGGGACCAAAGGTGGGATCCTGCACCATGCCAATGATAACTTCAGTACCACCAGTTAACATCTTCTGTAACTGAACACCCTCCAGATCAGCATCCGGTTCCTCCAGGGGTATGTTCCTCATCATATCCTCATAGGCAGCCCCTACCTCCTCGGCGCTGGTAAGATTAAGTTTAATCCCACCCACATCTGATTTATGGGAGATCTGGGGGGAGACGATCTTCATAACCAGGGGATATCCTATTTTCTCGGCGGCCTTCACAGTCTCTTCCAGGGTAGTGGTGATGGCGGTACCCCCGGTGGGGATTCCATAGGCTTTTAGTATGTCCAGTGACTCTAATCCCAGGGTGTGTTTACCCTTTTCCCGGGCATCCTCAATGATGTTCTTAACCAGATTTTTATCAGCATCGAATTCAGGGGATTTGGGATATTCCTGTTCCCGGATTAGGGTGTAATCATAGAGGGTTTTCATACTCTTAACTGCCTTTTTAGGGTAAAGGTAGTTAGGCACCTGTTCTGTTGATAAAAGTTTTTCCGCCCCTTCAAAGCGGGTTCCTCCGAAGAAACTGCAAAGGATGGGTTTTTCAGTTTTTTTAGTATGGTCGATAGCAACCTGGGCAATTCCCTCCGGGTCAGTGACAGACTGGGGGGTTACCAGGTAGATCACTCCATCCACATTGGGATCCTCCAGCACAGTTTCCAGGGTGAAGGCGTATCTCTCGGGGCTGGCATCACCCAAAACATCCACCGGATTTTTCACACTGGCGGTGTCTGGTAATCCCTCATTTAACCGGGCCTTGGTTTCGGTGGTAAGTTCGGCAAGTTCAAGACCAGCCTTTACCGCAGCATCAGTGGTCATTATGGCCGGTCCACCGGCATTGGTGATGATGGCTATCTTCTTACCCCGGGGTAGGGGTGACAGGGCCAGGGCACTGCTGTAATCCATCATCTCATCCAGGGAATTCACCCTTATAATGCCGCACTGGGAGAATGCTGCTTCGTAGGCCGAGTCAGAACCGGCAATGGTGCCGGTGTGGGAGGACACTGCCTCTGATCCCTTGGAAGTGGTACCGGACTTAATAACCAGCACTGGCTTTTTCTGTGAAGCTTTTCGACAGGCATCTATGAAACCGGGCCCATCCACAATACCTTCCAGGTAGGCAGTTATCACCTCGGTGTTTTCATCTTCCATGAAATCCCTCATACAATCATTTTCATTGATCACCGCCTTGTTTCCCAGGCTCACGATCCTGGAAAACCCGATGTTCTTCTTATCAGCGTAATCCAGTATAGCGGCCATTATGGCTCCGGATTGGGTCATAAAGGATATCTTCCCTTTATGGGCAATGTCAGAAGAGAATGAGGCATTCATGTCATTGTAGGTGTCCATTACTCCCAGACAATTGGGACCTACCAGTTTAATGTTGTATTCCTGGCATATCTCCACCAGCTGGTTTTCCAGCCGGGCTCCTTCCTCGTCAACTTCTTTAAATCCTGCTGAGATCACAACGATGTTTTTTATTCCAGTTTCTCCACATTCTTCCACTGTGGCAGGGATCAGATGGGATGGTATGACAATCACTGCCAAGTCCACTGGGCCGTGTTCCTTTATGGATTTATAGGCCTTCAGTCCCAGGACTTCACCACCTTTGGGGTTGATGGGGACAATTTTACCTTGGTAATAATTTAAAAGGGAGGTCATCAAGTCATAACCGATTTTACCCTTTGTCTGTGATGCACCTATTACTGCAACTGATTTAGCATTAAACATTTCAAGCATGTTATCACCTATTAATCTTCTAATTATAGGGCCCCCTATTTATTATATTCGGATTTAGCAGTGGATTTATAAGAAAATACTCATGAATAAAGTAATAACTAACTTAATACCTTCGATAGCTTCTTTATTTTGGAATTGAAATAGTTTTATCAAAATATGGTCTGGTCTACAATCATTTTTAATTAGAAAGAGAAAGTTGTGATTATGGGGATGTAAAATCCAGTGACGGTGAATGTATTTTAATGTGAATTTTTTTAATAAATTTAGTAATAGGGTGATGTTTTATAATATCAAAATTTTTTAGGTAACTGAAAAGAAAAATTTATTAAGCGAAATTTTTTTATATTGAAAATCTATGGGGAGTATATCCTGCCTAACAATCTCAATCAATATGTTCGGGGGAGTGGATAATGTATATTCCAGTTATAGGAGTCATGGAACTTGATATTATATTATCTTAAAGAGTTGGGTAACCGGCAAAGATTTTAAATAAATGATCTAAATTTCCACAAAATTCTCTAAACATCAGAAAAATGATCAGTACATATACCTCAATTAAATTAAAAACACATATTTCTCAGTATTAATTTTCAGTGATCATTTAAGTGCCTTATACTTCTTTATTGGATAGTTACTTTTACTGTATGGTCGTTAAATTAACTGTTCGTTTGATATTATTCCATTACTTTTAAGTAGTTTGGTGTGAAGATATCAGTTTTGATGGAATTCAAAGATAAGATTCTATTCATAATTGTATCAGTATTGCTTGTATCTGTTTATGGATATGCGGGAGGGTTTAGCGGAGTTGGTAATAATCCTGACCCTGAATACCATGTTTCAGATTCAACTTTTAATATGGGTTCTAATTGGTGGACTTTAGTAAACAGTAGTATCAAAAATGACTCGGTGGAATTCACCAATTATTATTCTGTGAATTTTGGAGTTCCCTATGAAATCACACTCCGTCTAACACAATATAATACTGATTATCAGTATGAATCAAAATACAAAAATTCATCAAGTTTATCTGATATTTACACTGTAAAAACTGAAAATAAAAGTATTTCTGGAGTATCAGTTAAATTTATCAATATAACTAATACTAAAACCAATTACACAGTTCAAGACTATTTTTTCCAAAAAAATGGCAAGTATTATTCCATCCATTTAGATTTAAGAGATTATGAATCATATTATGATACTGCAATAAAACTTACAATTAAAACAATAATTTCAACAATTAACTAAATTTTTCCCAACTTCGTAATATAGGAGTTTAACGAAGTAGTTTTTATGTTTCCTCAAAAACTGGAAACCCCACATTATTTTAAATCACAGGTATATGTAACAATTGATTTGAGAGTGTTTTTTCGAATAATATCACACAATCATAAGTAGTCAAATTAAAATTAATTTATCATCAGGTGAGAATGGAGGGGCAATCAATACTTTACGTTTTTCTTCAACAACAACCGCATATTCATGAATTCCAGAAGCAAAATGTTCTGCCCGTACTTTGATAGTATCTTCCTCGCACTTAAATTCAATGTAATGCTTTCCTTTTTGATATATATAACGTTCATCAAAATAGGAAGCATCCGAAGGGACTTTCACTCCACAATTCATCAAACTTGCTTGTCGTTTTGCTCCTCCAATTTGTCCTGCTATTATGACTTTTAACTGTAATACTCTTTTAGGTAAGCCTTTTCCTTCCCACAACTCATAATGACTATTTACAGGAGTTTGAACATTAACTAAAATAAAATTTTTTTTATCTTTTCTTACAATAACATTCTGAATGAAGAAAATACTTGCTACAGGTTTATCCAAGTTTTCTTCCAAAAACTCTTGACCCCATTTGTAACATGCATTTAGGGATGCTGCTTCAGGTAAATGAACAAAAACAATGTTAATCTCATTTTCATCCTGTTTTATTTGGCATTTATCTAAATCATGGCAGGCTTTTTCAAGTTTTTTATATAATCTATCTCTTTCAAATTTGTAATGAGGAGAAATTACCATAAAAGTATAAGTAAGAAAACCATCTGCAAATTTAATTTTCCCTTCAAGAAGAGGCACTACCGCAACATACCACGTATCAGCACATATGTAATGTAAGTCCTCCCCATTGAAACTTGCAATCATAAATTCAATTTCTGATTTTAAAATATGCCATTCTTTTTCTTCCACATGTTTTCTGGATTGAATAATGCATTGTATCCGATTTTTACCATATTTTTTACAAATTTTTATAAAAAGATCCTCTAATTCTTCTGCGTTCCTATTGAAAAATTTCTCACGATCTGATAAGCCATACTTTTTGCAAGAAATATTAACTTTACTCCCATCATCTAAATTAACAATTAAATCAATAGCAGGGTTATCAGAAGGGGGTAATGTTAATTCCTGGTTTTCCCCTTTATTAATCATTGCTGCGGCTATAATCTCAAAAACATAACCAATGACATTGTTAGCATTTCCTTCTTTTATCCGCCTTACACTCTTTTTTATCCAATTTTTATCGAGATCTTTAATTGATAAAATAGACCTTCCAAAAGTAAAAAGTTCTGTAGTAGCTATAACATCATTTCTTTCCCATAATTTTTTTAAAGGATGTTCCCCTTTTTCATTTAACCACTCTTCTGTAAAAAAATCAACAATGATGCCAAGTGATTCTTCCAAACTGCTTTTAGAAACACCACTTGGTATGATCCTATTATTAGAGTATTTCATTTTTACCTCAATCTAATAAACTCAATTAAAGTCCTATGTTAATTTGGTACATACTTGCACATATCAAATAATCGTTACATAAACATTAAAAATATCAATCTTTGTTTCAATTAATGATATTTTAGGATAACTGGGAAAACTTCCACTCTATCCATAAGTTAATTTATATGTTAAAAAAACATTTAAATATTATATTACTTTGAATTGTTAGTATTCATAATATTCTAGTGGTTTAAATGGATAATATAACTCCCGCTCCTTATTCCAATACTGATACAGCTGAAATACTGGCTGTAAATAAATTTTCCCATTTATTAAATCCAAATATAGTCAAATTGGATATTAAGGATCGAGACAAATTTCCCAATGTTGATGGGTACGTTGAATTGGTAAATAGTTCAAGAATCCCCATTGGAAAACTTGAAGTTCAAATTAAGAAATTACCAGAAGATTTCAATCCCGATGATCCAAAAATTCGAATTGAAAAATCACTTTTAGCATATAGTAAAACAGGCACTGCAAACCCTGTCCTTTTTATTGGAGTGGACGTTCATAACAGTTCTGCTTATTGGATTCATATTCATGGTGAGCTTATCAATATAAATGGAAAGCAGTTAAGTAGCTTTCCTGGTATATCCACTTTAATCCCTTTGAATTTAGATAATAGTGATAACGGCATAATTACAATTGATGATGAGAATTATGTTGGCCCTTGGCAATCGATTTCCAGAAAACGCATTGAGTCAGTTAATGATCATAAAAAACTAAAAAAACTATTACACGAATTAGAAAAACATTCAGAACCAACATTGGGAGAATATTCGCCGGATTTTGGGAGAATACACATTTTTTTAGATGAACTTAATGAGAAGTTGGGTTATTTTGATATTATAAAACATAAACTTTATTTTACAGATACATGGAAGTTAGGTTTAGCCTATGATGTTTTCACTAATACTCAATTAGGATACACCCTGTATCCTATCCCTTTTAATAAAAATGATGTTCAAATAAAAAAGATAATCATAAATAAAGATAGTTCAACAGAATTAAGACAATTTGGAAACAGAATAATGCATCATTTTAAGGAGAACCCTATCAAAAATGATCCAAAAAATTATGTCAAAGAATTAATTAGTGAGGATATTAAAAATATATTAAATAATAGGTTATTAAGGCCATGTAATGAGTTTATTGCCAAGGAAATTGTTTTTGCAGTTATGGATAATTCTTATGGATTAAATCAGGATTCATATGAACTGAAGGAGATTGAATACATTATTAATAATAATGAAATCGTCAACAAATATAAAAAATACGATTTTTTCAATCAGATTTCATTTAGGGATGCAATGATATTTTTAGATTCAAAAGGTATAACAGAGATAAATCGAGATTATTTGCCCCGAAACTTTGAAAGAAACTCTGAAGAATCATGGATCTGGAATACTCTATCATATGATTCTGCAAGAGATAATTTAGAAAAACTTTTCATTAACTTACCAAATGTTTATAATGATATTTTGTCATGTAATTTCCCGAAAATATCCAATAAACTCCCTTTATTCAGTGGTTCATCTAGGGTACTCGTATCATATTTGTTAAAAGACGTGTATCATGACCTTGTGGATCATCCTCGCTTAAATTTTATTTATCTGAAATCAGATGATCCAAATGAGTTTGAAATTAAACTTTATGACATGGAAGAACAGCCGTTTCAATTACAAGAAATTTTGAGATCTGATGATAGAACGATAAACATTGATGGTAAATCCTATCAGATTTCGCGTGTTGTCCAAACAATGTTAAATTTCATCTATGGAGACACTCCCATGTTAAGTTTTATTTATCCAGAATTAGAAGCCAATTTTAAGGTTTTATTTGCTAATTGGAGTGAATTATTCAATAAATAAAAAAATTTTTATATTGAATTTCTATGAGAATATAATAAAAATAAAATCTATTTCCTTTACTTTTTGACTTAAATACAATTCATTAAACAATATAAGATAAATTTATATACTATGTTTTCCTTATATTGTTTTGTAGCTTTTTTTAGATCCTAAAATCCAAAAATAAGGTCACCGAGCGGGGTAAATACTATCCTATAACGAAGTAGATTTATTAAAAAATTTGTATTAAATGAGTACAAAAATACTATTTAATAAGTGAAATAACCTTATTTGATCAAATAGATGCATATGTACTGAACTTTTTAGGCCACATTCCATGTAGGGGTAGTTTAATTCCAATTTTAGCAGAGAATTATTTTACCAATGTCTCTTCCCTTCCAAAAAACCATCCATTCCTTGTCTTTTTATCTTTCGAAGATTTTTTATA
>Ga0074193_1003768_pt1 | contig 10530 bp, 8 predicted proteins | sample EPASupsiteHSE605_FD_64523 | JGI IMG/M metagenome (GOLD analysis project Ga0074193, IMG submission 64523) | Bioremediated contaminated groundwater from EPA Superfund site, New Mexico - Sample HSE6-05 | ecosystem: Environmental > Aquatic > Deep subsurface > Groundwater > Contaminated ...
ATTTCCAAAATCCGTTCTTGCCTATCTGTCTTAAGTTGATGAATATAGCTTTTTAAGTATAACCGTAAAGCTTGTTCGGCTTCGGATAAATCTACAGCCTGAATCTCCGATTTAAATGGGTACCTTCTAATCAGTGCAGCTATCTCAACGTCTCCAAGGATACCGAGAACCGAGGTGATTTCTTCTTCGCTCAACTGTGCATCAAACAGTAAATCTTCAATATCACCAAAGGATTTTACTTTTTCTTTTATAAGGGCAAGCTTATCCGATGAATATCGGCATATTAACAATTCTTCAATGAATTTTCGATAGTCTTCATCCTCCATTTTCACACCGGATAAAAACTGGATTTTGGGGTTCAAGTCTGGATTAGTAGGAGATACAAACGTTTTGACGAGAGTATTTGTCTCGACTGCACGAACGATATTCGATGTGATTTTCGGCAAACTTTTTTCAAAGTATCTTCGAAGTGAAAGACTTGTAACATTCAACTCTTGAAGTACTTTCTCAGACGACTTATTAATCCTCAAAGCAAGAAAATGATCGTCATCTTTCAACAGGTCATTATTCAGACGTTGAATTTCTTCTTCTAAAATTGCTAATTTGATAACGCTGCGGTTTGTAAGCATACACCCCAATGCTGCTGTCACTACCTGCTCAAAGATATTAATCAGCAAATCCTTGTACCCCTCATCATATCCGCAAAGCAGATGATGTATATTCTCAGCGTCAAAATAACTGCATAATTGATTTTCCAGAAATAAGTTCTCTAGGTATTTTTGAATAAACTCGATTCCCGTCAAATCCGTGACTGGATTGCAGAGCTGGTAATCGATAGATGCCGGTACTTCATGCGCTGCATAATCGGGATTGTATAATTTGAAAAAGATGCCAATGCCCTTATCGTCAAGTGTTGCGTTGTAGGTGTAGTTTGGGGTAATTACTTTATTGGCTTTAGCCATTTTATAGATATGTTTTGCGGAATTTACTTTGCCTTTAATTAACGCTCTTCCTTTTTGATGCATTTCGGGAATCATACCCTTTTTAAGTTCATTAACCGCACAGTCGGCATCGGGCAACGATTTTAAGTACAGTCCTATTGTGTAAAGGTTGGATTTCATAATGCTTTCGGCGGCTTCCACTCTTATCGAACTACTTTCACCGTCGTTGTACCTTTCACTTTTATAGGCTAAAAACTTAATGCATTGCAGCTGAATATTTTCGATATGGGAATCATTTAAGAGTCGGTTGGCATATGCCTCTTGTAGAATTGAAGTAAAATAGGATTCACCGCTCAAATTATTATGGTTCATAATCTGTCGCTTTTCAATATTCGCCATCTTCATCCTCCTCATCACAAGCTAAATCCTCTGAGTATTCGGGAGCGTATCCGAATCGTAAATTGCGTGCCATATTCGCAAGCTCTCGCCCCGAAAGCAGCTCCAGTGAACCCTGACATATACCGTCAAATCTTTTTTTCATGAATTTGATCAAATCATCATCGCTCATCAAATCAAGGGTTTCGTTTTTGTAATAATAAAACATATCCGTTAAGTCATGAAGTGATTCAGCATAGTTGTGCATGGAAAGATAAGGGGAGGTACAAAATTCTCGGACGATTTTCTCGATCACTCCTCCTCCGAATTCGATTCGCCCGTTGCTTTTTAAGGCCAGGGTACGCGTTTCAACCAATTCAACAGCATCGCATTGAGACAGCGTTAATCCAAATTGCGCTGTAAAGTCGTTACATTTTTCAAGTTCTATCACCGCTTGTTTTTGAATTAGTGCCGAAGAAATATTCATTATTTCGAACAATAGCGGCCACCTCCACGAAAAATACTTCTTAAAAAGAATTGACATACAGATCAAAATGTGATATTATATTATTGATAAGCTGTTAGTCATGATTGAAATCTATCAAAGCATATAATAACATTTTAAACTGAAAAAGGCAATAATAAAAAAACGAACGTTTTTGTTCGTTTTTTTTATTGTTCACTTTCTGGTCCGATAAAGGAACTTTATAAGTTATATAAATTAGAAATTTTATCCATTACCCCCATGTTTCTAGAAAAGATACAATAGCCCCTATTATGATATTTGAACACTTAATTGGTTTAGGGTAATCAGGAATATTTGCAAATTCAAGCTTGCCCGTAAGGATGTTCCTTTTTTTCTCAATACCCCAAAATTCAGAATACGCATCCTCTTTAATTTGGCAAACAACCCCATACTGGAGACTGGACTGTGATAAAATCATCTTCACTCGTTCAATAGGAATAGCATTACTTGTTACGAAAACTATCACATAAGGAACTGATGGCTCTTTAGTTAAGACTAAATCCGCTTTAAATGTACTTCCATCGTTCAGAAGAATTGGATAATCAACGACTACTTGTTCCTCTGAATATTTGTAAGCATTAACTAGCAGGTCTTTTGCACTAGTTATTAGCTCTCTATGATTATTTTCCAATCTACATCATCCTCTCTTTCTTTCGTGTTATTTGTACTAACTGATTATATTATCGAAGTTTTAGAGTCCTCTTTAAATTGATGCCATATGACTCTTAAGACATGGTTGTTGGACATAACTTTGTATAAATTAACAATACTCTTTAACAAAGCCTTTAATTAAATAAAGGAACCGCACGCTTTATTAAAGAGGGTTCGGAATTTGAATTGATGAAAGCGAAGTTTATCTATAGGCAAAGCCTTAGAGTGAACTCGTTCAACTTAAGTTGGACATCGAGACTATCGTCACCGAAGCAGAGTACGGGGGCCCACTCCCATAATCGTTCCTTAGACATGTACTGGTTTTTGGAGACAATACGGGTTCCTCCTTCTTCAGGTTATCTATGAACCTCTGAAAGTCCTTCAATATAGAAGTAGGATAGGTTGTCGTAAGTTGTCCCGATGAACTATATTATAACAGTTAAAATGCCTAGTGAGTCAATCATTCGGTGGCGAATACTGCCTATATTAAGTAACATTTTTCGCTTTCCGAAAACGATAATTAGGTCGACACCTCCTGATAAAAATTCGATCCCCCTAAAGAGGTTTATTTTTTTTGAACTTTTATACATTGCACTCTGGATTAGGACTATAATTAATGGAAGGCCGTTTTAAAGTTTAGAGGTGGAAAATTTCAAATGTATTATCTCAATATGAGAGCAATGGTTATCCCCGTTAACACTAAACCAAACGTGGTGGCAATACCATGAGCTAGAACTGTGGCGGGAATATAAAAGGATTGCAGGCCTGACTGCACTTCATAGCCTAACCCGAAAAAAAGCGATCGACTTTGGCGAAGCTAAAAGGTTAATCGTATGCCCGTTTTGTTCCGCCGTGGGACCAAAAAAGATCTGTTCTAACCCAATAACATCCTGGTCCGCTATAAAAAATGCTCTTTCAATGACTTGAATTAATTCAGTGACATTTCCCTGTCGATAATGATGAGAAAGCAATAATTGGTAACTAAGGACCGGCCCAAACTGAATTGGTCCGGTCCCACTTTACCCCTCTCACTGACGATTTGCGTCAGTGGTTTTTTGGGTTGTCTCGAAATTTCCGTGCTATAATCAGATGAACAGTAATAACAAACTATTGACATACAAGGGAGTTTGACAATGCAACAATTACAAAGGTCTCAAATTACTGGCTTCAATGCTTATCTTTTCGTACTTCTTTCCTCCCTTATTTATGGCGGAAATGTCATTGCAGGTCGGCTGATCGCTGGCCATGTGCCACCTCTTACTTTGTCTGCTATCAGAGTGATTTTAGGTCTCATCATTCTTTTACCACTAGCCTGGCCCCAAATGAAAAAAGCTCCCAAGCCTAACAAAATGGAATGGTTTCAACTGGTTATTATTAGTACCTTAGGAATTGTTATCCCTTATGTTTCCTTACTCTTGGGATTACAACAAACAACAGGGACTAATGCCTCAGTTGTTTTTGCGACCCTTCCAGCCGTGACGAATACGTTGATATTTCTCATTTATAGGCTAAAACCGACGAAATTCCAGACTCTAGGGATGATTACTTCCTTTTTGGGCTTAATGATCGTATTTACTCAAGGCTCATTGCTTCATTTACTCACCTTTAAATTAGGAATCGGTGAATTCTATTTATTTATCAATGTACTATCCATCAGTTTGTTCAATCTTTTAGGACAGAACATCATGAAGAAATTCTCCTCCCTTGTCACAAGTGTTTATTCCCTAATTTTCGCAGCGGTTATACTGATTCCCATGGGCGCTTGGCAACTTAGATCATCGGGATGGAATGTTTCTATATCCGAGTGGCTTATTATTTCATACATGGGCTTCTTGGCTGCAGGAGTAGCTTTTTTCCTCAATCTCTATAGTGTCAATCAAATTGGAAGTAGCAAAACTTCTTTTTTCAGCAATATGCAGCATGTGTTTAGCATTACTTTGAGTATTATAATTCTCAAAGAATCGTTAGCACCCTATCATTGGATGGGCTTTACCTTAGTGATTTCAGGGGTAGTTCTTTCTTTATCAAAGTTCTTCCTGAAAGGAACCCCTAATTATCCGACAAAACAATAGACACACCTACAAAATAAGCCCTGTCCGAAGACAGAGCTTATAAAGAGCACACAATGATTTACCTTGCACTAATATAGATAGCTTATTACCTAACAATAATCTTTCGACCATAATTAAGCAGGTCACAACCTATAAGAATGGTTTGTTCGACTATACAAGATACCTACCCAACCATATACAACCTCACGGCTGTATATGACCAGTCAATTCATATATGCGCAAGTGTCCTTGTAGATATATGAACAAAATTCAATACCCGGTATAATCTTCGCTCGACCCTTTACAATAAGTTGGAACCCTATTGCAATAAATAAAAATCGACTGCAATAAAGCTTTTCCCCACCATAAAAGATCTTCCCTCCGACAATATACAAGCGTTTTACCACCTGTAAATTATCTTTGGCCGACCCTTATACACCCCGTAAAGAGCATATATAAATCTTGGCTCAATCACTGTATACCCTTGCTATTATACTGCTCATTTCCTAACCTTCTTATACAATTAAATTTTGGCAAGACTCGAGTTACATCGAAACCTGTACCTTAGTTTTGATTTTTCTACCGTGCAAGAAATAGTATAAGAAGATAGTGGCGAACACAACGAAACCCATGCTTACATACAAACCACGATAACCCATTGTTGGGATTAAAAATCCTAGTATAAAGGGTCCGATACCCGACCCTATATCCGCAAAAATAAAGAAGGTAGAGGTCGCTAAACCCACGCGATGTTGGGGTGATACCTTAATTGCTAAAGCTTGAGTACTAGAAAAGAGGTTTCCAAAGCCAAATCCCACTAAGACTGCGGCCAATAAAACTGAGAAACCTTGTTGTACCTGACCAAGGATAACTAGAGCGACCGTAAACATCAAGAAAGCCGGATAAATTACGAAATTCTCACCTTTTCTATCAAACCAGCGACCGGTGAAAGGTCTAGAAACTAAAATAGCCGCGGCGTAGAAAATAAAGAAAAGGCTTCCTACATTCATTAGATTTAGTTCCTTTGAGTAACTCGCAATAAAGGATAAAATACTAGAATAACTAAAACACGTCAAAGCCGTAATGATTGAAATAGGTACTGCCTTAGGTTCAATGAAGCCCTTAAGGTTAAATCCTTTCATAGTTTCGAATTTCTTGTTCGTTAATCCAACGTTTGGAACGTTTAATAGGAACGCAGCGATAAAGCTAACGCCTAAGGCTATAGCACATACGATCAAAATTACATTGAAGTTGGCGTGTTGAGTGAGAAACATCCCTAAAAAAGGTCCAATAGCTGCCGCAAGAGTCATACTCAGAGCATAATAGGCAGTTCCTTCCCCGCGTCGCTCATTTGGAATAATTTCCGCCGAAATTGTTCCTGTAGATGTCGAAGCCATACCAAAAGCCGCCCCATGGAAGATACGGATAATTAATAGAAACGTTAAACTGTTAACTCCAAAATATAAAAGCGTGGTTATTAAATAGAACACAAAGCTAATATAAAGCATCTTTTTCCGTCCAACTCGTTCAATTGAACTTCCAGCATATAACCGTCCTAAAATTGCCCCTAGAATAAAAATTCCGGCTGAAAGGCCAGCAACACTGGGTGAAGCGTTAAATCTGTCCACCGCATATACCGCTATTATGGCAATCAATATGTAATAAGTGAAGTAAACCAAAAAATTCTCAAGTGAAATAATCAAAAAATCCTTCGTCCATAAGTTAGGTGCATTCATTTTTATAACCTTCTTTAAATCATCTTGGTTTTTACATTTCTTGGAGTTTATAAACATTGATGTATATTACCAACTATAACTATATGCCTCACTATTATAATGTCAATACTTGACGATACTTATCGTTCCGCGGAGTGCACAATTACCTGCACTTAAAGGCGACTTCGTTGAGTCCACTTTCATAAATGTTCCGAATCATTACCTCGATCTCTAGGTCTTGAATAGATAAATCCTTGATTTCGTATTCCTCCGAGATATTGCTAATCAATTGGGATGCACTCATCACGTCACGGCTAAACTGCAACCATTTACGATTTCCTTCTTGTTTGATCGCTTCTGCCCCATTGATAGAAAAACTGGCTGTCTCCTCTTCTAGATCAATGATTAAAACACGCTCCTTACCAAACCTCTCTTTATCGTAAGTTTGTATATAAATTGAAGGGGTATCAGCTGATATCCCTTCAATTTATATACATCTAACTCAATCGTCATAAAACGAAATTATTATCTAATTACTACAGTCGTTCCGATAGGAACAATTTTGGAAAGCGCTATGACATCAGGGTTGTACATTCTTATACATCCTTTAGAAACATATTTTCCAATGGATTGAGGATCATTAGTGCCATGAATACCATAATGAGGTTTACTAAGCCCCATCCACATAGCTCCGTATGGACCCCCTGGATTTGGCGCCTTGTTAATAATCTTAAAAGTGCCGATTGGTGTAGCTGTAACCATCTTTCCAATTCCAACTGGATAAGTCTTTATTACTGTTCCATCTCTCAGTAGATTAAGCTGCCGATTGTTTAGGGAAATAATAATTGAGTATGCCATTTCTACCACCCTAATTATTGTATTCGCCTAACACACAACGTGCTCCTTAACTAGACTCCTTAATTTATTACCAACCTATCATTCCTTTCCCGATACACCCTGAGCATTTGCAGGACGGCCCTTCATAAGCTCGAAAACCCACAGCCTTCCATCATTCTTCCTAATTGGGTAGAACCACTGAACAATTGCGTCATTGGTTTTCGTATACCGCTCTATAGACAGCTGTACTTAGTCCAATTTGGGTAACGCATTAGTTTGATTATTAATCCTTTGTAGATCCTCTTTGAAGAAGGTTCTCAAATAAATATTTAAAGATGGGAACGGTGTAGTATAATGAATGGATTAATTGTTGCTCATGTTGATGTTCCCATTACCACTCTGAACATAATCAATCCGGTTGCAACCAATAGAAGAGGGGAATTATGATGAAAAGTGTTCTCAATAAAGAGAGGCCAGAAAGCAGGGGATTTACTCCTATTCTTTCTAAAGAACAATACCGCGCCAATTTAGCAATGGTTGCTGTAATAATAATTTGGGGAATTTCTTATGTCAGCATTAAGGTGGCGGTTATTGAAATCCCCCCTATCACGATGGCACTTATCCGTTTTGCGATAGCCTCCTTGATGCTCGGGATTATTATCCGCAGAGTTGAACCCAAGACAAAACTAGATAAGTCTGATCTGCCGAAAATGGTTTTAGGCGGGATTTTTGGCATCACCATATATTTCATCTTTGAAAATATCGGAGTCAAACTCTCCTCAGCAACAAACGCTTCACTGATCGTTTCGGTCGTTCCAATTATTACAATTACACTGGATGTACTGTTCTTTCAAAGCAGAATATCAATTATGAAGCTATTGGGAGTTATTATAGCCATGTGGGGCTCTTACCTAGCTGTTACTGCCAATGGTAAGGTTGAACTGAATTCCACCCACTTTGTTGGGAATATTTTAATGATTGGAGCAATGCTATCATGGGCATTTTTTACTTTGGTCAATAAGTCTCTTCAAGAAAAATATTCCGGATTATTTTTGACTACTTACCAAACTATCTTTGGAACCTTATGTTTTATTCCTTTGTCACTTTTCGAGTATAAAGAATGGAAACTGTTTTCTCTTACAGCTTTAGGTAATATTTTGTTTCAGGCAGTTTTTTGTTCGTTTATAGGCTATTTATTGTATATATACGCCTTAAAACGTTTGGATGTGGCCCTAACAACAATCTATTTAAATCTGATCCCTGTCGTTGGAGTCCTCAGCGGTTACCTTATTTTGAAAGAAAGTGTTTTGCCTATCCAACTTGTCGGTGGGTTAATAACTCTTCTTGCCATAGTAATAATCAATTTTGAATTGGGAACTCTGCGGAAAAATTCTTCTTGATAAAAAATGCATTTCCCCTCGGGTACATTTGCATTAATAGCACCTATTTTTTTACAAACATTTTGGACAATAACTTTTCCTCCTGGACTATCCGTAATCCCGATTCCGATATAGTTGTAGCTCGAATTAAGTGGAAACAGTCTTTTAGAAATCGCTGACATTAATTAAGCGCTATCATTAATTTACGATATTTTTCCATTGGTTAAGTGAAACAAAGCATTTGTCGAATCGTTATTCTTCCTGTAAAATTAGAGTATCCTAGATTTAAAGAAAATTAAGGAGGCCATTTAGATGACTGTGACTCCATCCACTCCATCCACTCCTCCCGCTCCCAAGGTTTCAATGCTTTCAAAACTTCCCATCAAAGAACTTTTGGTACTGTTCGTTGTTCTTTTAATTTGTATGCTGGTTGTTTTACAGTATAAGCGCCCGCTTCCAACAGTTGAGGTAAAACTAACATCTACGTCCTATACTTTACCCGGTAATTTTTCCGTGAATTTTCCCAAACAAGGTGAATCAGCGGTTGGTACGGATAACCTTGGCGTGATTGCTTCAACCCAAGACCAAGCTCCAGTCCCCATCGCTAGCGTGACAAAGATTATGACGGCGTATTTAGTCTTGCAAGCTCATCCTTTAAAGACTGGTCAAAGTGGTCCCACCTTAACAATGACTGCCCAAGATGTAGCCGGGTACGAAAATGATTTGAATAATGGCTATTCTGTTTTAAAGGTCGCGGAGGGAGAAACTCTCACCGAGAGACAACTATTAGAAGGTTTAATGCTTCCATCAGGAGACAACATTGCAGATACATTAGGCCGATGGGTATCCGGATCAGACACTGCTTTTGTAGCAAAAATGAATGAAACAGCTCAATCCCTTGGCATGACCCAAACCCACTATGAGGACGCGAGTGGTGTTAGTGAAGCAACGGTGAGCAATGCTGTTGATCAAATAAAAATTGCTCAAGCTGCCATGAAAGACCCAATATTTCGTGAAATAGTTGCCATGCCTCAAGCTACCCTTCCCGTTGCCGGTACAGTGTACAATGTTAACGGAATGCTTGGAAAGCATGGGATTGTGGGAGTAAAAACGGGATCAACTACAGCAGCCGGCGGTTGCTTCGTATCCGCATCACCTATAGTCGTTGGCGATGAAACCCATTATATTATTGGGGCGGTGTTAGGCCAAAAAACCCGACAATCCCTGCAAAGTGCACTCGAGGCAAATGGAGACCTACTTGATCAGGTTCGACCCCAATTTAAACTATTTACCCTAGATGAACCTGCCTCAGGTTTTGGCCAAGTAACTACTGCCTGGCATAGTAACAGTGATTTAAAAGCCACAAAACCTGTACAAATATTTGGCTATCCCGGTATGAATGTTTCGTATTCCATAAACCTTCAAAACACAACATTGCCGATGACAGCAAACAGCGATAGTGCGACGTTAAAAATTGAGTCCGGGCAAGATGTCCAAAACGTTCAACTTCAGAATTCACAAGCCATTAAGCCTGCCGGATTTTTGTGGAGACTTATCCGTTTCTAAAGATTTTTACAACATTTAGCCAATTGTGTTCTGAAGATGTTAGGCATGTAGTATTTCAGTTAAAAAAGACTGTTGGCCAAACTTGGTCACAGTCTTTTTTAAGTGTTTTACAGCAGCTCTTTTGTTGTTTTGCTACAGGTATCCGTATGGTACTAGAATCCGATGGAGTACCCACTTAATATTACACTTTAGTACAACGATGTTACTTTCCTTTGAGATACTGATCAATACCTGCAGCAGCCTTTTTGCCAGCTCCCATAGCCAAAATAACCGTTGCAGCACCGGTCACGATGTCTCCACCTGCGAAAACGCCTGGTTTTGAAGTCATCAATGAGTCTGGGTCTGCGACAATATTACCTCGCTTGTTTAACTCCAAGCCAGGGGTAGACGTCGTTACTAGAGGATTAGGCCCTTGTCCAATCGCTACGACTACCGTGTCCATAGGAATATCGAATTCAGATCCTTTAATAGCTACCGGAGCACGTCGTC
>Ga0074193_1003769_pt1 | contig 10519 bp, 8 predicted proteins | sample EPASupsiteHSE605_FD_64523 | JGI IMG/M metagenome (GOLD analysis project Ga0074193, IMG submission 64523) | Bioremediated contaminated groundwater from EPA Superfund site, New Mexico - Sample HSE6-05 | ecosystem: Environmental > Aquatic > Deep subsurface > Groundwater > Contaminated ...
TCCCCCTCTAGGACTTGAACCTAGGACCCTCTGATTAACAGTCAGATGCTCTAACCGACTGAGCTAAGGAGGATTAAATTTTTCTTCTTCTTTTATCTCTTTTGATTAATTCCGAAATTGAGGTTCTAATCAACTGAATTAAGGAAGAAAATTTTGTTTGTTGTATCAACAATTGATATTGTTGATTACGGCTGCAAAATTAATAAGAGTTTCCAAAATAGCAATACCTTTGCAAAAAAAAATTGTCTTTTAAGACATTTATTCTTTAACTCGTTGATAATATGAATAATAAAAATGCAACAATTTTAGGGATGGGAAACGCTCTGGTTGATATTATGACCAAACTTGATTCCGACTCAACTCTTCAGGAGTATAATCTTCCAAAAGGTAGTATGCAATTGGTTGATAATGTTTTATCCGAAACTATCGATCACGGAACCCGTCATCTTGAAAAAACATTATCTTCCGGAGGATCAGCATCTAACACTATTCATGGCGTTGCGCGCCTTGGCTTAAAATGTGGATTTATTGGATGTGTGGGAAATGATAAACTTGGGCTCTTTTTTGAAGAAGATATGCGTAATAGCGGAATCAAGCCGCATTTGTTTAAAGAAGAAACTGCTTCGGGTAAAGCCATTGCATTAGTTAGTCCTGATTCAGAACGTACATTTGCGACCTTTTTAGGTGCTGCAATCGAATTAACCGATTTGCATTTGGATGCGGCCTTGTTTGAAGGTTATCATCATTTTCATATAGAGGGTTATTTAGTTCAAAACAGAAATTTGATTTCAAAAGCTGTAAAACTGGCAAAAGAAAAGGGAATGACCGTTTCGCTTGATCTTGCAAGTTATAATGTTGTAGAAACAAATCTTGACTTTTTAAAAGAAGTGATAGCAGAAGGTATCGATATCGTTTTTGCAAATGAAGAGGAAGCTAAAGCTTTTACCGGAATGGAACCTCGTGAAGCTGTGATTGAATTAGGAAAAATTACCAAAGTAGCGATTGTAAAAACAGGTGCAAAAGGTTCACTGGTAATGTGTAATGATGAAATTACTGAAGTTGAATCGTTCAAAGCAAAGAGTATTGATACAACGGGCGCTGGTGATTTATATGCATCAGGATTTTTATATGGTTACCTTAATGGATTAAGTCTGAAAAAAGCAGGATTAATAGGTTCGTGGCTGGCCGCAAATGTAATAGAAGTTATAGGTGCTAAAATAGATGATAACCACTGGGATATCGTTTTGGAAAGAGTTAAGGAAATTGAAAATGCATAATATTGTGCTACTATTTCGCTGATTTTACAGTATAGAGGGTTGGCATATTAGTTTTTTATTAAATTTGCGCATCTCAAAGCATTCGTATAATCAATAAGAAATAAAAAAATGAAGGTTTACCAAACAAGTGAAATTAGAAATATCGCCCTGATTGGAGGTGCGAAATCGGGCAAAACTACTTTGTCGGAATGTATGTTGTTTGAAGGCGGCCTGATTAATCGCAGGGGTTCCATCGAAGATAAAAATACGGTTTCTGACTATCGCCCGATAGAATTAGAAAGAATGAATTCGGTGTATTCAACCATTATGTATGCCGAATTTGCTGGTAAGAAAATCAATTTTATAGATACTCCGGGTTTCGACGATTTAGTTGGTGAAACCGCAGCAGCTCTTCACGTTGCTGATACAGCAGTGATGGTAATCAATACACAGAATGGTATTGAGGTTGGAACTGAACTTACCTGGAAATGGGCTACAAAAAATAACATCCCTGTTATTTTTGCAATGAACCATTTGGAACATGAAAATTCAAATTTCGACGAAGCAATTCGTTTACTCAAACAATCGTTCGGTAATAATGTTACCATTTGCCAATATCCGGTAAATCCTGGTTTAGGTTTCAATGCAGTGATTGACCTTCTGAAAATGAAGATGCTCAGATTTCCTGAAAAGGGTGGTGCTCCTGAAATTCTGGATATTCCTGCTTCAGAGAAAGATAAGGCAGAAGAATTACAAAATATCTTAATCGAAAATGCAGCTGAAAGTGATGAATCACTGATGGAAACATTTTTCGAACAAGGTACTTTAACAGAAGAAGAAATAGCAAAAGGCTTAAAAGTTGGTATCCGTACAAGAGGATTATATCCTGTATTGTGCATCAATAGCAAGCAAAACTTTGGCGTAAATCGCTTAATGGAGTTTATTTGCATTAATGCACCGGCTCCAAATGAACGTGAAGGCATTGCTACTGAAGGTGAAAAAGTACTGAATTATAATCCTACTGAAGGTTCAACTATGTTTCTGTTTAAAACTTCGGTTGAAGAACATTTGGGTGAAATTACTTTCTTCAAGGTTTGTGATGGCGAAATTACCGAAGGTATGGATATTGCGAACTCAAACAATAACGAAAAGGAACGTATTTCTCAATTATTTGCCGTTTGGGGTAAAAACCGTGAGAAACTAACCAAGGTTGTTGCTGGCGATATCGCTACAACTATTAAACTAAAAGCTGCAAATACGGGCGATACTTTAGCTGCCGGAAAAGCTGCCGGAACAAAGGTTGTACGTGCTTTATTACCTGATCCGAAATTCCGTACAGCAGTGAAAGCTAAAAATCAGGCTGACGATGAAAAATTAGGTGCAGCATTGAACGAACTGCGTAAAATAGATCCAACTATTCAGGTTGAATACTCTAAAGAATTGAAACAGATTATTATGAGTGGTCAGGGAGAACTTCACCTGAATATTGCAAAATGGATTATCGAAAACGTTAAGAAGATTGAAATAGAGTTTTATGCTCCAAAGATTCAATATCGTGAAACAATCACCAAAGAAGCTCGTGCTATGTACCGCCACAAAAAACAATCAGGTGGTGCCGGTCAGTTTGGCGAAGTTCACATGATGATTCAGCCTTACTCGGAAAATATGAAAGAACCAACCGACTTTCCTGTACGTGGTACTGAAGTTCATGAGTTGGCTTGGGGTGGTAGATTAGTTTTCAATAATTGCATTGTGGGTGGAGCTATTGATGCCCGCTTTATGCCTGCTATCTTAAAAGGTATCATGGAAAAAATTGAAGAAGGCCCATTAACAGGTTCATATGCTCGTGATATTGCTGTTTACGTCTACGATGGTAAAATGCACCCGGTTGATTCAAACGAAATGTCATTTAAACTTGCGGGTAGAAATGCATTTAGAGAAGCATTTAAAAATGCAGGTCCGAAAATTCTTGAACCGATCTATGACGTAGTAGTTACTGTTCCGTCTGAAAGAATGGGAGATGTTATGACTGACTTACAAGGTCGCCGTGCTGTAGTAATGGGAATGGAAAGCGAAGGTACTCATCAGGTTATCAAGGCAAGAGTTCCATTGGCTGAAATGCAACGTTATCAAACTGCATTATCTTCATTAACTTCAGGTCGTGCTACGTATAATATGAAATATTCAGAATACGCGCAGGTTCCTGCAGATGTTCAAACCGCTCTTCTTAAAGCTTACGAAGAACAAACAAAAGACGAAGAATAATATTATTCTTTCTCAATATGCAAAAGGCTGTCATAACTGGCAGCCTTTTGTTTTTGTGGTTAAATGTGAGAAGGTGGAGAAAAAGATGCAATTTGTTTTTCTCACATGATGTTACTACAAGAGGAGAGGCCGACTCCGGTCAGAAAGTCTGCCTCTCTTGTCTTTGATGTATCTTTCGTAGCTTGTTTACTACCAGATTACAGCACGTTTTTCAATAGGGATAAAATGTTTTGTGCCTTCTTTTATGTCGAATGCTTTATAGAATTCAGGTACGTTGTAAACAGTTCCATTTACACGGGCTTCACCTGGTGAATGTACATCTTCTTTCAAACGACGCATTAACTCCTGAATACGAATATTGTTTCTCCATACTTTTGCATAAGAGAGAAAATAACGTTGATCTTGGGTGAATCCTTCAATTTTTTCATCTGCTTTTTTGCCCTGAAGCGCTTTTTGAAGTGCTACGTATGATACAGTAATCCCTCCTAAATCAGCAATATTTTCGCCAAGGGTAAGATTTCCATCCACTTTTAATGAATCAGCAATTACAAAAGCATTGAATTGATCAACTAATACCTGAGTTTGTTTTTTGAAATTTTCTGCGTCTTCTTTCGTCCACCAATCACGGAGATTACCTTCTTTGTCGTATTGACGACCCTGATCATCAAAACCATGAGTCATTTCGTGTCCGATAACCACACCAATTGCACCGTAGTTTACGGCATCATCACCATCCATATAGAAGAAAGGAGGTTGCAGAATAGCAGCAGGAAATACGATTTCGTTCATGTTAGGACTGTAATATGCATTTACAGTTTGTGGAGTCATTCCCCATTCAGCGCGATCAACTGGTTTCCCGATTTTGTTCATATCGCGTCTGAAAGCAAATTTTTGAGCATTTAACGCATTTTGGAAATAATTATCTGCAACGATTTCAACAGATGAGTAATCAATCCATTTGTCAGGATAGCCTACTTTTACATTGATTTTCTCGAGTTTTGCAATTGCTTCTTTTTTGGTTGCGTCGCCCATCCAGGTAAGTTTGTTGATGCGTTCTTTTAAAGCATCTTTCAGATTAGCAACTAACTTAATCATACGTTCTTTGGCTTTTGGAGGAAAGTATTTTTCAACATAAAGTTGACCTACGGCTTCGCCTAACGAGCCACTTACTTCGCCCAATACGCGTTTGTAACGTGGACGCATTTCTGTAGTTCCGGATAAAGTTTTTCCGTAGAAATTGAAATGTTCCTGTACAAAAGCATTGCTTAAATAGCTGGCACTGGAATTAATAACATTCCATGTTAAGTAAACTTTCCATTGGTCCATGCTGATAGATTTGATCATCTTCGACATTTCGGCGATGAATTTTACCTGACCTAAATTAATATCACCGGGGTTAGCTAAACCGATAGTTTCGAAATAGAGTTTCCAGTCGAAATCTTTATATGCCGTTTGCAGTTTTGCCAGATCAGACATATTATAGTTTTTTTGAGGATCTCTTAGTTCCAGACGGGTTGATGAAGGTTTTGCCAGTTTGGTTTCGATATCCATTACTGTTTGTGCATTTTTAGCTGAGGTAGCTTCATCCTGACCAATTAACTGGAACATTTTCTGGATGTGCTTTACATATTCAGCGCGAATTGACTTAGTGTTTTCATCGGGCATAAAATAGTAATCGCGATCAGGTAAACCAATACCGCCCTGATAGAACTGAGCAATAATACGGGTACTGTTCTTTTCGTCCTGACCTGAATAGATGTAGAAAAGCGGATAGATTTGGTTTGTGTGTAAATACCCAATGTATTTAGCCAAATCCTGAGTGTTTTGTAATGCGTTGATTTTTCCTAACTCACCTTTGATAGGATTGTAACCATCTTTTTCGATGCGGTTGGTATCCATCCCTGATTTGTAGAAATCACCAATCTGCTGTTTAACACTATTTTTCTTGGCTTCGGATGATGCTTTTGAAGCTTCTTCCATGATGGTTTGCAGTTGAGTGTAGTTCTCTTCCTGAAGCTCATCAAAAGCGCCTACCATGCTCTTGTCGTTCGGGATTGTTGTCTTTTTCAACCATGCACCGGCTGCATAACGATAAAAATCATCACCAGGTTTGATGGTAGTATCCATATCGGCGATGTCGATGATGGCTTTGGCGTTTTTGTCGCCACTTTGGTTTTTACAACTTGTCATGCTCAATGTAATTGAAACAGCAACTACACAGGCTGCACTTTTTGATAAATACGATTTGTAATTCATTTGTATAAACATAATTGAGTCGCGCAAATATAGAAAGAAATTTAGCTGCTTTTTAATTGACTAACAGGTTTTAGATGTAAGGGGTGTTTTGAACGACGAACGATAAAAAGTAAGGGTGAATTCATGTGTAAAGAAGAACTATTTGGGTTTATAAAACGTGAAAAGGAGAGAATGTTAATATCCAAATATGTTATACAGAAAAGAAACCAGGAAAACCTGTCAGAGTTGAATGGTTAATTTTAGAATTACGGTAATCGACGCTGTTGGAGTATGGTGTAATATTGTATAATGTGATAGAGTGATAAAAAACCTCCCAAAACAGCAAATATGTCCCGGAAGGTTTTTTTAGTTATCATTCATTTTTCAGACTATTTCATCAACTCTTCAATTTCCTCAATCTTAATTGGGATATCAGCCATTAGATCAATAGGTTCTGAGCTGGTTATCAGAATGTCATTTTCGATGCGGATACCGATATTTTCTTCTTTGATGTAGATTCCAGGTTCGCAACTGAGCACCATCCCGGGTTTTAGCACTACCTGACGATTGCCACAATCATGCACATCCAGCCCGATAAAATGAGCTACACCATGCATAAAGTAACGGAAATACATGGGTTTATCGGCTGGTTGATTCTCTACATCGTTTCTATTGAACAACCCAAGCTTAATCATCTGCTCTTCCAATAAACGATTGGTTTGTTTGTTCAGTTCTTCGATGGTGGTCCCAGGTCTGAAATATTGCTTTATTTCATCCATTACGGAAAGTACTGCGTTGTAACATTCTTTTTGTCGGGGGGTAAACCTTCCCGAAACCGGGATTGTACGTGAAAGATCAGCAGCATAGTTTGCGTATTCTGCTCCAAAATCGAGTAGCAATAATTCTCCGTCTTTACATTCTGCATCATTTTGAACATAATGCAGGCAAAGAGCATTGCTTCCGCTGGCTACAATAGGTGCATAGGCATGACCCGATGCTCCCTGTCTGATAAATTCATGCGTTATTTCGGCTTCAATTTCGTATTCTTTCATTCCATTCCGGGTTAATTTTAATGCACGCAGAAATGCTTCGCGGGTAATAACACAGGCTTTTTTCAGCAGTTCAACCTCTTCCGGCTCTTTTTGAAGACGTAATTCGGTAATGAGAGGGGCTAAGCGATCAAAGGTATGTAAAGGATACTCTTGTTGGAGTTTTGTGAACATTCTTCGATCACGTGAAATTATTTCGGTAGAAAACTTCGGAGCTTCATTGCTATTCAGATAAATGGTCTTTGCTCTCAAAACTAAATCACGAAGTGTACTTTCAAATTGTGACAAAAAGAGAATGGTCTCGATTCCTGAAATTGATCGTGCCTCTTCAATTGTTAATTTCCGGCCATACCAGGTTTCAAGATGTTCATTTCTATCGGAAATAAAGAGAAGTTCACGCATTGGTTTTAACTCACAATCTGGGAAAAGAATCAGTACAGTTTCTTCCTGCTCAATACCCGTAAGATAAAAAATGTCAGAACTTTGACGGAACGGGAATGTTTGGTCGCCATTACGAGGCATTGCATCATTTGAGTTTACAATAGTTATGCTGTTTTTGCTGAGTTTTCCGGCAAGTTTTTTTCTGTTTTTACAGAATAGAAGCGGATTTACAGGTTTATATTTCATTTCACAGTTTATTCGTATAAAATCTTATAGCTTTGCTTTTTAAACAAGCTTCAAAATTATGTATATTTATGCTTGTTTTACAATGAGTAATACGAACTATAAAATTTAATCACGAAAAAAAGACCTATGAAATTATTAAAACTGGCTTCCGTAACGCAAAAGATAATCATGGCTGTAGCCGGATTATTTCTGCTTACCTTTCTGCTGGTGCATCTGGTTATAAATTTATGTTTACTTCGAAGCGACGGAGGTGAATGGTTTAATGCAGCTGCACACTTTATGGGTACAAATTACATTGTGAAGATTTTCGAAGTGGTATTAATGCTTGGATTTCTGATTCATATTTTGATGGGTGTATTCCTTCAGATTCAGAACTGGATGGCTCGTCCGATACGTTATCAGGTTCAAAACAAGTCGAATACTTCTTTCTTTTCAAAGTATATGATTTATACCGGAATTATCATCGGAGTATTTCTTGCGATTCACTTTATGAATTTTTATTTTATTAAACTGGGTTTAGTATCTAGTCCTCACATGGAGAATGGAGAACCGAACTTCTACGTAATTGCACAGGAACTCTTTACTCAGCCTGTCTATTCTATTGTCTATGTGGTGTTGATTACATTGCTGGGCTTTCACTTGCATCATGCGTTTCAATCGGCATTTCAAACGCTGGGAGCAAATCACTCTAAATATACACCTGCCATTAAAATTGCAGGGACTATCTACACCTTTATCATTGTGATTGGGTTCGACATCATTCCCATTTACTTTTTAATGTTTCAATAATTTTAAAAAAGAAGAATTATGGTAACACTCAATCCCAAAATACCCAAAGGTCCTCTTTCTGAAAAGTGGAGTTATTATAAAGCTACCCAAAATCTTGTTAATCCGGCGAATAAATGTAAACTGGATGTTATTGTAGTTGGTACGGGTTTGGCCGGTGCTTCATCTGCTGCAAGCCTGGGAGCGATGGGTTTTAATGTAAAGGTGTTCTGCATTCAGGACAGCCCTCGACGTGCACATAGTATTGCGGCACAGGGTGGTATCAATGCATCCAAAAATTATCAAAATGATGGAGACAGTGTATATCGCTTGTTTTACGATACCATCAAGGGAGGAGACTATCGTGCCCGCGAAGCCAATGTTTACCGTTTGGCAGAGCTTAGCTCAAATATTATTGACCAATGTGTGGCTCAGGGCGTGCCCTTTGCCCGCGATTACAGCGGAATGCTCGATAACCGTTCGTTTGGAGGTGCGCAAGTTTCACGTACGTTTTATGCCCGTGGACAAACCGGGCAACAGTTGCTTCTGGGAGCCTATGGTGCACTAAGTCATCAGATACATCTGGGTAATGTGGAACTTTATCACCGTAGCGAAATGATGGATTTGGTAATGGTTGAAGGCCGCGCACGGGGTATTATTGTCCGCAACATCGTTACCGGAAAACTTGAACGCTATTCGGCACATGCAGTAATTCTGGCAACCGGAGGTTATGGAAATGTTTATTTTCTTTCAACGAATGCCATGAATTCCAATACCAGTGCTATTTGGCAGGCTTATAAACGGGGTGCGTGTTTCGCAAATCCATGTTTTGTGCAAATCCATCCAACCTGTATTCCGGTTCATGGCGATTATCAGTCGAAGCTTACACTGATGAGCGAAAGTTTGCGCAACGATGGTCGTATCTGGGTACCGAAAAGCCTTGATCTGGCTCAGAAAGTCCGTAATAAAGAGATCAAACCTGAAAATATAGCTGAAGAAGATCGCGATTACTTCCTTGAACGCCGTTACCCGGCTTTCGGAAATCTTGTCCCCCGTGATGTTGCATCACGCGCAGCCAAAGAACGCTGTGATGCCGGCTTTGGAGCAGGGACTACCGGCTTAGCCGTTTTTCTTGATTTTGCTGCCGCCATCAAACGGTTAGGCAGGGATAAAATTGAAGAACGTTACGGAAATCTTTTCCAGATGTATGAAAAGATTGTGGATGAAAATCCTTATGAAACCCCGATGATGATCTATCCTGCCGTACACTATACCATGGGGGGCTTATGGGTTGACTATGAATTACAATCAAATATTCAAGGACTATTTGTAGCAGGCGAAGCCAATTTTTCCGATCACGGAGCAAACCGTTTGGGAGCGTCAGCATTAATGCAGGGCTTGGCAGATGGTTACTTTGTGCTTCCATATACCATTCAGAATTATCTTTCCGACCAGATTAAAGTTCCGGCAATTTCAACGGATCTTCCTGAGTTCAATCAGGCAGAAAAAGAGGTTCAGGAAAAAATGCAACGTATTCTTTCCATCAGAGGAAAACGTTCAGCCGACAGTTTTCATAAAGAACTGGGTAAAATCATGTGGGATTATGTAGGCATGTCACGTACTGAAGAAAGTCTTTCCCTTGCACTCCAAAAAATAAAAATATTGCGTGAAGAATTCTGGCAAAACCTGATGGTTCCCGGAACTACCGAAGGAGTAAACCCCGAACTCGAAAAAGCAATTCGCGTTGCCGATTATATCGAACTTGGAGAACTCATTGCCCGTGATGCTCTTAATCGTAACGAATCCTGTGGCGGTCACTTTCGTAGTGAATATCAAACGGAAGAAGGTGAGGCTATGCGTAATGATGAGTCGTATAAGTATGTTTCTGTTTGGGAATACCAAGGCGAAAATAATGAACCGATCAACCAGAAAGAACCGCTTGATTATGAATTTATTGAAGTAAAACAACGTAATTATAAATAAAGTGAATAAATCTGAATTGAAATTATTATACACTCAACTCAAATCGTGGAATATCTTCCTGAAGAGAGACGAAAAGTGCTAAAAAAGATAGCGAAATTTTCACCTGCTTATGCTTCGACTTCGCTCAGTATGACAGGTAAGCTTACACTATTGGAAAGCAGAGAGAATCAAATAATTTCAATGACATTAATTTATCAGAAAGATTACGAAGTGATTTTAACCCGAATTAAAAATCAGAGTTTATGGATTTGACGTTAAAAATATGGCGACAGGAAAATGCAAAAGCAAAGGGACGTTTTGAAACGTATAAGGTTAAGAATATTTCTCCCGACTGCTCTT
>Ga0074193_1003770_pt1 | contig 10513 bp, 8 predicted proteins | sample EPASupsiteHSE605_FD_64523 | JGI IMG/M metagenome (GOLD analysis project Ga0074193, IMG submission 64523) | Bioremediated contaminated groundwater from EPA Superfund site, New Mexico - Sample HSE6-05 | ecosystem: Environmental > Aquatic > Deep subsurface > Groundwater > Contaminated ...
GTAACTGTTAATACTCCTCCTCTTATTAGGAACTGGTTTATCTCAATTGACCGAATCTGATTTTCCGATTCAGAGGATGTTTTTATTATGTTCAATCAGAGGCTGCTTTTTTACACTTTACCCTCATGTTTCAGAACACAATGTGATCACCATATAAAAAAATGTATATTTATTAACAATCTAATAAATAACTGGAGTATAACATAATTTTTTGCCAAAAATACTAAAAATTAAGAACAATCTGTTACTTTTAACCCTCAAATCCATGTTGAACTGAAAAATAAAACATGCCATGAAATTTAAATTTTGGAGGAACAATGATTCCTAAATACAGATACAAACCCTGGACCTATTTTGCTGCGACCTTTATCGCAACTTATGCTCTCTGGTTTGCAGGAGCATATCTAAGTTTTCAGGATGAAAAAAATGGGCTTTATATGTTATTTATGTTTTTTGGATTGCTAGTGCCTTTTATACTCTCGTTTTTTATGATATTTACGTCAAAAAACTCGGGTTTAAAAAGGGATTTTATTAACCGACTTATCAACCTCAGGCTAATAAGGCCAAAAATGTTTCCAGTATTTTTTTTAGTAATGCCTCTGACTATTCTCATATCTATTTTTATTTCGCTTCCGTTTGGAGGATCAGTTTCGCAGTTTCAACTTGCTGATGGTTTCTCTTTTTCGACAGGGTCCGTACCTACGTTGGTTTTTCTTATGCTTGCTGCATGTTTTGAAGAGCTTGGATGGAGAGGGTATGCATTTGACAGTCTGCAGAGCCGTCACACCTACTTCATGGCATCAATAATTTTCAGTATACTATGGTCGCTCTGGCACTTTCCTCTGATATTTGTCAACCACTTCTATCAGTACGAAATTTATCATGAAAACATATGGTATGCGGTAAATTTTTTTGTCGGTATCATTCCTATGGGGGTATTTGTCAGCTGGATCTGCATTAAAAATGGAAAAAGTATTCCTGCAGCAATTCTCTTTCACTTTATTGTAAATATCTGCCAGGAGGCACTGACTGTAACTCAGACAACCAAATGCATTGAGACTCTGGTTATTACTTTAGTTGTCGCCATTATTATTGTATTAGACAAAGACATGTTTTTTTCAAAAGTAAGTCCTGCTTCTGAAACTCAAAATCTTGTTTCTGAAACTCAAAATCTTGCTCATGAGGCTAACTAAATGACAGGCGAATCTGAAAAAACGACAGCTGAACAAAAAAAACTTTACTCCAGGTTCCTTTTTATCTGGTTTGGACAATTTATCTCAGTAATAGGTACCGGACTTACCATTTTCTCCTTAGGTGTATATGTATATCAACAAACAAATACTGCTTCTAGCTATGTTTTTATACTGATGTGCGTCTTTTTACCGCCCTTCATGCTAAAACCCTATGGGGGAATACTGGCAGACCGTCATGATAGACGTTTAATGATGATTCTAGGGGACTTAGGAGCTACCTTCGGACTTCTTTTCATATTTTTTATGATGCTAAAAGGAAACATCCAACTCTGGCAAATTTACCTTGGGATTGCAACAAGTTCTGTTTTTTCGGCTTTTCAGGAACCAGCCTATAAAGCTTTAGTTACTGACCTCTTACCTGAAACTCAATATGCCAGAGCAAGTGGACTGGTGCAGCTAGCAAGTTCTGCCCAATATCTGATTTCTCCTTTTTTAGCCGGAATTTTGTTAACAATAATTGATATTAAGTTTATATTTTTAATCGATACCGTGACTCTCTTAATCTCCAGTTCTATTGTCATCTGGATAAAAAATATTTCAGGCAGGGCGAAAATAGACCAATCTAAACAAAACGTCATAGAGGACCTTAAAGAGGGAGTGAAAGAATTCTCAAAAAATAGAGGTGTAGTTAATCTGGTTATTGTTACCATGATCATACTGTTTTTTGTAGGACTGCTTCAGTCTCTTTTTATTCCACTGCTTCTGGGCTTAACAACAGTAAAGACAGTTGGGATCTCTCAATCAATATGTGCCTCAGGCATACTAATCGGAAGCCTGTTTATTGGAGTATTTGGCAGCAAGAACGGGTATGTAAAAATATTATCTATTTCTTTGTTCCTATCAGGCATATTCTTTGCAAATCTAGGGCTCTCAAAAAATGTAATATTCATTACTTTAGCAGGATTCATGTTTTTTGCCACTTTGCCTTTTATTAACACCTCTATTGAGGTCTTAATCAGAAAAAGTATTGACAATAGAAAACAGGGGCGTGTATGGTCTCTCATTTCCATGATTACCTATCTTGGCTCCATAATGGCTTTTGCAGTTGCAGGTCTCTTAGCAGATAAAGTTTTCAATCCTCTTTTGGAGGTGGACGGTTTACTGGTTAAAACAGCAGGTCTTATTGTCGGAACAGGAGAAAACAGGGGGATTGCCCTTATGTTTATAATCTCCGGACTAATGATCTCTATAATTGCTTTATTAATCTGGCAAAACGAGAAAATAAAAAGATTAGAATATGTTGAAAGTCAGGATTCGGACATAATCTTATCCTACCAACCGGGCTGATAAATTAACAGGCATTAAATTATTTATCAATAAAAAATTTATGAGAAATGCTTCCTTATTCAAAAAATTGTCCTGTCCTATAGAAGCCATTTCACTCAAATTTCAGTAAGCTCTTCCGCCTGTCTACGCGGCAGACTTCAAGAAAGGCACACTATAACAGATAAATGTTATACCTGGCCCTATAACAGATAAATGTTATACTGGCCCGAAAAACCTGTAATTTACTTCTAGGATATTATGAACAAATCCTGAGCAAATTTTATCCCTGGTAAGAGAAGATCGAAGAAGAGCCTTTTTCATAGCAGTATAATAAATTCAAATATTTTGAATAAATTAAAATATTTTGACAAGATTTTTATCAAAAAGCAAATTTTTACGATAAAAAATTTCAAAATACAGTGATGTTCAGGAGAGATCAGAGAAATGCTGTTTCTGGTATAAGTAACCCTCATCCTTTTAGGTCATCAGAAGCGAAAGATTCGAGAATAAACTTTCGGTTCTGGATTGAAGATCTGATTTCAAAAAATAAAGTTATCTGTTTTTATCCCCGAGTAGGGAGAGGGTCTGTAGTAGTATTCAATGCGAGTTCAAACGATGAGCTTCATGGGTTTATGACACAGTGGCTCGAAATAGTTTCGGCAAACTTTGAAATTTATCCACTGGCAACTCCAGCCGAGGCTGAAGAGACTTTTAAAGGAAGTTGAATTGGTATCTCATGGTCAAACTGCCCCTCTTTATGTATTTATGCATTGAAGTTAGATTTATCGGAAAACAAAAGTTTTTGTGGTAGCAAAGTGGAGGATAGATAGATGACTGCTGAGATTTATGAAGTTGTATTAAATGATTTTGATGAGATTATCAAGCTTCTTAAGCAGCTTTGGCCCGACAAAACATTGGACTGCGATGCATTAATGAAAATCATTTCCATTGGCATTGGATCTAAGGATAGTATCTATCTATGTACTAAAATTGATAATAAGGTAGTCGGGTTCTGTTCTTTGATAATTAGAGAAAGCCTCTGGCAGGAAGATCTTGTAGGACATATAAATGAATTGATAATCGACAAATCATTTAGACGCATGAATCTTGGCACTGAGTTATTAGACGCTGCTATTGCTGCTGCGAAGAAAAAAGGATGCAAACTAATCGAACTTGATTCGGCGTTTCACCGTGAAGACGCACATAAATTCTATGAAAATATCGGCTTCACAAAAAGGGCATATCTTTTTTCAAAAGAAATATAATCATGGAGTATAATATCCTGGAGTTTCCGGGCCTGACACTTAACAGCATAACGATAAATGTACAAAACTACTGATAAAAAGAGAAGAGAGAAGAGAGAAGAGAGAAGAGAGAAGAGAGAAGAGAGAAGAGAGAAAAGAGAAGAGAGAAGAGAGAAGAGAGAAAAGAGAAAAGGAAAGTAGATACGGTGCACATTTCTCAGTGCTTTCCGCATCTTCTATGGTTTTAAAGGTTTTTTGGTTTTAGATGAGCTGTTTGAGCAAATTTTCCTATTTATCAGCTTTTATTCTTCCTTCTTTTCTTCAATATAAATAGCGGGCCTGAGAGGTTCGGCGAACCTTGACTTCTTTTCAGGGTCAAAGGCAGGAGAATCGGCACTGTGGACTTCAACAAGGCAGCCAATCTCTTTTTCCAGGAACGAAATTGACTCTTTCAAGAGAGTCTGTTCATCAATGTTAGGACCTGTAAGGATTTCATACCTGTCTGCGCTCCCGCTTTTGAACTCCTGAACGATTTTCTGTACAAACTTCGGGATTTCCTTGCCGAAACGCTTGAGGTCAGGGTTTGCCATTAGCTTTTTAATAAGAGTGCCTACTTCGAGCGAACATTCAAGCTGCATCTCGCAGGCGCACCTTATTGCTTCGGCTTTCCAGGCAGGTGCTGTGTAGAGGTGAACCTTCTGTGGGGTCATCTTTGTTACCCTTATGATTTCCTCAACGTCTTCCAGGGTTCCCTTTATCATTTCTTCGGCAAGCTCAGCACCGTCATCTATCAGATCTTCATTATAGAGTGGGTACTGGGCAAGGGAGATAGGGTCCTTATGCCCCATTGCTTCCCAGATTTCCTCACAGAGGTGTGGGGTAAAAGGAGACATAAGCCTGACCCAGTTGTCCAGCACATAGTAGAGCAGGGTCTCTCCTCCCCGTCTCTGGTACCATTTGACATCATTTTGCAGCAGGAAGAACGAGTTCTGGATTGCTTCCCTTGTCTGGATGGAGTAGAGGGCTGCATTTGTGTCCCGGATGTAGTTCTGTATCCTCGAAAGTATCCAACGGTCGATTTGCTTTAGCTGAGTGCTCAGATCTGCACGTTTTCCGCTCTCAATAACACTATTTGCAAAAGAATAGAACCTGTCCACCTGCCTTCTGGCAGATTCGATTCCTGTCCTCTGCCAGTCTGCATCCTGAGTCTGTTCGGCTGTGGAAAGGATATACATTCTTGTTATATCCGCACCATATTTGCTGACTGCGCTTTCCATTGTCAGGATCGGGCCTTTGGACTTGCTCATTTTCTGCCCTTCAAGGGAAACGAAACCGTTTACTGCAAGAGCTTTAGGCCACTTTTCCTCTTCAAAAAGGGCTACGTGGTGGAACAGGAAAAAGAGCAGATGGTTTGGGACAAGGTCTTTGCCTGAAGAACGCAGATCAACCGGATACCAGTAATTGAAATGCCTGCGGATCTCTTCAAGAAGCTCCGGACTGAGGCCAGTATCCGCACTGGCTGCTGCCAGATCGCTCTTTCCAAGCAGGATATAGTCAAAGAATGATAGAGTGAGATTTTCGATCTTCAGTTCACCGTTTTCGATAAACCTGGCAATGACATAATAACTCATATAAATTGTCGAATCCCCTAGAGATTCAATCAGCCATTCCTTATCAAATGGAAGGCGGGTTCCAAGGCCTTTCCTGCGAGCGCAGGCTTTATCCTTAAGCCAGTCAACCTTGTTTTCAAACTCGACCCTGTACTCTTCGGGAATAACTCGCATCTGATCCAGGCATTTATAGACCTTTGCTTTCCATTCGGGATTTGAATAGTTAAGGAACCACTGGCCTTTGACCATGTTTACGACGCAGGGAGTACCGCAGCGGCAAACAACAGGTTCGCTAAATTCATAAAAGGTCTCACCGGCATTTGAGCTAACGAAGTCTCTGGTAAGGATATCCTTGATTTTAGAGACAGCCTGTCCTTCGTATTTTCCTGTAAGCTCCTTAAGGACTCCACCATGGAACTCCCTTCTGTATACAATCTTTGTGGCTTCCTCAGCTTTCGGGTCTTTCTGGCTTGTAATTCCCATGCTTTCAACGATTTCCTTTGCAGGGAATTCTCCGAATTCAGGCACCTTGATAAGGGAAATCAGCTTAATGTTCCTGAGGTCTTCGGTTATTCCGTACTCGCTCAGGTCGGCATCGTAAAGGTCGCGAAGAGCCAGGTAGTCAAAAGGTGCATGAGCAGGCACACTCATAACTATTCCGCTTCCGTTTTCAGGCCTGACAAAAGAGGCAGGAAGGGAAATTACTTTGTCACCTGTAACCGGGTTTGTGAGTTTTATTCCTATTATGGATTTTGCAGGTACGTCTTCAATATACTCGACTGTCCGGTCCGTAAAAGTCAGTTTTCGGAAAGCTTCTTTGCTGACAACCCAGAACTCTTCATTTTCGCCCTGCGTGACCTTTGCTTTTACATAGGTTACGTCAGGATTAACCCATAGATTAGTCACTCCGTACGTAGTTTCCGGCCTGAGGGTTGCACAGGGCAGAACCAGGTCTTTATACCGAAACTTGATCAGAGTATATTCGACAATGGTAGCTTCTTCCCCATGGAGGATATCGTGGTCTTCCACGGGGTTATTGTCGTTCGGGCACCATTTTACCGGATGGGAGCCTTTTACAATCAGGCCCTTTTCTTCAAGCCGGATATACTGCCATTCTATAAATTTCTTGTATGTTGGGTCAGTCGTTGTAAACTTCCGTCTCCAGTCAATGGAATATCCGATATTACGCATTGCTTTTTCGGATTCGCGCTTGAAATAATCAACAATTTTTTCAGGGGTATCGAGCGTCGGCAGGATGTCTCCTGGAATCCCATGGAGGCGTTCATAGACGTCCATGGTCTGAGGGTCCCGATTTGCAATCAGTTCAGCAAGCCCCACAATGGGTGTACCTGTCACATGAAAGCCCATAGGGTACAGCACGTTATACCCGAGCATCCTTTTATGCCTTGCAACAACATCCCCTATTGTAAAAGTCCGGGTATGTCCCGCGTGCAGGTTCCCATTCAGGTAGGGGTAGGGGATGGTTATGAAAAATTTTTCTCGTTTATCGGGCTCGGCCTGAAAAATGTGGCTTTCATTCCACTTTTTTTGCCATTTCTTTTCGATCTCGTGAGGCTTATAATCCTGCTCCATTCGTGTTCACACCCATCGATTATTTTTCTACTATTATTCCTATTGTTATCAATTTTTCAAGTTTTATTTCATTTTTCCGAAGATAGCTTCCCGGATGGCTTCTATACTAGCATCCACAACAATAGGCTCTTCGCAGACGTCAATTACGGTCTGCGGGTCTTTAAGCAGGTGCCCTGTAGTAATACATACAACGGTCTCGTCTCTGCTTATAACACCCATATCAACAAGTTTCTTAAGCCCTGCAACTGAAGCCGCACTTGCAGGTTCGACACCTATTCCTTCAAGCCTTGCAAGGTCTTTCTGAGCTGCAAGGATCTCTTCGTCAGTAACGGATTCTGCAGTCCCTCCTGATTCCCGGATAGCAGCAAGGGCTTTTTTGGCGTTAACAGGATTTCCGATCCTGATTGCTGTTGCAACGGTTTCGGGTTTTTCCTCAGGAGTTATTTCAGGAGCCTCGCTCTTTATGGCTTTTACAATGGGGCAGGAGCCTGCAGCCTGGATTCCGGTCATCTTCGGGAGTGAGTCCGTTATGCCAAGCTTCTTAAACTCCCTGAAGCCCTTCCAAATAGCTGTAATATTTCCTGCGTTTCCTACGGGCAGGACAATTCTGTCAGGTACTTTGAAGCCTAGCTGATCTGCAATCTCAAAACCGATAGTTTTCTGACCTTCCAGCCTGTAGGGGTTGATTGAGTTCAAGAGATATATTTTCTCCTGGGAACATAGGGTGCGTACAAGGGCAAGTGCGTCGTCAAAATTTCCACGAATGCTGAGGACCTTTGCTCCATGCATAAGGGCCTGGGCTACTTTTCCAAGAGCAACTTTTCCTGCAGGCAAAAGTACGATGACAGGAATTCCGGCTTTTGCCCCATAGATTGCAAGGGCTGCTGAGGTATTTCCCGTAGATGCGCAGGCAACGGTGCTCATGCCCAGTTCAAGAGCTTTTGTAACTCCTACGGTCATTCCCCTGTCTTTAAAAGAGCCTGTAGGGTTCATGCCTTCGTGTTTCACATAAAGCTTTTTAATTCCGATTTTCTCAGCCAGGCGGTCGCATTTATAAAGTGGAGTTCCGCCTTCCCTGATAGTTACAGGCTCTCTTTCTATAGGAAGAAGTTTTGCGTACTTCCAGACCGAAGGGCATTCAGTCTTCAATTTTTCCATGTCTATTTTAATTGAGGAATAGTCATAAATAACGTCAAGCAGTCCATCACATTTGCTGCATGTGTAAATTACTTCATCTTTTGAATACTCTGCACCGCATTCGATACATTTGAGATGATACATTAAATTTCTCCTATTTCTGATATTTTGGATTCCAGGTTTTACTTCATACCTGACTAGTGTTAGATAGCCCGAGTTTAGGCAGCATAATCTGGATTTTGGACTAGTACAATATTAGAGTTTAATAATATTTTGTATCCTTAACACTTTACTTACTTTTAAATTCTACTGTTTTCGAGATTGTTATTTTTCCAGTAAATTTATTATATTTCCAGTAAGTTTGATATCGTTTCCAGATAGTAACCTTTTGGCAATAACTCTGAGAACTCAAATTTAAAATAAAATTATAAAATTAATAAATCTAAACACGATATTTCGGTATCCATAACCTAAAATTCTGATTAGGAAAGAAATTTATTTTTTCCAGGTAAACACTTTAAACTTGCCTGCCTGTGATTAAACAATACTCTACTAGAAAGATATGAAATATCGCCTGCAATCTTATACTCCTATATGAAATATCTTTATTCTTTCTTTTTCATCAGCATTTTCCGTAAAATGGAGAAGATATAAAACGGAGACGATGATACTTATCGCAGGTTAACTTATTAATATAATCTTCTAAATAATATTCTGAAAAGTCAATAATTGCATATTCTAGTTTTCTTCAGTCAAACTGGTATTCTTTTACTTCTTTACTGAGGAAGTAACCAAGAACTGTCCTGATCAGTACAACCGTACCCAGTACTGAAAGATCCTGCATAGTCGGGTTTCTCAGGGTTCCAAGAATAGCAACTACGATATAAAACTCAAGTCCGAAGAGTATTTTATTCGTAAGTTCCTTCCTTATTGTTTCGAGGTTCTGAGACTTTTTTAATGTTTCAGAGAATAAAATCTGAATTGTTGCCCTTAATCCTCCATAGATAATAATAGTTGTCCCTATTGCTTCGAAAATCCATTCAAAATAGAGCAGGAAATTGTTAAACAATCCAGATAACAACCTTTTATCACTCTCCAGAAAGTAAATACTGGAATTAACTTACTGGAATTAGCTTACTGGAATTAACTTACTGGAATTAACTTACTGGAATTAACTTACCGGAATTAATTTACTGGAATTAGCTTACTGGAATTAGCTTACTGGAATTAGCTTACTGGAATTAGCTTACTGGAGTTTGCTTAAACTTGTAGTCAACTTTCAGTCAAATTAATATCTTTAACTTCTTTACTCAGGAAGTAGCCAAGAACTGTCCTGATTACTACGATAGCTCCGACAAGTAACAGATCATCTGCTGTAGGGTTTCTTACAGTTACGATTATATCACCAACTATTAACAGTTCAAGAGTGAAGAGTATTTTGTTTGTAAACTCTTTCCTTATTTGTTCATATTTGTAGGGTTTTTTGAAGGCTTCCAGAAGTAGAATTTTAGTTGCAGCCTTTAATCCTGCGTATACTACAAGAAGTGCACTCACAAGCTCGAAGAATCTAACAAAAATCTCCAGGATCACACTTGTAAGTTCAAGTACCATTCTTACCATTCCAAAAGTACTTGCTTTAGAATAAACTTAATCTCAAAAATTAGGGTTCTTATTTATATAGAAAAAGTTTTGAAAATTTCGTCCGGAACTTTTATTGTATTCTTTATGTATTCTTTATGTATTATTTATGTATTCTTTATGTATTCTTTATATATTCTTTATATATTCTTTATTTAATATATATTCTTTACTTAATATATCTTTTATCCCATAGATATATCGCTCAAAAAGCCTTATTTCTGCCAACTAAAAGTTCAATATAAAATATTTATTCCGGCGATAGAACACCGGAGTGTAAAAATCAAAGTATTAGTTTACTTTCTCTCAGCATTTCCCGATTGTAGTCCCGGAATTTCCCCGTGAACCAGAACGTATGTTTTGACAGCATTAGGAGCTCCAAGCAGGAGTTTTCTAATCCTGTTATAAACACTCGGGTATTTCTGAGCGTCAAGTTCTCCGAGGAGGTCTGCCAGGATCTTTACCAGCGGGATATGATAATTTGATTCCATCTGGTCTATGTTTGCAAAGGCATTGAGCATGTTGACCGTACTGTACTCATTCACAGGGGTTAGCTTTCTCAGGATTTCTGCAAAAAGCGCCCTGCCTTCTTCAGTCTGAAGTGATTTTTTCCTGTTGCGAGCAAAGCTTCCATAAAGTGCACGCTGGTCATTTGTCTGCTCGATTCTGAAAGCATCTGATCTTTCCATTTCCCTGACAAGTTCCACTGCGTCAACGCTACTGTTGCTTCCTATTACGGAGAGGAAAGCTTCCCAGGCAACGAGGTTTTTCT
>Ga0074193_1003771_pt1 | contig 10502 bp, 8 predicted proteins | sample EPASupsiteHSE605_FD_64523 | JGI IMG/M metagenome (GOLD analysis project Ga0074193, IMG submission 64523) | Bioremediated contaminated groundwater from EPA Superfund site, New Mexico - Sample HSE6-05 | ecosystem: Environmental > Aquatic > Deep subsurface > Groundwater > Contaminated ...
ATGCATGAAGCTGCTCGGTGCTTAGGGTGTGATATTAACACATATCAGGTTAAAGTAGAGACAGCTTATTGTAAAGATTGTGGGTATTGTAAGGAAGTTTGCGGACTAGGAGTCTATGAACAATCGAGCTCCTTTAATGAGCAGGGTTATCTGCCAATGGCTGTTACAGTAACCGATAATTGCGTTGGCTGCCTGAAATGTTCTATGATCTGTCCGGATTTTGCCATATCTGTAGAGTGAACTCGTTCAACTAAAGTTGAACATAGAGACTATCGTCACCGAAGCAGAGTGCGGGGTACCACTTCCACTTGCTTGAAGAAGTGGGAGTCTTACGATTGGATAAAGCTATATCCATTTCCGAGACTCCCACTTCGCTGAAGCAGGGGTCTTTGGAAACTCTGGCTTCCCAAAGATGTTCATTTTGGTTGAACGAGTCACTCACGTGATGTTTCACGATATAATAAGCAGTTTGTACAAGGAGGAGTAATCTATGTTTGAAAATTTTAGTACAGATGAAATCATCTCTCGGGGAAAAGCGGCGCTAATGAACACTTATAACCAAGCTCCGATAGCCTTAATGAAAGGTGAAGGAGTCTATGTATGGGATGCAGATCAGAAGCGTTATCTGGATTTTGTATAAATATGAAGTAGTTTCCTTAACGAGTTCTTTTCATGGGCGGACATTAGCGACCTTAACGGCCACTGGACAGCCTAAGTATCATAAAGATTATGAGCCCCTACCGGTGGGATTTTCCTATGTTGACTTGAATGACCTAAAGGCTCTGGAAAGTGCAGTAAACGAGAACACAGCAGCAGTGCTGATTGAGCCGATCCAAGGGGAAGGTGGGGTTAATCCAGCAACCGAAGAGTTTCTACAAAAATCCCGTGAATTGTGTGATCGACACAATGCCTTGCTTATTTTTGATGAAGTGCAGTGCGGGGTTGGAAGGACGGGAAAGTTATTTTCCCATCAATGGAGTGGAGTGACGCCGGATATCATGACTTTAGCAAAAGCACTTGCAGGTGGACTTGCCATTGGGGCGATAATGAGCACAGCAAAGGCCGCTGCCGCGTTTGAACCTGGGGATCATGGTACGACCATTGGAGGAAACCCTCTTGCAATGGCAGCAGGTTGTGCGGTACTTGATGTAATGTTAGCCGATGGATTTTTTAAAGGTGTATTAGAACGTTCAGAGTATTTACGTCAAGGGTTAGACAAATTAGCAGCAAAATATGGTGTAGAGGGAAAAGTGCGCGGTCAGGGAATGATGTTGGGGCTGACTATAGGTGAAAAGGCTCCTCTAATAGTGAACGAGTGTCGTAAAAATGGCCTTTTGATTAATTGCGTAGGAGGCAAAACATTTCGTTTTCTGCCGCCATTAACTGTGGAGAAAGCAGAAATAGATGAGGCTTTGGCCATAGTGGACGAAACTTTTTCCATGGTTTTTTAATAAGCTGATTATATAGTTCATCTTGATCTAATATCTCTAAATCCTGAATACGAATATGTATAATTCCTTCCATAAGAATGTGTGAGATCTGAAAGGTTACTTGAAAAGTATGATGAAAAAATTTGTAAGAGAGATAGCGTAAGGGGCGAGAAAATGATAAATTTCCTACACTATATTCAAACTGTTGATACCCATACAATGGGAGAACCAACTCGTATTATTACTGGTGGCATCCCACGGATATTGGGGAAAACAATGATGGAGAAGAAGGAATATATGGAAAATGAATTGGATTGGCTGAGAAAAACTTTGATGAATGAACCAAGAGGACATAAAGATATGTTTGGGGCTATAATAATTGATCCGTGTTCAGTGGAGTGTGATCTGGGAGTAATTTTTATGGACAGTAAGGGATACCTTAATATGTGCGGCCATGGAACGATTGGAATAGTCACCGCTGCAATCAATTTAGGTATTATCCCTTACAAGACGGTAATCAAGTTAGACACACCTGCAGGTGTAGTAGAATGTAAAACCGAAATAAGTAATAATGTAGTAACTAAAGTGACTTTCACCAGTGTTCCATCCTTTACACTCTACCAAGATGTCAATGTTGAAGTTCCGGAATTCGGACTAATCAGAATGGATGTCGCCTTTGGGGGGAATATATTTGGTATTGTGGACGCAACAATGTTTGATTTAAAGCTTGTTCCCGATGAACAACAAAGGTTAACTTCGCTGGGAATGACAATACTAAGAGCAGCAAATGAGCAGTTGTCTGTCCAACATCCTTGGATTATCGGAATTAATACCATTGAATTACTGGAATTTAGTCTTCCTTCAACTAGTGAAGGAGTTAATTATCGTAATGTTGTTGTCTTTGGTAACGGACAAATCGATCGATCCCCTTGTGGGACAGGAACTTGTGCTAAAATGGCTGTTCTCTATAGAAAAGGGAAATTAAATATAGGAAAATACTTTTTTCATCAGGGTATAATTAATACAGTGTTCACAGGGAGGGTATTAGAAGAAAAAGCTGTAGAACAGTATAAGGGGATTATAGCTGAAATAACCGGCTCAGCCTGGATAACCGGTATGCATCAGTTTATTATTCAAGATAAAGATCCATTCCCCCAAGGGTTCTCCATAAGCTCATAAAAGAGTTTTAATCAACTATTTCAGAGAACAATTAGCGTAGGCCCCATTTTATAAAGCCTTTTAGGCAATCATATTCTTTGTTGGAAACCTGTATGGATGGCTTAATTGTTGGTGAAATTCTTGAAAAACCCGCAATGATTGAAGAATTTCCAGGTTATAAACAGAAGAAGGAGATGAAGTGGGCTTAAAGAACAGCATTCCTGATTAGGTAGCCGGATATCATTCAAAGATTGATGAAGGGCGTACTTGCGTACGAAAGAGAAACTGTTGCATTTAAGGGATGTGCCTGAGTGGGTTGAGTTAGTAAAATTTAATACATAGTAAGCATCGGTTCCTATACTTTGTAAAGTATAGGGGTATTTTTTGACCAATTTTACTTTTTCGCCATGTTTCGCCGTCAATTTATACTATAGTGTCTGAAGAACCTTCCAAATTTGAGCTTGGGGATTTTGGCTATCATGTTGGCAGTCGCTTAATAATATTAAAAGAAAGTGTGGTTAGAATTATGTATTTCAATTGTAAGCCTTCGATGTATTAGCCCAAAGTTTTCATAAGAATTATTAATTTTTAACCTTAATAATATTATTACTTTAATTGCTATACTCTAGTGGAGTAATTTTTTTGGAGGCATACAGGAATGATAGAACAGAACAGACAATATGGATATCTTAATCCCAGTAATAAAGTAAAAGTCCGCATGATGAAAGGACAGAATATTGCAGGATTTCCCATCGGCATCATATATATTGACGATGTGTATTATCCAATGATGCCGGGTAACATCGTAAACGGTTATACATTTGATTTTCCTGTGAGGTTAAAAGCAGTAACGGGACTTGACATTCCGAATTTGTTCAGCGCCGGAGATGACGTGTTCTTTCAGATCATGAAGGCCTGTGAAGAGTTAAAAAAGGAGGGCGTGCGCGCCATCAGCTCCGCATGCGGTTTCTTTGGCAATTATCAGGACAGGGTGGCAGCGGCAATAGATATACCTGTTGCCATCTCAAGTCTGGTACAGCTTCCTTGGGTAGCGTCATTGCTCAAACCTGGGCAGTCAATCGGCGTACTGACGGCTGATAAGGCATCCCTAACGGAAAAGCTTCTGAATGCCTGCAGCGTCTCCGATGAACTGAAGAAACGATTAATTATCAAAGACTTACGTCATGAACAGGAATTTTCCTGTATCCTGGAAGGACGCGGTGAATTCGACAATGGCATCGTGGAACAGGAAGTAGTTGGCAAGGCACTTGAAATCATCGAAGGGAATCCTGATACGGGTGCCATATTATTGGAATGCTCTGACATGCCGCCGTATGCTTATGCATTACAGGCAGCAACACAGCTTCCGGTGTTTGATTTTACGACGTTAATCAAGTGGCTGCATTCTGCGGTATGCCAAACGCCGTATTATGGATTTATCTAGGAAAACACGTTTTATACAATAAATATAATATAAGAAATGTTTACTGTATTATTGAGAACAAGCACATTTTCTATTCAACCATTTGCAAGACTCCCACTTCGATGAAGCTGGGGGGCTTTGGAAACTCTGCTTCCCAAAGATGTTCATTTTGGTTGAACGAGTCACTCACGTGATGTTTCACGATATAATAAGTAGTTTGTTACTTTAATGTCTGTTAGTTAGCAGGGAAATAAATTGATAAAGGTAAACAACGTTCGAACCCGCATTTTAATACGGGTTCATTCTTCTTTGGTATAGATTTTAGAGACGGACGGCTTTAGCTAAACATTGGAGGCTTGGGATAGTATCCTAGGGGGCGTAAAAAGATCCGATTATTATAGGAATTTGTATTAAAATATAACATTGACAAGAATATTTGGAGTTGATAGAATCAAGTTGCTCGCCATGCGGAATAGAGGTTCGCAATGCGGACAATGCTGCTTGGTTCAGTCGAGTTTTTGACGAAGTGTAATGAAAGGAGTTGTAAATTGGAGCATATCCAGTCAATTGAAAAGGCATTTGCCTTGTTAGAAAGGTTTTCTCATAGAAAAAAGGAGTACAGTGTTACTGAGTTAAGTCAGGATCTAGGGTTGCCTCGTCCTACGGTTAGCAGAATTATTGGTACATTAGTAGGCCTGGGTTACCTTAAACAGAATTCGGAGACAAAACGATACGCTTTAGGTTTGAAGTTTCTTCCTCTAGCTAGTATCGTACAAGAAAGTTTTGTCCTTCGTGATATAGCTACACCGGTTCTGCATAGACTTCGTGATTTACTGGGTGAGACAGTGTATATAAACGTTAGAGATGGATATGACAGGGTGTGTATAGAATCATTTCAGGGACTGGAACAGGTACGGACATTTGTGCAAATTGGCCAAAGGTCACCTCTACATATGGGAGCCGATTCCCTGATGCTTCTAGCGTCGTTATCGGATGAAGAATTAGATGAATACCTTAAAAATGTTAAATTAATCCCGTATACGGAAAACACAATTGTGAATCCCGATGTGTTGGTGGCCAAGATCAGAGAGGCTAAAGAGAAGGAATATACATATAGCAAAGGGGAGTACCATCCAGGAAGTGCTTGTCTTTCAGCCCCTGTTAAGGATAGGGCGGGGATCATAGTTGCCAGTATAGCGGTATCGTTTCCAACTTCAAGGGCTGTGCCGAGGTATGTTGATCAATACAGATCTTCAATTATTAACGCAGCTAAGGAAATTTCAACACTAAATGGATATGAACATCAAGTAGAGTAGGCCGACTCATTGTGAATAAACAGTCAATATTGAATAAGAAATTGGAGGGGTTTTATGTGACAGATGGTGAAAAGAAAGTAGTAGGCATTCTAGTTAGCATTGGTGCAGTGGCTCTGTCGCTATTCATCGTCTCTACCTCACTTGTAGTTCCGCTAACGGCAATGATTCAGCGAGCCGTTGTCCTAACATTAAGTCTTGTAGTTATCTTTCTAAAATTTCCTATCTATAAGAACAGCCAGAATGCGGTACTGAAGTGGGTCAATTACCTGTGGATAATAGCCGCTATTGTAATCGGAGGCTATGTAGTACTTAACTTTGAGGCTTTAGTCAACCGGATGGGGGCTCCCAATACCATTGATCAAATCCTGGGTGCTTTATGTATAATAATGGTGTTGGATGCCACTCGACGTGCGATCGGCTGGCCGCTACCTATAGTAGTATCCATATTTTTAATTTATACATTTTATGGGCACTTAATTCCAGGTCAATTTGGTCACAGAGACTATAACTTCGCACGTGTAGTCAATCAAATGTATATGACTACTGAAGGAGTGTACGGTGTTCCGCTCGGTGTTATTGTAACCATTGTGTTCCTGTTTATCTTGTTCGGGTCCTTTCTGGAAAGAAGTGGCGGTGGGAGTTCCTTTATTAACTTTGCTATTTCAGTGGCTGGTCGTGCCAAAGGTGGACCTGCAAAAATTGCCATTATCGGCAGCGGCTTAATGGGCATGATCTCAGGCAGTAGTATCGCTAATGTAGCCACAACCGGTACACTAACTATTCCATTGATGAAAAAAGTGGGCTACCGACCTGCATTTGCGGGATCTGTAGAGGCAGCGGCTTCTACAGGAGGACAACTAATGCCCCCGATCATGGGAGCAGGGGCTTTTATAATGTCCGAGTTTACCCAGATACCCTACTTGGTAATCATCGGCGCAGCTGCTATACCAGCTTTTTTGTACTACTTTAGTCTATACATGAGTGTTCATTTTGAGGCACTACAGACAGGGATGGAAGGGCTGCCTGAAGAGGATATCCCCAAGTTGAAAGATGTTGCCCGGCAAGGTTGGATCTATATAGTACCTTTGTTAGCCTTGATTGTTACCCTAGTTAGGGGTTATAGCCCGGGTCGAGCCGCTTTTATCGGAATGGTGTTCTTGATTGTGGCTGCAATGGCACGAGTTTCAACCAGAATGAAATTACAAGACTTTTGGGATGTTTTTAAGGATGCTGGGGAAGGCGCCGTCTCAATAGCTGCGGCCTGTGCCAGTGCGGGTATTATCGTTGGTGCAGTGAGTATGACGGGGCTGGGTGTTAAATTCTCTGCCGTTATCGGTACCATGGCTGAGGGTAATTTAGTAGCGGCTCTTATCCTAACCGCCCTTGCCTGTTTAATCTTGGGCATGGCTTTACCGACTACTGCAAACTATATTGTACAAGCTTCCGTGACTGCTCCGGCCTTGATAGCACTGGGTATCCCAATCTTGCCGGCACATCTATTTGTATTCTACTTTGGAGTATTTGCAGACATTACTCCACCTGTTGCCTTAGCAGCCTATACAGCAGCAGGTATCGCCGATGCCGACCCTATGAAGACCGGGCTATATGCTTCCAGGAATGTAATGATAGGCTACCTTATACCTTTCTTGTTTGTATTCTACCCAGCCCTTTTGGGCGAAGGCTCTACCATAGAAGTTATCTTGACAACTGCTTCTACCCTGTTCGGCGTTGTGGCCATGTGCGCTGCATGGACAAATTACCTGTACCGCAAATGTAATATCTTAGAACGACTGCTGCTGATCGTAAGTGCCGTTCTTCTCGTCTGGCCTGAACATCTCACTGATTTCGTCGGGTTGCTTTTATTGATAACACTGTATCTCACACAGAGGTTCGTTAATAAACAGCGTGGATTATCAACGGGGGCATGATTTATTTCTCGAGTATCCGCTATGAGCAGCCAGGCTTATTGAAGGGGGTGATGTGGGAGAAAAACAGCCGTATCATAGATCACCTTTTATTAAATTATAGGGAGGGGAAAGTAAATGATTAAGAAGTCTAAAAAAATCACCGCAATAGTTCTAACTTTGGGTTTACTCCTAAGTGTTGGCTTGACAGGTTGTGGCAGTTCTACCCCCAGCAGTGGAAGCAAAGAGAAAACGGATGCTCCTAAAAAGATAGTGAACATGTCTATTTCCACAGGCGCAAGCAGTGGTACCTACTATCCCTTGGGGACGGCCTTTGCCACTGCCTGGACATCGGCCAATATCGGGGTTAATTTCACCCCTGAAGCAACTGGCGGCTCTGTCGAGAATGCCCGTTTGATTGGCAACAAGCAAACAGAAGTTGGGTTTGTAGAATCCCTGATTGCTGACTGGGCCTATAAAGGGAGCGAAGCTTTCAAGGATAATAAGATTGAAAGCATTCGTGGTTTGATTGCCCTTTATCCAAACACAATGCAAACAGTCGTCAAAGCAGATTCCGGAATTAATACCTATGCCGACCTCAAAGGCAAAAAGGTCGCAGTAGGGATCCAGGGTGGTTCCACCCCGATAAATATGCAGGCTGTTCTTGAGGTCTATGGATTAAGTTTTAATGATATAAAGCCTCAGTACTTGGCCTACGGACCTTCCATGGATCTTCTGAAAGATGGTCAGGTTGATGCAGTGCTGGTCGATGCAGGCGCACCGAATTCCTCAATCATTGACATCAGCACTCAACATAAGGTTAAAATTTTGTCAATCGATCCAGAAAAAATTAAAAAGATCATAGAAAAATATCCGTACTTTGCGGACGTCACTGTTATACCTAAAGGCACATACAAAGGTATCGATGAGGATATTACCACGACTGGTTCTTTAGCCACTCTGTGTGTTCAAGCTGATTTGCCGGAAGATGTCGTATACAACATGACTAAAACCCTTTTCGAAAAGAAGGACGAGATTGTTAAAGTCCACGAAAAAGGCAATAGTATTGATCTCAAGACGGCTGTGAATGGTTTCTCCATTCCATTACATCCAGGTGCTGAGAAATATTACAAAGAAAAAGGTGCTATAAAATAAGAGAATGATTGAGTGCAATCAGCCGATTGCTCGGCAGTTCTTTGGCTTACCGATTATTTCAGTGATTAACGCGGGCGTCCGAGTGGCCGCCCGCATTACCAAAAATAAACGAGTTGGGGTAAATTGGAACCAAGCGTACAGTAAAAAACTAAGCACATCCAGTTGTTTTTGGTGATTGATCTAACATTGTAGAACCCACCTTGGGACAGGTTCGCTTAAGAAAACAGGCATTGGGACAGGGGCCTCCCTAGGTCAGTTAAGGACGGCCAAGATTAGGACTTTATGATGAGAAAGTTTCCCGTCACAAAGTAGGTAGTCTATTGCTCGGGCAAAGCTTCCACTCAATGCCTTGTAGGTGAACCAATTCAAGGTTTTGAAATAGTAGAGAAAGAGAGCTATGATTCCCAAAAACCCAATCTATAGAAAACATAGACCTTTTCCAGCGAAGATCTCGAAGAATGTCGAGTTAACGTTACTTTGATAACACTGAAAAATACCCTTAACCAATTCAGATACACTTAATTAAATTATTCTTAAATTGTTTACGAAGCGAAACAAGAGTGGAGTTGGTAATATTGCAGAATAAATCTAAATTGATCCAGGGTAACCAAGCGATTGCAGAAGGAGCGTTGTATGCAGGAGCTAGATTTTTTGCTGGCTATCCGATCACTCCATCATCGGAAATAGCAGAGGAGTGTTCTAAGCGCTTGCCTAAACTGGGCGGTGTTTTCATGCAGATGGAAGACGAAATTGCCAGTATTGCAGCGGTGGTTGGAGCATCGTTAGGGGGAGCGAAATCGTTCACAGCGACTAGTGGACCAGGCTTTTCTCTAATGCAGGAAAACCTAGGCATGGCTATAATGGCCGAGGTGCCGTGCGTTATTGTCAATGTGCAGCGCTCGGGACCGAGCACGGGATTAGCAACTAAGCCAGCCCAAGCAGACGTTATGCAGATCCGTTGGGGCCGGCATGGTGACCAAACGTTGATTGCTCTAAGCCCAGCTACAGTGCAAGAGTGTTTTTCACTTACTGTCCAGGCGTTTAACCTTGCGGAGCGCTTCCGGGTACCGGTTGTATTAGCGGCTGATGAAATTGTAGCTCATATGAGGGAAAGTATTAGTTTGCCTGAAACAGGGGAATTGGCAGTTATAGATCGTAAGAAGCCCACTTGTGATCCGGCAGACTATAAGCCCTTTTTACCTGAAGAAGACGGGATTGCTCCTTTAGCAAGCTACGGAAGTGACTATGTTTTCCATGTGACAAGCTCGATGCATGGGCCGGAGGGTGTCAGTAACAACAACCCGGCAAATGCGGCATGGCGAGTGGATCAATTGCATCGTAAGCTTGAACGATATCGTGAAGAAATTGTACTTACCCGACATTATGAAACTGAGGGAGAACTGGATGTTCTGCTGATAGCTTTTGGAATTACCACTCGGGTGGCACGTGCTGCAGCCCAAGAGGCGCGAAGCCGAGGTATCAAGGCGGGGGTGCTCCAATTAATTACTTTGTGGCCTTTCCCGCATCAGGAAATCGAGAAGCTGGCTAAAAAAGCAAAGTCCGTCGTAGTGGTTGAAATGAACTATAGCGGACAAGTAGCAGGAGAAGTGGAGCGGGTTCTCGATTCCCGGGATAAGCTAAAACGGGTGAATAAATATAACGGAGAAATTATTAAGCCTGCGGACGTGCTGGCAGTCTTATAAAACTGGATTCCATTGCATCTTTAACAAAGATTAATTAGGAGGTGGTTAAGTGACAAACGTGGATGGCAAAAAATTCTTAAGAAATAACGTTATGCCTCATATGTGGTGTTCCGGCTGCGGCAATGGCATTGTCTTGAGCGCCTTGTTGCGGGCTTTTGAAGAATTAGGCTATAAGAACGAAGATACTGTGGTAGTAACAGGTATAGGCTGCTGGGGCAAAGCCGATGACTATCTCACCACAAACGCACTCCATACCACGCATGGACGTGCTTTGGCTTTCGCCACAGGTGTGAAGGCAGTTAATCCTAAGTTGCACGTTGTAGTTCTGATGGGCGATGGAGACAGTGTGACGATAGGGGGTAATCACTTTATCCACGCTGCGCGCCGTAACATTGACCTAACGGCCATCGTGG
>Ga0074193_1003773_pt1 | contig 10492 bp, 7 predicted proteins | sample EPASupsiteHSE605_FD_64523 | JGI IMG/M metagenome (GOLD analysis project Ga0074193, IMG submission 64523) | Bioremediated contaminated groundwater from EPA Superfund site, New Mexico - Sample HSE6-05 | ecosystem: Environmental > Aquatic > Deep subsurface > Groundwater > Contaminated ...
AAATCATTCACGAAACCTAAATCTCAGCCTGTTCGTGTAACCTCTGACTTTGAGCAAAATCAGAAACAAAAGGACAGAAGGACCCAAGCTAAACCAGCTCAAGTACAAAAAACTGTTGTAGAAAAAAATACTACCCCGTCTCAAATAAAGGAAAAGCTTGTTCGTGATTCTCAGATATATTATAATGAAAATGATACGTTTGTATCTTCCAAACCAGTTTATACAGCCCGGCAGCTTCCACAAAAACATAAACTAACTGCTGAGGAAAAGGCAGAACGTCATGCAAATGATAGCATAAATAAAAATGAAAAGTTCTCAAATTTGGCTGTTCGGTTAATTCTGTTTGGTCAAAAATATTTTTCCAGACCTAATTCGAAGATTTTTACACGCTTTATTGATAAAGTATATCGTGATTTTCTGGTATTTGTGATTATCATCATTGTGATTTATTTTTCTATAAATCTGATTATCATTACATTTCTTGTAATTGTGAGTCGGTTAATTAAAGATTTTAGATCTTCCCGAAGAGCAAAATATCAAATGCTTTATAATGAGATTATTGCTAATTTTTTATTTGATGATTCTTATACAACAGAAGTGCCAGAGAGTTTAGGAGCGTTTCATTCTAAATTTCAGCGAAATATTTTTATTGATGAATTGATGAAATTGAGTACAGATTTAGCCGGAGAAGCGTTAGATCGTTTAAAACAACTTTACTATAATCTGGGACTGGATGATGATACAATGAAAAAAGTAGAAAGTTGGCGTTGGCATATCAGAGCGAAAGGATATAAAGAAGCTACGCGAATGGAGGTTTACAGAGCTGCATCAAAGATTGAAAAATACCTGAACAGTAAAAACGAAATTACTCGTTCCGAAGCAGGTTTAGCATTGATTCAGCTTAACAAACAATATCCGTTTGAATTTCTTGAGAAAATTCAACGTCCACTTACGTTATGGGATCAGATAAACATTCACACCCTTATTAATAAGAATAAGATTGAAATTCCGGACTTTGGCAGATGGCTTCAAATGAATAACTTATCAGTTGTATTATTCGCTATTCGAATGATTCGAATCTTTGAACAAACTCATAATGCACCCTATATACTGGATTTACTTGATAGTAAAAATTGCAGTATTCGAAAAGAATCGATACGGGCAATTGCCCAATTTGGATACATTGATGCAATCTATAAGCTCATAGAAATCTATCCTTTTGAGAAGGAAGAAAATCAATTGGTTATACTCGAGGCATTTAAGAGTATTCCGGATGAATCTACTTATGAATTATTAATTCCGATTCTGGAAGGTAATTCAGAACACCAATTTAAGATGCTGGCGGCAAGAGCTCTTTTAGCTTCAGGTGCAAAAGGAAGAGCAATTCTTCAAAGCTTATTAGCTCAGGCTGACACTCATACACAAAAAGTTATTCATCACGTATTTGATACCAGAATCTGATTATGTTTAATTTCTTTGATATATTACAGTTTATTGTTGACAATGTCATCTTTATTTATGTAGTGGCAATTTGTTCTACATATATCTTTCTCTCAATTATGTCAGCAATTTATTTGTCAAAGTATATCCGTAAAAATAGTTTTATCGATTATACCTCTATTATTTCATCACCACTAGCTCCTTCTGTTTCAATTATCGCTCCGGCTTATAACGAAAGTAAAACAATCATTGAGAATGTGCGAGCCCTAATGTCATTGTATTATCCTAATTTTGAGGTGATTATTGTTAATGACGGGAGTACGGACAATTCACTTGATTTATTAATTAAAGAATATAATCTGGAGCCTGTGAATTATGCATCTAATGATCATATTGAAACACAATTTGTTCGAAATATTTATAAATCCCGTAATAAGTCCTTTGGAAATCTGATTGTTATTGATAAAGAAAATGGAGGGAAAGCTGATTCTTTGAATGCAGGTTTAAATGTAGCAAACAAAGAATATTTTGTAGCGATTGATGTGGATTCAATTATTGACCCGTATGCATTATTGAAGATTGCAAAACCATTTCTGGAGGAGAAAGATAAAAAAATTATTGCTACCGGAGGAGTTATTCGGATTGCGAATTCCTGTGTAATTAATAACGGTCAGGTATTAGAAGTAAAGCTTCCAAATAAATTTCTGGCACGTATGCAGGTATTAGAATATACACGTGCATTTTTAATGGGACGTATGGCATGGAGTGCTTTGGATGGTTTATTACTTATTTCTGGTGCGTTAGGGATGTTTAATAAAGAGATCGCAATAAAATGTGGAGGTTATTTAACTTCAACGGTAGGAGAGGATATGGAACTCGTGGTTCGTATGCGTAGTTTTATGGTGAAAACAAAACAAAAATATAAAGTAGCATACGTACCTGATCCATTGTGTTGGACTGAAGTACCTGAAAGTATCAAAATTCTTGGACGTCAAAGGAATAGATGGACCCGGGGTACAATTGATACCCTGTTCATTCATCGTAAAATGTTTTTCAACCCCAAATATGGATTAATGGGAATGCTGAGTTATCCATTCTGGTTCTTTTTTGAATGGTTGGCCCCATTAGTTGAAACGTTTGGGATTTTTTATTTTCTACTAATGGCGTTGTTAGGTCAGATTCACTGGTCATTTTTTATGCTATTACTCCTGTTTGTGTATGTATTTGCGCTTTCGTTTTCAACATATTCGCTTTTGTTTGAGGAACTTACATATCATAAGTATGAAAAGAAGCGTGAAGTGTTACGGCTGTTTTTAATAGCTTTTCTTGAACCGTTTTTATATCACCCCTTGATCGTGTGGTTTGCAATTAAAGGAAACTGGGACTTTTTTGTGAATCGTCAGCGTGCGTGGGGTAAAATGGAACGTAAGGGCTTTGAATCCAAATAAATTAGATTTCTGATTGTAAATATTGGTAGATTAAATTGAACTCAGTTGGTGCAAACCATTTAATTTCTTGATCCCTCTTAAACCATGTTAATTGACGTTTGGCATATCGTCGAGAGTTTGTTTTGATGTCATTAATGGCTTGTTCTATTGATATATCTCCATTCATTGCATTATATATTTCACGGTATCCAACGGTATTTAATGCATTGAGATACCGATATTCATAGAGTGATTCAACTTCTTTTAGCAAACCCGTTTCCAACATCATATCTACACGTAAATTTATGCGATTGTATAATATCTCCCTGTCCTGATTTAAGCCAATTTTAATAATTCGAAATGGCCGTTTGTGCGTCATATTTTTTCGTAGAGATGAGTATGTTTGCCCCGTAGTTTCACATACTTCAATTGCTCTTTGCAATCGTTTTGGATTTGTAAGATTTACAATACTATAATATTCAGGATCAAGTTCTTTTAACCTTTTTTTTAGAGATTCGATCCCTTCAGTTTCGTATTGCTCAATTATTTGTTTTCGTAGTTCAGGACTAGGGTCGGGTAAGTCGTCAATCCCTTTACAAACAGCATCAACATATAAACCAGAACCGCCAACCATTACTGCAATGTTATCTTTTTCGAAGAGTTTATCGAGTAACAATAATACATCCTGTTCGAATTTATATACATTATATGGATCAAAAATAGAGAGATGTGCTATAAAATGATGCTTGACTGTATTTAGCTCATTTAAAGAAGGGCGGGCTACTCCAATATTGAGTTCTTTGTAGAATTGACGTGAATCAGCTGAAAGAATTTCACAGCCAAATTGTTGCGCAATTTGGATTGCTACTGCTGTTTTTCCTACAGCAGTAGGCCCAACCACTACAATCAGAGTTTTAGATTGCATCAGGGATTTGTTTTACTGGTTTTAATCCAAGTTTTGCGGCTCTGGCAAGCATGAAATGAATTGCTTCAGATCGCTCGTTGTGAATATCTCCATCCAGAATAGCGTCTTTGATGGCATTTTTAATAATTCCCACTTCTTTACATGGTTGAAGGTTAAAATATTCCATGATTTCTTCACCACTAACAGGAGGTTGGAAATTCCGAACTCTGTCTTTTTCTTCAATTTCTTTTAGCTTTACTCTTACCAGCTCAAAATTCCGTAAATATTTTTTTACTTTTTCCTGATTTTTAGAGGTAATATCTGCCGAACAAAGAGTCATTAAATCATCAATCTCGTCACCCGCATCAAAGAGTAAACGCCTTACAGCCGAATCAGTGACTATATCTTCAGACAGGACAATTGGACGTAAATGAAGGAGAACAAGTTTCGTAACATATTTCAACCGATCATCGAGGGGGAATTTCATTCTGCGAAAAATACGAGCAACCATCTTTGTTCCAAGGATTTCATGTCCGTGAAAAGTCCAACCAATTCCAGTTACATATTTTTTTGTTTGTGGTTTTGCGATATCGTGAAATACTGCTGACCAACGGAGCCAAATATTCTCAGAAACATCACAAACATTGTCAAGAACTGCTAGCGTATGATAAAAATTATCTTTATGTCCCTTTCCTTCAATGGTTTCAACTCCTTTCAGAGCTTGAAGTTCCGGTAGAATAATATTAAGTAATCCACATTTTTCCAAGAGTTTAAAACCTATAGAGGGACGGGGAGATGCAATCATTTTCGTCAACTCATCATAAATTCGTTCCTGAGAGATAATTGATATACGCTCCTTGTTACGTTCAAGAGCAGCAAATGTTTTATCTTCAATATGAAACGAAAGTTGCGTTGCAAAGCGAATAGCACGAAGCATTCGTAACGGATCATCCGAAAACGTTATGTCAGGGTTGAGAGGTGTGCGGATAGTCTTTGTTTCAATGTCCTGTATGCCACCAAAAGGGTCAACAAGCGTGCCGTAGTCTTCTTTATTCAGACTTATTGCCAATGCATTGATGGTGAAATCGCGTCGCTTTTGGTCATCTTCCAATGATCCGTTTTCTACTATTGGTTTTCTGGAATCATGACTGTATGATTCTTTTCGGGCTCCTACAAATTCTATTTGCCATTCTTTATCTCTCCAACGGGATGTAAACATTGCGGTGCCAAAATTTTTATACTGGTTTACACGAGGATTTCCTTTCATTTGTGAAGCCACTTCACATGCCAGTTCAATACCGCTGCCAACCACTACGATGTCAATGTCAACAGATGGGCGATTTAATATAATATCGCGAACAAAACCACCAACAACGTAAGCTTTCACACCAGTTTTACGGGCAGTTTCTGAAACGAGTTGAAATACAGGATGCTTGAGATGTTTTTCCAAGAGCAGTGAATTTTGTGCAAAACTACTTAGTTTTCTGGTTCAAACAAAGCAGTTTGTGTTTACACTATTGGGTTTTTAGATACGTTAATATATTATCTCTAATCAAAGAATTTCCATTGTACTCCAAATTTTAATGCTCTGTCCTGTAATGGATAATGAGGCGTTACAATGTAATTAAAACCTCCAGCACCGGCTGCCACGTTTTGGATCTTAAAAAATAACGTTGCTCGCTTAATCAGCACATTCAAAAAGATGTCAGCATAAACAAAATTACCGGTTTTAATTTTATTTTGTGTTGAAAAATCCTGTAATGCAGGAATGTAAACATTGCTATATGTTGAGGTCATGTAAAACCATTCAATACCGGGTTGAACAAAAAGAGCTTTCTTAAACCATCTGTAGTTGAAGAAGATTGATTGTTGAATTTGAAATTCGGGTAAAACGATACCAGACTTCTGACTGCTTTTTTGATAGAGTAATTGAGTTCGTATTTTCATTCTTCCAATATGGAGATTGTATTCTATTTGAGCCTGGATCAGATTTATTTGCTCGGCATTTACTTCTGGAATTCCTGTTTCATTTAGATAAACATAATCTTGAATGTTATTATAGTTAAGTGATGCACCAAGTTTCTCGGAAGTGTACCCAAAACTTAACCGGCTTGTTTTTTCGGTTCGGAACGTATTATTCCACCGGAAATGGTTGCTCTGATATGATTGATAAAAATAGGAAGGTTGCTGATTTTGAAATAGAAACCCAGCATAAATCACCGTGTTTTTTTCTGAATTAACCTTTATAAGATTTGCTTCTGCCAGAAAATCACTGTTATCGTAGTCACCTGTTTTATAGATGATCTTAGATGTTAGAAGCCATTCTTTCAATACTTTTAGATCTAATTTTGCATAGGGAGTAAGCTGAATAAAGTTTTTTGTTTTGGTAGCATCAGATAAACTGGAAATAGTTTGAACAATTCCAGCTGTAAGTCTTAAAGGTGAGATAGGAAGCAGATTGCTTCCTGTTTCGTTACTCCACTCCAGTGTATTGCTATATTGCTGAATAAGAGTTGAATCTAATGTTTGGGTTGAGTCTGAGAAGATGTTTGGATAATATCCTGATTTGGGCAAGAGGTCTTCATAGGTATTCGAAAAACGCGAATAACGGAATGTATGAGATATTCGTCCAAAAGAAAAAGGAGAACTGCTCAAGGCGGAATCGGGGCGGGTAAAGAAATAGGTCTGATGAAGATAAACCTGTTTTTCGAGCCAGCGACTTTGAGCTTGCTCTAGATTTACCTGTAACGTAAGCCTGTTATTGCCGACGTTCCCTGTGAACAAAGAATCGTGTTTGATTCCCCCGTTTTCGTTTATCCAGAGTCTGTTTCTGTAGTAGCCACCGTTAATCATGTATTTTCGGTTTTTCGAAAAGTAATTCGCGTAGAAACGGACAAAGTTATGGTCACTCTCCTGATGAAGATAATTTCCGTAAGAATCAATCAGTTTATACTCAAAACCAATGTTTAATGATTGTGCAATATTTTGAGAATGAAATACTTGTAGTAGATCTTCTTTGTTTGGGCCTGTAATGTATTTGACGTAAGTGTACGGTTTTATTGTCTGGAAAAAGAGTGTATTTTCTGGCGTAAATCGATAATCAGAAATATGATAACTTCGATAGTTAAATCCGGTAACAAACTCAGGGAGATAAATCAAATGTTGGTATGGTAACCCAAGATTTCCAAGGTGGTATTGATAATCGTTTTGGGGCTCACGAGGTTCATAGTTCCAAAAAAAATCAGGAAGCGTATCTCGCTGTTTTAGTTCTGGAAATCCTTTAAATAGTTGATTTTGTTTGTAATAATAAATACTGAGTTCATGAGTAAGATTATTTGGAATAGAATCACTCTGAGCCTGAATATTGAGCGCAATAAAAAGGGTAAGTATGTAAATTACAATTCTTCCTGAATGGATTTTTAACATATTGAGCTAAAGATATTGTTCGAGGTATTTGAATTCGGGTGTGAACTCTCCTTTGTGCAGAATTAACCCTTTTTTGATAGGACGGGGTAATTCCAAATCTTCAAAACTTTGACTGAAATCGGCAAATGCAATGGGTTTTACAAATTTCACCAGTTTTTCACCAAATTCTTCTGAAGCATCACGGGGGAGTTGGGAGGGGAGAATATCGATAGCCATATCCAGGATTCCTTCTCCTTCAAAACCATCAGAATATTCTCCATTAAGAGGATTATACACATAAACAGGGTTATCAGGCTCCGTCCCTTTGTAAGTACACTCGATTGATCCATCCAAATCACAGGAAATATCACCAATAACTGCCAGCCTTTGACTGTTATTTTTTGCCCAGTGTTGTTTTAAGAAATCAAGTGTAATGATACGTGGAAATCGTTTGTCCCAGTACATACAATTCATTAAAACTGATAAATGTGGCACATATTGTTCAAACACATTGTGATAATTTAGAGGATTAGCGTAATATTCATCCATATCAAAATCACTCAATCTGTCATTATGTTCCGAAATATGTTCAGCTTTGAAAATTACTTTGTACATAAGATTGGTTGGGAGCTTTTCCCTATTTTTTAGCAAAAGTAATTCTTCTGGTGAAATTTCTTTCATAGGAAGGAGTCTTAAAATTTCTAAAACTCCCGAAGCCACGTTTCCGTATCCGGTAATCCCAATTGTTAAGGGAGATATCTCTGCCGGAAGTCCTTGCTCTGCAATTTGTTGACCTGCTTCTGAAATAGCATCTCTCGCTTCTTTAAGAGTTTTATAATCATGTGCTTGTCTGAGGTTTAAAAAAGGTGTTTTAATACCATTGTATTCTAATCGTTTTCCTAAAGCCCATAACGTTGTAATCATTCCTGCTAGTCCGGCATATTTCCCAAAGAAAATAATCCGCTTACCCTGGTCATCTACTATTTTTTCATAATCAATCAAATTACATTTTAGCTCTATCAGCCGTTTGAGCATCGATAAGTTATGAGGTTGGCCCTTAATTACATGTGAGAAAAAAATATAGGTTTTTTCCGCTTCTAGATTTTCAACTGGAATCTCCTTCACCCCAAAGATAACATCACATTTGTTCAAATTATCCGACAATTCTGCTCCGGTAACCTCATATTCCTGATCTTTGAAAATTCGTTTGGAAGAACGTTGGATTACAAAGTCAAGTTTTTGATTATGAATTAGATAATCTATGTGCTTGGGAGAAAGAGGAACTCTTCGTTCGGTAGTATATTTGTTTTCGTGACGGATTCCAATGTAATTGCTCATACGAGTATAAATTTATAGTTGATAGCTGAAAAAATAACTAACTGAAGGTTTCATTTTTATAACAAGCAGACTGTATGAATGTTTCCGGAATATTTTAATACGGATTATTCCTCTGTAGAACATTTTTTAGAGCAAAAGATAATCAGAATAATGTGTTAAATCTAAGCAATGGCAGTTTTTTATAAACATCCGGAGATCTGTTTTTTAAAAAAAAGGATTATCAATTGGTTGATATTGAGTATAATTGTACAATGTAATCTTGAAATTTAATATGTACAATATCAGTAACTTAATTATTCAACAGGAACAGCCAGAAGACTATTCTCGAACAGAAACGTTCGTTGATACCGCATTTCGAAATAAAGTGTGTCTGGATTAATGGAATATTTTTTAATGCAAAAACTCAGGCAAAGCCTTGATTTTATTCCGGAATTCTTTATTATAACAGAATTGAATGGAAAAATAACCGGGATGTTGAAAAATTGTGAGGAAACTGTATTGGATTTGTCTGGATTTGGAAATTAACATTGGCTCTTATCGATGGAATTACTTCATACATTTACTGCATTTGATTTTGAAACAGCATCTTATGCCTGGAATAGTGTTTGCCAGTTAGGAATTTGCAGGGTGGAAAACTCAGAAATAGTTTATTGGGAGTCATTTTTGATCCGACCTCCTGAAAATTATTATACTTACCGAAATATAGCAATACATGGTATAACTCCTGATAGAACTCATTATGCTCCATGTTTTCCGGATGTGTGGATGCAGGTTAAGCATCTGTATGAAAACGAACTGGTGGTTGCTCATAATGCCTCTTTTGATATGGGATGCTTGCGCAAAACATTGGAATATTATCAATTACCATTGCCAGACTTAAGAGTTGAGTGCACTTATCGTATGTCTAAAATGAAACTTTCTCTGATGTGTGAACGATTGAATATTGAACTCAAAAAGCATCATGATGCCAAATATGATGCATACGCCTGTGCCATGGGGTACCTAAAAATGAAAGGCGGTGTACAGATTATGCTGCCAAAAATAGCGACAGAGCCCGTTATCAAAGCTAACCCGGCTCAATATTGTTTAAATCCAGACTCACTATTTTATGGGAAAAGAATTGTTTTTACCGGGGTTTTAAACCAGTTTGATCGTACAGAAGCTTCGGCAATCGTAAGTAGGATTGGAGCCAAAGTAACGACTTCTATCTCGCGAAAAACTGATTTTGTGATTGCCGGAGCAGGGGCAGGCCCTGTAAAACTTAGAAAAGTAGAAGAATATAGAAATATTGGTTATTCTATCAAAATACTATTGGAAGAGGAGTTCCTGAGCGTATTGGAAAGAGAAGAAGAAAGCTCATAAAAATGAGTGTTATACTGATTTTTTTAAAGATTGAATCCTAGTCCTAAATTAAGGCTGATAAACTCAATTTCTTTTTTGGTTAACAGATATCCTCCAGCACCATTCGTGTAACTAAATTCTCGATTGCTAAATTCAACACCTGATTTAATATAACTAAAATTGAGTAATAGGCAGCAAATTCTTGAAATCTTATATCTCATTGCACATTCAAAATCGATTGCAAAGGCATATTTTTGCTGACTTTCGATATGATTTTTATTAAAACTGTAATACGATTGTATTGAGTATGTTTCTTCAGGTAAATTAATACTTAAAATTCCAATTTGGTTTTTGGTTTCAAAAATAAATCTTTTTGATAAAGAAAATTGACCATATAATCCCGAGAATATTCCGATTTGGGAGATATTATCTGCTTCCCACGCGAAGCGAACCAAATTGTTAAGCTTTTTATTGTATTCGCAAAAGTTATTATAGTTTAAACTGAAGTTAAAACTTTTTAATCCGACAATTACTCCGAGATATTTTCCTGTTTTAATGCCAAAAGATAGATCATAATTCCACCCATTTTCAGCGTATCCAGCAGCTTCAACGTAAGGCGATTTACTCGAAAAATCAC
>Ga0074193_1003774_pt1 | contig 10489 bp, 11 predicted proteins | sample EPASupsiteHSE605_FD_64523 | JGI IMG/M metagenome (GOLD analysis project Ga0074193, IMG submission 64523) | Bioremediated contaminated groundwater from EPA Superfund site, New Mexico - Sample HSE6-05 | ecosystem: Environmental > Aquatic > Deep subsurface > Groundwater > Contaminated ...
CCGATCAGGAGAGCCAGTGCATTAAAGGGTGCATATCGGACGACAGCCACTGTCGTTTCCATTTCATCAAATCCACGTAAGGCCGCTTCCGCTCCGTCAGCAGCAATCAAGACTGGATTGTCCTTAATGTTGGTAATGTGGCACTGATTCGATGGGATTTTACGGGACCTCATTTTTTGCATGGCCATCATCATTTCGACGACATTCATAGTGTTGAACACGGCCACAAGTTTAGCGGCCGTTAAACCACGAACAAGGTTTACTATTTCATCTCTGGAGACATTAATATCGACAAGCATTTTGGCGATCTCGGTTTCATCCATAGCCATCGACTTTTCGGCTACCGTTACATCAATGGCATAATCTGCAATAAACTGTTCAATAAAGTCAAAGTTACTCCGAGATACCCCGTCCATTTCGACGATTTTCCCGTTTTCAATTTTAATACTTGGTTCCGGGTCATTGGGGCTACCCATGGCGATCAGACCCACCTCTGGCCATTCCTCTACGAAACCGTCCTGATTGACAGGGCGTTCAGCCAATACCTCAAATCGTTTTGATCGTTTCATTATTTCGCCCTCCCTTCTCTTAGATATATGGTGTTGTTGCTGATGGAGCCGGACCAGCCATTGCTTCCAGCAGTTTTAGACCGACATCTTTTGATGCTAAGACCGATTGACGCACTGCTCCAGAGTCTCCGGTTATCATAATAATGACCTCATTGGAGTGACTGCCGCCTCCGGGACTTCCGTAGCCAACTAATTCAACGTTAGCAGTTTTCACGGCAACATCGGACATCAAGACGCCGATCGCAGCAGGAGCACCGACAATTAGGCCAAAAGCTTTACCGATAGGTGCGCCAAACGCCTTATTGACCGCAATACTTGCCCGCGCAGTATACTGTAGTTCAAGATGCCCAGCATCATTGGCATACACATCACCAAAGGTACGATCCAGCTCTTTCAAGGCAACTTCAATTGCCCTGCGAGCATCAGAAACTTCTTCAGCTCCGAACATAATCAAACAACCATGTCCTGCTCCGCCTTTAGTATCCCGGGGCAATTCAATGCTTAGAATTTCTGTATTCGTTGCCTTAACCGCTTCGTCAGCCGCCATAATATGAGGACCTGCTCCCGTACGGGCTCCCAGGATACCAATCGAACGATATTTCGGGTCTATCTTCATCATTTCATGCAACATGGGATCAACATTAGCAATTACCAAACCGATGGTATCACCAATTGCGGTGCCGACAAACTCAGTCAAGCCAATGTTGGCAGGAGCTTTCGGTTTTTCCACGACTGTTTCGACAGGAGTTTGGCTTTCCATACGCTTTTTAATTTCGTCCATGACCTTATCAATTAATTGATCTTGCATAATAAATTGTCCACCTCCTAATTATTATCTATTTAACTTGGGGAGAATTTTTTCCACATCCGCATGGGGACGAGGGATAACGTGAATGGAAACAACTTCGCCCACATTGCGCGCAGCAGCGGCTCCGGCATCGGTTGCCGCTTTTATAGCTCCAACATCACCACGAACCATAACCGTTACCAAACCGGAACCAATTTTTTCATAACCCATCAATTCGACATTAGCAGCCTTGACCATCGCATCAGCTGCTTCAATAGCCCCGATTAATCCCTTCGTTTCAATCATCCCTAAGGCCTCGCTCATGATCCATACCTCTCTTCACTTAAATTGAATGAATTCCTCATCTGGTTTTATGAAAATCAAGGTTTAAATTTTTGACTTGTCTAAATATTAGCCCTTTATTGGCCTTTTACCATCAGCAAATATTGCTTACCCACTGGAATTCTTTGCGGTCTTCAGGTGAGCTGGTTATGGACAAAAGCTGTAACCTTCCTTCCTATTCGTCATTTTTTGCTTTCGCTATGAACAATTTTTTAACTAAATAGCAAAAAAGGACTGTTAAGCACAGTCCTTTTCATTCTTACTCGGCATTATGAGGATAAATCGTTGACACTATCTTATGAGCCTTCATCGCTATTCTCATTTCGTATCTTATTACGATACTGATTAGGGGTCATGTCGGTCGCTTGGCGAAATACACGACTAAAATAACTGGCATCTTGATAACCAACCTCCGCAGCAATACGAACTCCATTATAATCTGTATTTTTCAGCAGCTGCTTAGCTCGATCAATCCGAACCTTGGAAATATAATCTACAAAGTTACAACCTCTTTCTTGTTTAAATAAACGGCTAAAGTAAAAACGGCTTAAATGGACCGTTTGGGCTACCTCATCTAAGGAAATATTTCTATGGCAATTTTCTGCTATATATTCGCACGCTTTATTAATAACTCGGATATTTGCACTATTTCTATTTTCAAACATATTATCCATAACACGATCTAAGGATTCCAACATCCACTTTTCCACTAGCTCTTTACTGCTGCATCCCATTAAAAGATTAATTGAATTGAAATTCAATAGGGTAAGCTGGTCTAAATTAGCCCCCCCTTCTACGGCTGCTCGAGATAAGACGATCAATAACTCGAGCACACAGGCCTTGACGGTCTCAATACTCGCTTGACTGGCAAATATAGCGCCCAATAACTTGTTCAGAGCTTCTTTAGCCTGTTTTTTATCCCCACTGCGCACCTTATCTAATACTGACCGTTCGTCTTGATAAGGATAATTAAAGGGTCCTGTACTTAGATGAGGAATGTCTTCGACATGAATAATCTGGCTGTCTCCAAGATAAAATCTCTGCCGATGGGCATTCATGGCTTCGTGGTAAGACTTGTGTATATCTAAGGGATTGAGGTAATAACGACCAATTCCAACGGTTATACTGACTTCCAGGTTTTGAAGAATACTGTCTCTTATATTTGTTGCTATCTTCCATATACCATCCTTGATAAGGTTGGGTTCCACTGCTTCCTTAAACCCCCATAAAATTATCAGATTATCGCTGCTGAAAGGAGTAACTAAGCCATTTTCACCCACAATATCGCAAATCAGCTGATAAACCCGCTGTTTGAGCAGTTGTTTTTCTAGTTCTGTATTACTCGAAGTGAGTTGCTTAAAATTATCAATATCCACAACTAAGACAACCCCAGGATCAACCTCCACCCCTAGAAATTTTGATCGTTCCCTAAATTGCCTTAGGTCAGAAACATTACCGGAAATCAAATCATACACAAAGGACATCTCAATAAATGGTTTGGCCTTTTCTACGTTTTCACGTAAGCGGGCTTCCTCTTCTTGTTTTAACTTCATATCGTTTATCTTTTCTATGATGGTCCGCAAAGCGTCCAATAAGTCCTTAGTGCGTACAGGTTTGAGCAAGTATACCTTGGCACCAATAGTTAGGGCCTGCTTGGCACTATTAAAATCGTCCATCGCGGTGAGCATGACAACACTGGTATTGGGAAGGACCTCCAGTATACTCTGAGCTGCTTCCAAGCCATCCATTCCTGGCATACGAATATCCATTAAGACAATATCTGGTTTTTCGCATAGGGCAATACGGACAGCGCTTGCGCCATCCCCAGTATCACCGACAACTTCGATTTCGGGGAAATTTGTCTTGATTATAAACAGAAGTGCTTGGCGTTCTATCGGTTCGTCATCAGCAATCAACAAACGATACATTATTAATTATTCTCCTTGTACATTTTTTAACGGGTTATAGGGGAGGCGAATATAGCAGCTGGTGCCTTCACCCACTTCACTTTCCATTTCCAAACCATATTTTTGACCGAAATGATGCTGAATTCGTTTATGAACATTACTAATTCCGAGACCTGTCGTATGCCCATGTGGTTTCGTCCGTTTTCCAGCACTGAAGATGCTCCGAAGGTGTTCCATGGGGACTCCAACACCGGTATCCCTTACAGTGATCACAATCTCATCTCCATCGACCTGACCGTTAATATAGATCTGCCCGCCTTCTACCTTTTTTTCCAGACCGTGAATGATAGCATTTTCAATCAAAGGCTGAAGAGTAAGCGCGGGTATCATTACTTTCATGATCTGTGGATCGATGTCAATGAAGGATTGAATACGATCCCCAAAACGCACCTTTTGGATTGTTAAGTAGTCCCTGGCGGATTTTATTTCTTCTTCCAACGATTTGGGAACATCAATATCCCGCAGATTTTCCCGGAGCAAGTCAGCTAAGGCATAGACTATCTCTTGAGTTCTGTCGGCACCTTCCAATAAAGCTAAGCGTGCAATGGTGTTTAACGTATTAAATAAAAAATGCGGGTTGACTTGTGCTTGCAAAGCCTTTAATTCAGTAACATGCAGCGAAGCCTCCAATTCAGCTTTTGCTTTTAATTCTTCCACGAGCCGATTCTGGGCAATATTAGCGACTCCAATTTCCACAATATAATTTGACATAATATAAATGAGATCAGCTGCTGCCTTAAGTCTCTTTTCTGGCACAACTTCTATGATATCAAAGAGCTCTGCTAAAACCTCCGACTCCATACCTGAACCAGACAGACGCCAAATCATTTCTGCTTTAGCATCATAAGCATCATAATCTTCTTCTGCTAAAACAACTTGCCCAGCAAGAAAAGCACCAATATATTGATTTTGCACAATAATGGGCGCCGCTAAATCGGTTAGTCCACTATGACAATGATAGACAACGGGCTTTTTCTTCTCCATTGCTATGCGACCTGCATGATTATCACAACCAACACATTCGACGAGCCCGTGGGGAAAAGATCGAATATAGTTACAAAATTTGGTGAAATTACTAGGTTCGGTTATTGGGTTTCCTCCAGCATCGACAATTACTGCAGCCAAGCCCGTAGTTTCTGAAAACTTAGCCTGGATTTCTTGTAAAATATCGATATCCACAATTTCGCCTAAGTTAAATCGACTCATTGCTTCCAAATTGACTCCCCCCCTCGTAAAACTACAGCATCGGGTTTCTTACAAAGGTATCATGCTATTCTAACTTTTCTTCAATGATAGATTATTGTGATAATTTAGGACAGGTTATTTTCCGCAAAAAGCAATAATTTGCAATAGAACAGCAAATATTTATCATTAATTATCATCACTGCTTGCTTCGCTACTTCACTTTCTTCCTTATCTTCTTAGAATTATTAGATTAACCAGTTTTCCTTATAAAATGCTTAGCTTTTGCCAATGCTATTGGCAACATAACAACAATAGCCTAAGTCGGCGCAAAATAATACAAAGGATTTTATATCATTTCGTCAAATAATCCTAAATAATCCTCGTCGAGAAGAAGAACTTGCCGGAAACAGTTAAAACTAGGTTAAATATTAAGTATGATAGGGGGATTTTCATGTGGTTGGCTAAGGTTGTAGGAACTGTCGTAGCCCCTACTAAAAATGAAAGCTTAATAGGGAGTAAACTCTTAGTGGTCCAACCTTTAAATTTAGATGGTATGAATTCTATCAGTCTTCAGGTTGCAGTTGATACTGTCGGAGCAGGAAAAGGCGAAACGGTTTTAGTAACTACCGGAAGTTCTGCTCGAAATGTAACGAAAATTGCAAATAGTGCTGTCGACGCAGCAATCGTTGGAATTGTAGAGGATATCGACCTTGAGGGCCTGTCCAAAGCACAATATTGGGTTCAGAAAGGATGAAATAGTTTTCAGAAGGAGAATTTTATGTTGACAGCCTATAAAACACAAGCAAATAAGCTTCAGGAAGTATCGTGGAATACCTTATGCAAAGGAGTTTGGGTTAAAATGGTCAACCCAACCCCCGAAGAAATTCTAGCAATGTCATCTGCTGCTCAGGTTCCTGAGCATTTTTTTCGTTTTGCAGTTGATGAAGATGACTCCCCTAGAATTATTTTGGGTAAGGACTGTATTCTTTCAATTATCCATGTTCCTGTCTATCATGGCGCTGATCTCTTTGAGACCAGTCCTCTTAGTATTATTCTAACGCCCGATTTAACCATAACCATAAGTGAAGAGTTAAGCCAAGTCCTTCCCGCTAGTACAGAGAGTAGTCGGTTTATATTCGATACCACTAAAAGGACCCAGTTCTTCCTTCAAATCTTGTATCATGCCGATACAGTCTTTCTAAAATTCATACGACAAATTCGTCAACAAACCGATGAGATTGAGTTACGCCTACGAAAATCAACAAATAATCGAGAGGTATTCCAACTTCTTGATCTTGAAAAAGGTTTAACTTACTTTACAGCAGCCCTACGTGGCAATGTTATTGTCGCAGAAACAATCCTTCGGATGAGTTCTGATCCACAAATGCGGCATCTTCTAGAGATGCATGTAGAAGATGAAGATGTATTGGAAAGCGTTATTATAGAAAATAAGCGCGCTTTGGAACTAGCTAAGACGTATAGTGACATCATGAGCAGCATGATGGATGCCTTTTCTTCGGTCATTAATAATAATTTAAACCAGATCATGAGGTTCTTAGCTTCTGTCACGATATTATTAGCTATTCCTACTATGATTTCTAGTTTTTGGAGCATGACGCTTAAGATACCATTTCAAGATACAGAAATAGGATTTTGGCTTGTTCTCATCCTGGCACTTATCACTAGTGGTACCGTAGGCATTGGCCTTCGAAAAAAAGGAATGTTGTAATACACGAACCAATTTTGGAACATTAAGGTGCTCTTATGACTGATCAAAAGCTTTGAGTTACTAATCAACTACAAAAACTCCACTCCTATAAGTGGGGTTTTTTGTACTTTCACTGAAACTTGCATTTAGTTATCAATGCTTTGAGCAAACATCTCCTATTATAGCAATTATTATTACAATTCCATAGCATCACCTGTAGATATAATAATCATAAGGATTAGAAAAGCAATATTGTAATATATACAAGCAATTTTCTATAGAAGTCACTGCTTAGGTTTCTGGTAAGATACTTATAGGCCTTAATTCAGACTATTGAGAATAGTAAATTCCAAACATTAGAGAAAGGAGCGTTAATTTAGTTTTTCAAACTTGCATCACAACAATTAGTTAACGTTAACTAACACTTGTCAGTATGCAGAGGTAAATGAAAATTACAGATGGATAAAAAAGGGGAGGTTATACAATGGTAACTCCGTTTTTAGGAGAATTTCTCGGAACGACAACACTTATTATTTTCGGTAACGGCGTAGTCGCCAACTCTTGCCTAACAAAATCAAAAGCCGAAGGCGCTGGCTGGGTGAATATAATCGCAGGTTGGGCGATCGGAGTGATGATGGGAATTTTTGTTGCCATCGCCTGTGGAGCGCAAGGTGATCTTAACCCGGCAGTAACCTTTGCGAAACTTTTAAATGGTGTCTATTCCGTATCAGACGCTCTTCTCATTATGTTTTTACAAATTGCGGGTGGCATTGTCGGTGGTTGTATCACTTGGTTGCTCTTTCGCGGACACTGGGAGCTTACTGAAGATAAGGCCACAAAATTAGGCGTATTCTGCACCTCTCCGGCAGTTAGAAATTATAGTCAAAATTTATTCTTCGAAACTATAGCCACAGTGATGTTGATATTTGGAGTCTTTGCTATTTTTTCATCAAAGGTAGGGACTATGACCCCTGGATATGGTCCATTTATGGTCGGTCTTTTAATTTTCGGGTTAGGCGCCTGCCTAGGTGGTCCCACCGGATATGCTATGAACCCTGCTCGGGACTTAGGTCCCCGCATTGCTCATTTTATATGCCCTATTGCGGGCAAGGGGGATTCTGATTGGGCTTATTCATGGGTCCCCATTGTTGGTCCCATGATTGGCGGAGCAATCGCCTTTGCCTTAGCCAAGGGCGTTGGTATTCTTTAAGCCACATCAGCACTCAGTTAGGTTTCATTGTATACTCTTGGATAAATGCTATAATGCTGATATTTTACAATAGAAATATTAATATGGAATTAGTTAATAAGGCACTCTCAGATGAGAGTATACCTTCTGAAAAAAATCAAGAAACCAGTACCCTTACACTAAGGCTACTGGCTTCTTTTTTAAGATTCGCCGTCTCATTCATAATGAGCAAGGGATTCCCAGATGTGTCATCATAACATTTACTTCAGTATTCGAAGGACTGTTTGTTACATAAACTATGGACCCATTTTTATATTTTCCTCAGAAGCCTCAAACTTGTCTATTTTCCAGGTTTCCCTCTCTTTTTTTACCAATAGCGTGTAAGTAGTGCTAAAAGGAGTTCCTTCGCTAATTCTATTTTTCTTATTGTTCTTTTTGTTTAGCTCTTTATAGTATTTGTCGTCAGCACTTACCACACAGGTCCTGACGTTATAAACTACCTCAGCTTGCTCCTGATCCGCACTAATAGTAATTGAGAGAAACTCACAATTTTCATACTTGGATTTAATCTTGTTTTCTTTAATAAAACTGACAGTGTTTTGCTCATCATTGTTCTTAACAAGCTCAATGAGGTGGTCCATTGTATAAAGATGATACTCCGATCTACCGTCCAAGTGCTCAAAATCGCGGTCTTTTAAAGCTTTCGCAAAATTTCTCGACAACCTCTTTATTTCTTCTTCATCTGCTGTATCTTCCATTAACATCACTTCTCCGCTGTCGACTTGACCGCAGTCATTATTAATAGTCTTATCCGAAACAGGCAGGGATCCTTGGATTACTGCCAAGATCTTTTTTAGAATATCTAGCTTGTTCATTTGTTCTCCCTCTTTCACGGCCTTACATAAACTTGAGCTCAAGCCTATATATCTTATGAAGAATAGGAATGATTGGAAGCTTGGGCGAGACTAGATAGATATGCGAAGGTTAAATTAGCTAATAAATCGGTAGCCTAAACCAGTTTTTTATTTCCATATTGTTCCATGTCGCTTGTGTCTTACATATTATGGATTATCTCTTAACAAAGGAGGAAATGCAAATGGCATTCGGTGGAGTTGGTATTGATGGAGCTGCTTGTGGAACAGGACCTGGCATTGGTGCAGGAATTGGTGCAGTAGTTGTAATTATTCTACTGCTTATCGCAATGGGTATTGTATTCTAATTTAGAAAGGGGAAATTATTGATGTACGGAATGGGTTATGGTGGTGCAGGTTATGGTATGGGTGGAGTATGTTGTCCAGCTCCTGTCGCCCCAGCTGCAGGCGTCGGATGTTGCGTCGGTGTAGGAGTTATTGCTATTGCTATATTAATTCTTATTGCTTTAGGGGTAATCTTCTAAAATATAATGATATAAAAATGCTATCATCTGCAAAGGTGATAGCATTTTTATATCGTTTCTTGTACACTTGTGTATTTTCTCTTTCTCAATTATGGATCATAATATGTATAAGGCGTTGATCTCATGTATTAGTCTTAACTACTATCCTAGTAGGGGGGCAATTCATGAATTGCCCCCCTACAGGATTTACCTAGTTAGCCACTTCGCGGCCAAAACGGTTGCCGGAGAATCCTTTGTCCAAGGTTCTTTCTCGAAGTTTCCCCATAGCCCTGATACTTCCCAGCCAGTCTCTAGCAAGGCTTTTTTCAGGACATCGCATTTTATAGGGAATAAAACATTAACCCCAGAAACGCTTTGTCTCGCATCTGAAAACTCGATTTTCATGTCAAAATTCAACTTTCCATCCAGTCTAAGTGTATAGAATCTATAAAATTTCAGGTTTGAGGTCTTGATTATGGGCAGTAGGGGCAATTCGTGGATTGCCCCTACATGCTGAGCTAAAATCCGGTCGTAGTTTACGATTTGTAATATTAGGTGGGTTCCTTTTGCCTGAAATTGAGTCAAAACCTGTTTTAACTCAGCTTCCCCGGATACATGAGCTAACGTATTTCCAAGGCACAAGATCCCGTCAAACTGTTCCTCTATAGTACCAAGGTCTCGCATATCCGCTACAGAAAACGAAGCTGTGCTTTCTGTTTCCTGAGCCTTTTTTCGAGAGATCTCAATCATCTCTTCACTTAAATCCACGCCGAGCACGTGGACTCCCGTTTGACTTAATTCCAAAGCAAATGTTCCGGTACCACATCCAATATCCAATACCGATTTCAGAGATTCCAGTTTTAGATAATCATGCAAAAAATTTTTCTGGGCTTCCTTTAACGGAAAAATCTCATCATAGTATTCAGATAATGCACGGTAAAATTCCATGCTATTCCTCCCCTCGTTCGTCCACTGTTTAGAGAGTTAAACGAACCGTATGGACTTGACCATCATCCTTTAATAAAACAACCGGTTCAGGTAATACTTCTTCATCCAAAGTAATCCTCTCGCATCCGCTCATTTTACCCTGTGGATTCTCGACGATAATCTCATAGTGAGTCGCTTGATATTGATAAGTTAAGCGATACCCCTTCCAACGGCTTGGAATACTAGGCTTTAAGACTAATTTATCCCCTTGACGTTTAAATCCTAATATCCCCTCTAGACCCGCCTGGTACATCCATCCGGATGCTCCAGTATACCACGTCCAGCCTCCTCGACCTACATGCGGGTGCGTGGCATAAACATCCGCCGCCATAACATAAGGTTCAACTTTGTAACGATTTACTTCATGTTCAGTTCGGGCG